>ERZ772935.74-NODE-74-length-36838-cov-13.038360_pt1 | contig 36838 bp, 24 predicted proteins | sample MGYA00511683_ERZ772935 | MGnify/ENA primary metagenome ERZ772935 (study PRJEB29015, sample SAMEA2738086) | human oral metagenome | biome: human oral; feature: human-associated habitat; material: saliva | place: China | collected 2228 ...
ATCCTCAGTGGCGCCAATATGCTTCTCAGATAAGATACGGACATTTCGAAGTTTCAAAAGAATTTTTTCTCTATGTCTTTGAACAGATGAAGAAAGAATAGGAGGCTGGGACATCCCGACCTCCTATTTTTCGTATCCGATATCATATGCTCTATAATTGTTTTAGCAGGAATTATGGAGTTTTTTAGGAAAAATCCTATCTACCTTACTGAAAAGAATAAATTAAATCAATAGAAAGATTTATAGAAAATAACCAAATCACATCACAAACCTCCTAGAAAGACTAAGGCTTTTCTGATCAAAATAATACTCTAGACACTTCCACTTCATCACGTTTTTTAAAAGAAAGAAAAGATCCTATTTACCCCCTTGCAAACCTTTTCACTTTTTGCTAGAATGATGTCAAAAAAAAATAAGAAGGACAATATTATGCCACAAAATCTCTTTAAAGAATTAGCCCAACTGGAGCAAGTGGAAGCTCTGGCTCTCGGAGGCTCACGGGCCGGCCAACATTTTGACCAAGACTCAGACTATGATGTCTATGTCTACCTGAGCGCTCCTCTTGAGCCAGCCATCCGCCAGGAAATCCTCAGCAAGTACTGCTCCTATATGGAAATCGGCAATCAATTTTGGGAACTGGAAGACGACTGCGTCCTCAATAATGGTATCGAGATTGAGCTAATTTACCGCTCGCTGGACGACTTTGACCAAGACCTGCAGACTGTCGTTTTAGAGCACCAAGCCCAGAATTCTTACACTACCTGTATGTGGTACAATCTGGTTCACAGCAAGATTCTCTACGATCGAGACGGCCGCTATGCTGCTCTCCAGAGCAAGTACAGCCTGCCCTATCCAGCTGAGTTGAAAAAGAATATCATCAGTAAGCAGCTCCTACTTCTTGACCAAGCTATGCCAGCCTTTTCAAGACAGATCAAAAAAGCAATCAAGCGCCAAGATCTGCTCAGCATCAATCACCGCAGCAGTGAGTTTTTCGCCTCTTACTTTGATGCACTCTTTGCCCTCAATGAGCAGCTCCATCCAGGCGAAAAGCACATGCTCCAGTATGCCAAAGAAAATTGCTCCCGCCTACCACAGGATTTTGAAGCCAATGTCCAAGACTACTTCCAAAATCTCTACCAGCCAGACCATCAGCAGGAAGCCGTCCTAGCCTTGGATAGCCTCCTAGACAATCTTAAGCACTTGATTGAAGCATCTATCTAGAATTTCAATAAATAAAAAGCTCATGAAGCCAGCTTTTCAGCAGGTTCATGAGCTTTTTGCTATTTTCGTCAAGTAAGTTGAGGCTTATTTGTTAAAGATTGACTGTCTGAAGTCGTCTGTCTCACGAAGATAGGCATTGTAAATCTTCTTCTTGAGCAGGTTGACCCAGCTAGCTTCAACACGATTTGTCGCATTAGTAATGTTACGCACATCCTCTGCGACCGCTTCGTCCATCAGCTTCTGCATCTCTGCATACGAGCGAATGGTTACTTGCTTGGTACTGTTAGGATTTCTGAGTTCGTACTCAATGGTGATTGGTTTGAGCTTGGTTAGCTGGTCAATCCGCTCTTGGTACATGGCCTTCTTGAAGGCCGCCCATGAAGCATATTCTCCCTTGAATACATTTTCCAAGACTTTCTGGTCAGTCACGAGACCAACATCTCTTCCGGACCATCCATCCCACGTTTTCTTACCTTCATCGAAGGCTTCCTTAGAGTACTTACCAGAAACATAAGGGACGAATCCTTCATGGTAGCCCTTGGCTGCCAGCAATTCATAGGCTGTGCGACGGAACATGACGTCACCCGGCGCCCCATTTGGATTGCTCAAGGCTGAGTAGATTGGCGAGAAGAGGCTGAGACTGAGGTAGCCATTACGCGGATACTGGCCGCTATCCTTATTCTCTCGACGGGTGATGACATCATTGTCAATCAGGGACTCAAAGCTGGTCAGCTGCTTGATTTCCTCAGCAGTAAAGCTGCGCGTCTGGTTACCAGCATGGGTCTGCTTACCATATTTATCTGTGATATAGTAATTCTCCATCTTTCTGAACCACTGGAGCTTGGCAGCATCGCTCTGCTTGACCATCGAAGTCCCCTCTAGGTAATCCAGCGTGTAAATCATGTCAAACATGCCATGGACATAGTGCTGCAAATCTGCCGCATTTTGGACACGTTCCTTAAAGTTATAGGTATGCATCCGCGTCTTAGAGTCCTTGTCGGTCTTGAAGAGCGTATTGAGGGTAATGGTGGGCTCATTTGGACTTGGTGTAGACTGCAAGAGACCACGCGCATAGAGCTCAGCCCCCAGTCCTTCGCGGCGACCATAGCCTTCAAAGTAGATAGAACCATCGGAATTGTGGGTCATCTCATGGGTGTAGACGGAGTTCCCATAGTCTTCTAACAAGCGTGCTCTATCAAAGTGGGTGACACTTCCCGTAGCATAGGCATTGTAGCCCTTGCTTGGATACCACTTGCCGGCTGGTCCAAAGAATTCCTGCATAGCTAGTGATTTCTTGTCATTAGCTGGAGCCCAATATCTTTTACCATCCTTGTCAACCAATGAGAATCCATCGTAAACCAGAACAGAACGGAAGAGCTTGTCCTTGCTTTCAGGGCTTAGGATCTTATACCAGAAATCATAGTGGTCACGCTGCCATTCAGCTGACTTTCTAACTCGGTCTTCGACATACTCAACCAATTCTGCATCTGTTCGCACCCTGTTATTGGCATCAAGGCGGTAGCGATCATAAGCTCCCATGGAGACAGTGGACATATTGGAGATGACATAGACACCCTTCTCAGTCATGGTCAAGAGTGGCAGGAGCATGCCTTTATGTTCCCAATTGTCCGCAGTAATCTTGTCATAAACGCCGACAGAATACTTACTCTTGCCCTCGGCTGCATCCTGAAGCTGTCTAGCTTCTGCCACATCCGACTTGGCCTCAACGATGTAGGCTTTTGTATTAGTCTTGAGCCATTCGTTATTGGTCTTGTCTGGCAGGAAGAGCTGGCGATAGCTTTCCAGATAGTTAAAGAGGCCGCGCTTGCCAGTCGCTTCAGAGAGCGAGTTATCGTAAGCCAGATGGTTGTTCTTGGCCTTGAGATTTTCAAAACCAGACTGACCAAGTGCAATGATAGTGTCTAGCGTTGAAGCCTTATGATTTCCAAAGAAATCAAACTTATAGGCCGACAAATCCTTGACATTGGTCTTGTCATAGTTGATATTATACCAACGGTTGAGATAGGTCAGACCAAGCAGGAAGGCTTCCTTATTGGCTCTAATCTTCTGAGCTACATAGTCAGCCACGACATCGCCTTCAGTATTGATGGACTTGTCCATAGCTAGAACTTTGCGTAACTCTTCTGCCAACTTGGTCTTGACTTGCTCAAAGGCTGTGTCTAGATAGAGCTCATCCAGAGAAGCATCCGCATTCACTCCCAAAGCAGTTCGCATGGCTGGTGAGTCAAGGACAACCTTGTTCAACTCTGGCAGCACTTGATTGAGAATTCTGCTATAGTCTGATAGGAAGGCTTCTGGTGTATAAAGGAGGTCTAAGCCATTCACAGTGTATTCTGCGATAGCTTGATGTTTGAAGTCTCCCTTGTAGGTCAGATTTAGGTAGTCAACCGACTTGTCCTCAAAGTGCAGCATCAAGCGATTAATCGCTGTCTTGTTGCTATGGATATCAGTGATCATCTGGTCACCCTTCATCGGAACCACATCCAGCAGATACTCTGTATTGAGCTTGTGATGATCTGGAAGTTTATTTCCGTAGGCAACGATGGTTTCCTTATTGTAGAATGGCAGGAATTTTTCCATATTGGCATAGGCTATCAGACGGTCTTCACGAGCATTCTTTTCCTTACTGTAGTCAACAGTATGGAGGTTGAGATTGCTATCTTCTAGCGTGGTTGTGATATCTAGGCTCGCCAGCTTCTCTGATGCCTCGTCCAAAGTTAGAGTAGACGTGACAAACTGATCATTGCCTAGAGTTTCGTTTCCTTCAACGGCATAGGCTTCTCTGATGCGATCATTCTTGTAATCTTGGTCGCCAGAAATGCTGTAAACATTTGTACCGCTGACATTGCTGATAACATTGTCAATCAAGCCATTAAAATAATTGGAACCAACTACTCCGCCGATTTGACCGTTCTTCGTAGAGTTTTTGATCTTTCCAGTCACATAAGAACGGCTGATGCGGGCATTGTCTTCCAAGCGACCGACTAAACCGCCGAAGCGCTGTTCGTTTGTTTGAGCACCTGCCAGAATGGTCACATCTGCCCTGCTCTGACTGAGCAAGGAATTTCCTCCCTTGAGGTTGGCAACCAAACCGCCGACATTATAGGCCTTGTACTGCTTGTCATTGGCCTGGATAGTTCCTGTAAAGGAGCTATTGGTGATTTGGCTATTACTTGCAACAACGACTAAACCAGCTACTTGGGAAGCATTGCCCACTACCGACACTCTACCTTGAGCAGAAACATCCGTGATTCGCGCATTATCTGCACTACGAGCCAATGCAGCAGAGTCATAGGTGCCGACAATATTGACCTCTTTCAGATCCAGATTAGAAATAGAGGAACCGCTCTTGAGGTTTTCAAACAAAGGCTTGGCTAGATTATAAATCGCATACTGCTTGCCATCGTGATTGCCAGTCAGACTGCCTGTGAAGTTTCCTCGGAGATAGACATAATCCGCAGGTGCCAGACTGACCTCGCTCGCATCCAAATCGGCTCCTAGAACAAAGTTGCCAGCCATATTTTTCTTCATGGCGTCTACCAAACCAGCAAAGCTCGTGTAGACATTTTGCTGACTAGGCACTGCCCTGCTGATATAAAAGTCATAACCAGACTTGTAGCCTGTGTCACCCTCTTGCACCAGCTCAGGTAGAGAGACCCTAACCTTGTAGACAGCTTTGCCATCCTTCTGGCCTTCTGCCATGCTGTGAACCGGCAGGAGCATGTCCTTAGATTCACTTGATTTGACTTTGACAAAGTAGGTAGACAGGTCCGTAGGTATAGCGCTCATGGAAACGACACGCTTGAACTGGTCCTTTTCTTTTCTGTAAAACTCAGCCGAATCAATATCGCGGAAGGAAATCTTCTTGTATTGCAACTCAAAGTTGCGGCTATCTTTTTCAAGGTCAGTCATGCTGCCCGTATCCAGCTCATAAGTCAGCTTGGTTTTCAGCGTATAGCCTGTGTAGTAGTCCAAGTCATCAATCTTCAGACTTCCTGCCACATTGTCAATCGGAAGCGAGCGAACAAGCTGGTCTCCCTTGTACAATTCAGCTGTCGCTGAGCGCAAGGATTTTGTCTTGTCTTCCAAGCTGTATTGAACCGTGACCGACTTGTCCTCTGGATTTTCTGTCAGACTTAAGATCGAAACTGTCGGCTTGACCTTAGGCACACCATTTAGAGCCGTCTTGCTTGCTGTCAGGCTGGCAAAAGCTTGATTGACCTGCACTTGTGTGGCGGTTTGATTATTCAGAATTCCTTCTGCCTTGGCCAATTCGTTCGTATAAGCTATCTTCTTATCTGCATCCGCATTCTTGTATTGAACAGTCGTCTGCACAGTTCTCCCCAAATCATGTTCATTCCGCAAACGCGTTTTGTCCACTTCAAGACCCTGTAACTGAGCCTTGGCTTGATTGATTTGATCCACCAGCTGGTTGACTTCCGCTTGGCTGGCTTGTGACTGATTGAGAAGTGCATGGCCTGCCACCAAAGCAGTATCATAGGCTGCTTGGCGACTTTGACTATCGTTGAAATAACGAGCCTGAGCCTTGATTTGCTCCGCTTCTGTTAGCAGATTGTGAAGCGAAATCAAATCGAACTCTTTCAAGGCTTCCACTTGCGGGGCATCGCTTGGTACCATGTGCGGTTTTATTGTGCCAACTTTGACAAGCTGAGCAACTGCTGCCCGCGTTTCCTCATTGGACAACTCTTGACGGTCAATTTCCTGACCGTTGGAAGTATAGATACGAGTCTTGATGGTCCGTTCGCCCTGAACACCTGGAGTGACGATTTGACGAACACCTTGGACAAGTTCATCAGTTTCTTCCTCTCGCGTGGTGAAATCGATTTTCTCTACTTGCGTTTCATCCCTATAAGTCAGCGGATACTCTGGAAGGGCAGATGCTTGCGGAGCAGTGCTTGGTACCATATAGGACTTGGCTGTGCCGACTTTGACAAGCTGCGTGACGGGGGCTAAAGTTTCCTCGTTTGACAACTCTTGACGGGCAATCTCTTGACCGTTAGAAGTATAAACTCTAGTCTTGATGGTCCGTTCGCCTGGCACTCCTGGAGTGACGATTTGACGAGAACCCTGCACAAGCTCATCCGTTTCTTCTTCACGTGTGGTGAAGGCGATTTTCTCTACTCGCGTTTCATCCTTATAGGTCAGTGGATATTCTGGTAAAGCAGACTCTTGCGGAGCGGTGCTCGGTACCATGTGTGGCTTGGCTGTCCCAATTTTGACAACTTGTGTGACCGGAGCTAGAGTTTCCTCATTGGACAATTCTTGGCGGTCAATTTCCTGACCATTGGAGGTATAAACTCTAGTCTTGATGGTACGTTCGCCCTGCACACCTGGAGTAACGATTTGGCGGGCGCCTTGGACAAGTTCATCCGTCTCTTCCTCTCGCGTGGTGAAATCGATTTTCTCTACTCTCGTTTCATCCGTATAGGTCAGCGGATATTCTGGTAAAGCGGACTCTTGCGGAGCGGTGCTCGGTACCATATAGGACTTGGCGGTACCAATTTTGATAACTTGTGTGACTGGAGTTAAAGTTTCCTCGTTGGACAATTCTTGGCGGGCAAGTTCTTGGCCGTTGGAGCTGTAAATACGAGTCTTGATGGTTCGCTCGCCCTGCACTCCTGGAGTGACGATTTGACGAGCGCCTTGGACAAGTTCGTCCGTCTTCTCTTCTCGCGTGGTGAAATCGATTTTCTCTACGCGCGTTTCATCCCTATAAGTCAGCGGATACTCTGGAAGGGCAGATTCTTGCGGCGCAGTGCTCGGTACCATATGTGGCTTGGCGGTGCCGACTTTGACAATTTGTGTGACTGGAGCTAAAGTTTCCTCATTGGATAACTCTTGACGGGCAATCTCTTGACCGTTAGAAGTATAGATACGAGTCTTGATGGTACGCTCGCCTTGAACACCTGGAATGACGATGTGGCGGGCGTCCTGAGGTAACTCATCAGTATATTGTTCCTCGATGTTAAAAGCAATCTTCTCCACCCGAGTTTCATCCTTTGCAACCAACTCTAACTCAGGAAGTTCATGGACTGGAGCGGTATCAGGGACTGTGCCATAACTAGTAAGCTCGGGAACCTCTTGCACAGGAGCGGTATCGGGTACCGTGCCATAATCAGTGAGCTCGGGAACCTCATGAACCGGAGCGCTAGCGGGAACCGTGCCATAACCAGACAACTCGGGAACCTTATGCACGGGAGCGTTATCTGGAACTGTACCATAGGCAGTTAGCTCTGGGACTTCATGTACGAGGGCAGTATCTGGAACCGTGCCATAATCAGACAACTCGGGAACCTCGTGCACCGGAGCGTTATCTGGAACCGTGCCATAGCTAGTTAACTCAGGTTTCTCTTGTACGGGAGCGCTAGCGGGAACTATACCATACTCATTTAACTCGGGAACTTCGTGCACAGGAGCATTAGCAGGAACAGTGCCATAATCAGTGAGCTCAGGTTTCTCGTGCACGGGGGCACTATCTGGAACAACGCCATAGCTAGTTAACTCAGGTTTCTCATGCACAGGAGCAGTATCTGGAACCATGCCATAACCAGGCAACGCTGGAACTTCATGCACGGGAGCACTATCTGGAACAACGCCATAGCTAGTTAACTCGGGAACCTCGTGCACGGGGGCACTAGCAGGAACGGTACCATAATTAGTGAGCTCGGGGACTTCGTGCACGGGAGCAGTATCAGGGACTGTACCGTAGTCAGACAACTCGGGTTGCTCGTACACGGGAGCGCTGTCTGGAACCGTACCATAACTAGTGAGCTCAGGAACCTCATGTACAGGAGCGCTGTCTGGAACGGTGCCATAATTAGTGAGCTCGGGGACTTCATGCACGGGGGCAGTATCAGGGACTGTGCCGTAGTCAGACAACTCGGGTTGCTCGTGCACGGGGGCGCTAGTAGGGACTGTGACATAACTAGTAAGCTCGGGAACCTCTTGCACAGGAGCGGTATCGGGTACCGTACCATACTCCGTTAACTTGGGGACTTCATGCACGGGGGCGCTAGTAGGGACTGTGACATAACTAGTAAGCTCGGGAACTTCGTGCACGGGAGCATTATTGGGGACTGTACCATAATCAGTTAACTCAGGCTTCTCCTGCACAGGAGCAGTATCGGGAACAACGCCATAGGCAGGCAACTCGGGAACTTCTTGCACGGGAGCGCTATCGGGGACCGTGCCATAGTCAGACAACTCTGGTTTCTCGTGCACCGGAGCAGAATCGGGAACGGTGCCATAACTAGTGAGCTCGGGAACTTCATGAATTGGAGCTTCTTTAGGAACAGCCTTATCTGCTGCAGTCCCGACTAAAACAACTTCTGAAACAGGCTCAGTGGTTACCTGATCGGAAACCTGCTTACTCTCTACGACTTTTCCCTCAACACTATAGTGACGTGTAACGATCTTGCGAGTTCCTAGAATGCCCGCACGAATCACTCGAGATTGTCCTTCGGCTAAGTCATCTGAATACTGATACTCGGTTTTATAGGGGATTTCTTGGATCTGAGTCCTTGCTTGACTTGTAAATTGCAGTTCTGGTCGCTCATGAACAGGCGTTTGACGAGCAAATCGCCCTTCTTTAGCAGCAATTTCCTCCCTCTCCTTATCAGAGAGATGCTCTCCGCCAGCAGGCTGCGCCTCTTTCGGAGCCTCAGACTTTCCAGGACGACTTGCTAGATCTTTCAACTGCTGATCAGGCTGACTCGCTGGAGTCTCCTTTTGCGGAGCTGGAAGCTGAGAATTTCCCGTTTGAGCCAGTTGATGCTGCGCTTCTTTTTTAAGGTAACCAATATACTGGTAGCCAGCAATTTTCAAAGGTTCTGGCAACTGATCGCCAACGGCCAACGTCAGGCTTTGATTATAGGCAGCCAAATCCATACTGCTGACTGCCAAAACAGAAGCTGGCAGAAGCACAGAACCCAAGCCTGTCACAAGCAAAATAGAAGACAGATATCTCTTGCCATTTTTCCCTCGCGCCAGCACTAAAACAACCAAGGCCAGTCCTGTAGCTGCAAAAGCCGCTCCCAAAAGGCCTGACTCGCCTGTCTTAGGGAGCTTTCCTAACAAGCTTTCCTGCCTTGTCGGACGGTAAACCAAATAATAAGCGTCCGAATTTTCTTCCGCAAATTTGGGTAGTTCCTTCACGATAGCAGCTTTTTCAGCCTCAGTCAGATCGCTCTCCACCACATAGTGATACTGAACGAGGGTAGACTGATTGGCAGACACTTCCGCTGCCTCAACAGAGCTGACAGCTCCTCCCATTGTCGTACACAAAAAGAAGCTTCCGATAGTAGCGGAAACTAGACCTACAGACAGCTTTCTAAAAGAATAGCGCTGGTATATGTCACCAGTGACTCTTTTTTTCATAAAATTCCCTTTTCTTCATATAATAAACTAATAAAAATTTTACTGAATTTTACTCAAAATTGCAATCCCTTAGCCTTATAAAATACTTTTCTTTCAGCTATTGACAGAGAGAGGAAGGCTTTTATTTTTAGCGAAAACAAAAAAGCAGATTCCCCGAGAGAGAACCTACTGTTTACAGATCATCCAAGCCCCAAATCCAACTCAAAGATGCCATACTCATGCTTGTCCCCTTGCAATTCTGCTGCATAGTGGCGCGTGACGGTTTTTTGGTGAATCAAGGCGCCGATAGCCGAGGCTTGCCGCTTCTGCGCTTCTTTAAAAATCGGATAGGCCAAGGCAGAGCCCAAGCCCAAGAATTCTTCATCCACTCCCAGATACATAATCGTATAACGTTTGGCAAAGCGCTTGGTCCAGAAAAGCTTGGCTAGGTTAAGAGGAGTCAATTTTTGATAAACCAGAGAGCCGTAGTCCGGCATGGCAATCAGAAAACCTGCTAGCCTGCCCTCCTTATAGGCCAGCTTAACCATGGAAAAATCAAGAATATACTGGTATTTTTGAAAAATCTGACTGAACTGCTGACTGGAAATAGACCGATAAATCGGAAAATCTTGATAGAGGCGATTGAGGAGCTCAAAAACCTGCAGCGAGGCTTGTTCCCAGTCCTTCTTTTTGGGAGAACAAATGGTAAAACCTGCTTCTTCAAAAGACTCAAAACGATGAGCTAGCTTGTCCTGATGAGTTTGATTGCTAACCTTGGGATAAAAATTGGACAGATAGCGCTCCTTGAGCTCAAAACCAGTAGCCTGCCATAGCTGAGGATAATAGGCTGGATTATGAGGCTCCCCTGTAAAAGGGACCTCCTCTGTTCCAGTCAGCTGCATTCGATAGCCTAGCCAAAAGCTTGCCTGTACGGGACCGATTATCTTGCTGGCTCCGAGACTGCGAGCAAAGCCTGCTAAATGTTCGATAAAAGCAGATGCAATCTGTTGATCATTGATCGACTCGAAAAATCCCAAGTAAGCAGCCTCATCATCTGGATAGAAGGTCAGAAGTCCGCGAATACAAGGCTGACTGTCCACATAGCCAATAAAAGCATAGGTTTCTAGGTCAGAACTCAGCGGGTGATTGCCCTCAATCAAAGCTAATTCTTCCTCTTCCGACTGCATGAGGTGCTCTGGCTGGTAAATCCGCTTGGGCAGGGCCAGAAAATCGTCCAGCTCTGCAATATTGGGTTTGACTGGTTTAATTTCCAGCATGGTCTTCCTCCTTGATCAGTCGAATCTTGCCAGTAAGGCCATCCATCTCAATCCAGTCGCCATTCCGCAGCTGACTGCAGGCGCCTCTGACATTGACAATAGAGGGAATACCCAACTCGCGGGAAATAATGGCCGTGTGGGAGAGTAAGGACCCCTGCTCGGCAATGACACCCTTGGCTTGGGTCAAAAGATAGACCCAGCCCGGATCGGTCATCTTGGTCACGATAATCCGGTCCTGAGCAGACTCAATTTCCTGCACATCCTCCACGAGCAAAACCTGAGCCTTGACGCAGCCAGGTGAGCAGCCAATCCCTTGTAAGGCTTGATTGCCCGTATTATGACTGCTAGTACGTTTTTGCGGCTTCAGGTATTTCTCAAAGACCTGTCCAGCAAAAACGTAGCGACTAAAGGTTGGCAGTTCTTTATCAGCCTCCAACTTCTCTCGACGCTCGGCTATCAAGCCACTAACATCTCTGGGCTTTCTGGTCAACTCAAACAACTCTTCCTTTGTCATGTAAAAAACATCGTCAGGCGTAGCCAGCAGTCCTTGCTCGGCTAATTGCTGCCCAAGCGTTCGGAAAATCTGCCGCATCATGCCATAGATCCGTGTGCGGTTTAAGCGGGAGCTCTCCCGATATTTGACACCAGTCATGGCTCGCTTGCGAAGAAAATTCGTCCACCAGCCTGATTCTTGCACCTCTTCTTCAAGTTTCTGAGGGGCCAACTTCTTCTCCTCTTGCTGGCACATTTGCAGCAGAAGCTTAAGCAGACGCTCTGGGTGCGTTCGAAAAGTTGGAGTTTCTAACTTCAACTCTTCCGGAGCCCGGTCGCCAAATTCATGGATAAAATGAGTAATTTCTTGGACCAAAGGGTGCTGGCGACTTAGAAAAACTGCTGAGCTTTCACTTGCCATAGCCTGTCTAATCTCTGCATTTTCTTCTGCTTTCAGCTGAGCTGTTAAAGCCTGCAGAGCCAAAGCCGGCCGCATACTTTCAATCTGCTCAATTCCTGCAATCTCAGCCTGAACAGCCCCGCCGCGACGCGACTTCTTCAGGAGTCCAGTATAGACAAAAGCGTAGAGGTCATTGACCAGCGTAATGTCCCAGTGAGCCAGAATATCCTCTTTCAGCTTACTGACCAAGCCAATCAAAGCCTCCGCATCTGCGTAGGGAGAAAAGCTCGCTTCGTATTCGCGCTGAATCTGGGCAAACTGCTCTTCCAATTGCCGCATTTGCTTGGGTGCCGTCCAAAACTCTCGGATGATTCGAAGCATGATTTGCAGGCGTTTGAAAGTAGACAAGTGCACTGGCATCTGAGGCACCTCCGTCTCTCTCACTCCCAGCATATCCTGCCAGATAGGAATGATTTTCTTCGAAAAAGGCAGAAGCTGCAAGAGCTGATACCAGCTCTGAATCTGGTAATAAACTCGGCTATTGACCGGCTGCAGCATATTTTGAAAAGTGGCTTCATAGGCAGCTAACTCAGGGGCATCCTTGCCAACCAAGCGCTGGGCAAGACTGCGGAAAATGCTGGCATAAGCCTCTTGAATAAAGCTAATAGTCAGAGGACTGGAAACGCCCGGATAGCTTTCTACAATATTGCTATTATCCAGAATAATCTGCTGGCCCTCTGGCAAGGTGGTAATAGGTCTTGCCTGCAAGAGATAGAGTTGGCCATTTGCGAAGGTAAACTCCATATCCATATAAGGTCCGAAAAGCTGACTTACCTGACCAGCCAAAGCTTGTAGCTCCTCGAGTTGTTCCTGTGATACGTCTGGTGAGTCCTCCGTCTGCTCTGTATAAAAGAGCTGGTCCTTAGGATGGAGCGTCACCATTGTTGTAGGAATCTTATCCTCGACAACCTTATTGCCCAAGCCCCGACCGATAACAATAATGTGCTCGTTCAGAATGCCCTTGGGATTAGCTGTGAAGTAAATACCAGACAAATCTCCTGCCTGCATAACTTGAACAATGCAAATCATCTGTGCCTGCTTCAAAGATAGGCCTTGCTCAAATAGATAACTAAGAGCTGACTCCTGATAAAGAGAGAGCAAGGTCGCTTGGATAGCTTCTTTAAGCCCATCTGGCTTCACATTGAGCCGGCTCTCAAACTGACCGGCAAAGGATGAAGCCTTCCCATCCTCAATAGTTGCTGATGAGCGGACTGCGAAGCGACAGTCTTTCTGAGAAAACTCCTGCCGAATCCAGTTTTCTGCCGCTGTCAAATCTTCTTGAACAAACTGCTCTTTAGCCCAGTCCTGAAGTTGCTGACTGAGTTGGGACAAGTCCAACTCTCCAGACCGATAGGCTGCTTCCATCCGCTCCAAGTCAGCAGATCTGGCAGATTTTTGAAAAAAGTCAAAAGCAAACACTGCAAAGTCAGGAATCGGCAAGCCAGCGGCCTGCATTTTCAGCAAATGATAGGCCTTGCCTCCGACCTGGTCAAGCCCTGTCTGCTTGATTCTTTTCATCAAAGTACCCCCATCAAGAGATAAACAGCAACGGACAGAACCATGGTCGTCTCCGTGATATAAGTATAACGCTCCACCCGCTCACGGATATTAAAGCGAGTCGGATCCTTGATAAACTGCTCAAACTGGACAGTCATCCAGATAACATTCAGCACTAAGACCACCACTCCGACATGGGAAATATTCCAGAGGAGAGCGAAATTGGTCAAGATATCCAGCAGAGTCACCACCTCGATAAAGCGAGTGGCTTTTTTGTAACCAAAAAGCTTAGAATAGGTCACATACTCAGTCTCGTCTTTTGGTGCCCGAATCTTGCGGCAGACTTCCCAGATCAGACTTGGGAAATACATGGTAAAGGCCAGCAAGACAGTCGGCAAGGACAAGAGAGGCAGATTGTACTTGTAGCAGACAAAGGAGATAGTATAGAGATTCAAAATCATCATGACCGGATTATGGGTTACTAGAGCCAGTGGCAGAGAATTTTGAATCTTGTCACGCTTGAAGAACCAGAAGGACATGAGAGTTCCGTAGATATAGAGGAAGAGGAACCAGCCAACATTGTTCATAAAGAGGATATTGAGAAGTACAGACACCGCTACGATAAAGCTGAGGGCAATAGCCAAGTCCTTCTTTTTCACTCGGCCAGATGGCAGAGCCCGATGAGGAAAGAGCCGTCTGTCGGTCTCGTAGTCCTTGAAATCATCCGCAATCCGCAGAATCATCAGAAAGACAAAAATCGTAAAAATTCCGATTAACTCCTGATGGTCAAAGTGAAAGGTGGTTACTCCATCATTGAGAAGAAGGACAAAATAAATCTCAAAAAACATGATGGCAGCCACAAAAAAGCGCGGCAGCAAAGGGAACATTTCCTTATAATAAACAGCTAATCGTTTAAACATAGCTTTTCTCCAATCTTTTCACCCATTTGAATCTGGGTTTCTATTCCGAGGTCTGAGTAAGTCAGAATATCCTGATCCAAGCGAATCGTGCCTGCTGGATAGAGTACAAGAATGGTTGAGCCACCCAGACCAAAGCAGCCCTTCTCCTGTCCCCTGACCAAATGGTCCTGACTGTGATTGTATATTCTTCCGACCAAGAGAGCCCCTACTTCCATCTGCAGGACAGGTCCTAGGTCGGTATCTAAAAGACAGTATTCTCTTTTATTTTCCTTGTAAATCAAGCGCCACTTCTGGGCTACCTGCCTGACCGTATGCAGGCGGCCTTTGATTTTTCGTCTTTGGGTAATTCTGCCGGATTCAGCAGCCAGATAGCGGTGCAGGTCTTCCACTCCCAAGCGATAGACCAGCGCTGTTCCGCCTCTAAATAGCTGAGCCAACTCTTCATCCATCAATAAGTCAGCTAGACTATAAATCTGCCCCTTAATTGTCAGCTGCAAGTCCTGACTGATGGTAAAAACCTCTAACTTAGCATCCGCAACTGCCAGTACTTGACTGTCAGGGCAGACTGGACGCAGAGCGGGCTTGATTCTCCGCTGGAAGAAAGCCGCGAAGCTAGAATAAGGGCCATCTTCATAGTCAGCCAGATCCAACTGATAATTTTCCACAAAAGATGCTATTTTCTTGCGAGAAAAAAGAGTGTAGTCTTTCAAAGTCAGAAGATAAGAAAGGCTAGGTCGGGTCAAGATAGGCAATAAGAAGCGACCCCAAGCAGTACCATAAAGCTTGTCTAACAGACCCGCCTTGTATTCTATCGGTTCAACTACTTGGCCAGTCTTTCTCTGATAGACCTTAACCATGCGGGAGAACCCCCAGACCAATCAGACTTGCAACAGCCAGAATCGCAAAAACTAGGTAGGCCAGCTTATTCGGCTTGGGAATACGGCAGTTGTAGACAAATAGGACGGTCAGCAAAAGAGACAAGCACAGCCACACCCAAGCAAAGAAACCAGGCGCCAGCCATTGACAGACCAGATAGGTAAATGGGAAAAATAGGGCGCTGTAGGTCACGGGCAAGCCGACAAAATAAGAGTCAGATCCTTCATCATGCTTGGCCAAGCGGTTAAAATGAGCCAAGCGCGTAACTGCAGCCAAGACATAGAGGACAGCCAAGATGATATTGGCCGCTCCCAAGGGCAGCTGAGTCATGAGGAGCACAGCCGGGAGAGCCGCAAAGCTAATCATGTCGCAGAGCGAGTCAATCTCAATGCCAAATCGTTTCTGACTTTCAGTCCGCTTCATCCGCCGCGCCACCACACCATCAAAGAGGTCGCAGATACCGCTAACGATAAAGGCCATCATGGCTAGCCGCAGCTGGGACTGAATGATGGCATAGACTGCCAACAGTGCAAAAGCAGCGCCCGTATAGGTCAGGATTACAGATTTGTCGTATTCACCGATAAACAAAGGTTCATTCTTCTTCATGAATTCTTATTTCTCCTCTTCTTCCATCTAAAGTAACCAGCATGCCAGTTTCTAGCAGCTGAGTTGCATTCTTAGCACAGACCAGAGCTGGAATCCCGCATTCCCGAGCGACAATGGAGGCATGGCAGAGAACCCCGCCATACTCTGTCACAAGACCGCCCAGAATACCAAAAACATAGCTCCAGCCCGTATCTGTATAGCGGGTGACAAGAATTTCTCCCGGTTCAATCGTCTCAATATCCGCCAAATCCAAGAGAACTCGAACCCGACCGGTTACCTGACCGCTGCTGGCTGGCATTCCCGTCAGCAGAGCCTGACTGTCATGGGCTACCTTTTCCAAGCTCATCTCTTTGTCGGTCAAATCACCCACTGGCTCAAAATTCCGATAGGCCTGGCAATAATGCCGATTATCAGCCGCTTCTTCTTGAAGCTGGTCAGCAGTCTGTTGCCCTTCCATAAAAGCAGTCAGACTTTCTTTCTTAATGTAAAAAATATCTTGTTCATTTTTCAGAAAACCTCGCTTTTCATAGGCTTGGCCGAGTTTGAGGCTAATCTGACGAATGAGGTGGTAATAGCGCGTGGAAATATCCTTGAACTCCTCCCGCCACCAAAGCAAGTTCCGCAGGTCTTGACTGATTTTTTCTATTTTTTTCTGCTTGGCTCGAGATAGATGATCCAAATCCAGCTCAGACTCTAGAACAGGACTGAGCGAAGCTTTGGCCGCCTGGTAGTAAGCTGAATCAACAACCAATTGCTGGACCGCTGTCAAAACCTGATGAGCATCTTCTTCGTAGCTTGGCACTCGCAAGTCCAGCTCCCGAGCTGAGTGATAGCCAAAGTCCTTTTGAAAATCCTGAATCTTGATGAAATCTGCTCGATCAGGATATTGTGCAGCCAGTTCCTGCAATTCTTCCACCGATAGCTTCAACCAATCGTTTGTCAGTTTCTCATCTGCCAAAACAAGATCCGCAGCTTCCAACATCTTAGCTAAAGGCTTGGTATGCGAAACATTTCCCAACTTAGCAATCAGTTGGAAAAATTCATCGACCGTTAGCCATTTGAGCAGACTAGTCTTTTTCATAGACAGCTGGACCGTATTGATATAGGCCTGCCAGAAATAAGTTCCTTCACTGTCTAAGTAAGCCTGATTTAGCACTAACTGCCAAAGACTCTCGACTTGTTGCAGCGGGCTTTGGTCGTTCAGTTCTCCTATTTCTTGATTCAGGCGGGTAAATTGCTGGCGCAGCTCTTGCAGCTTGTCTGGCGCCTGACGTAGAAAGTTCTTCGTTACTTTTTGCGTTTTCAAGGCTACCCGCAGGAAATTCAAGAGCAAGGCCGGACTTAATTTGCTGGTAAAACCTTGGCCTTGGTAGTCTTTATTAACTCCCAGCTCATCATCAAAGTCTCGCTCAATATAGCCCGGAATCTGCTCCATGCCCTGCTTGACCACGCCTAAATTCCAGAAAGGCCGAGCATTATGCAGGCGCATCAGCGATGGCATCACACCTTCAGGCTCTAGGCCAATAGCCAGCAAAAAGCTGGAGAGTGCCTCTTGCCAAGAATGGTGATAAAGGCTCCACATGAGATTTGGACAAGGCTGAGCCGCCACTCCTCCATCCCGAAAATTAGCCGTCGTCCAGCGACCACTGTCGATTTTAGTTGGTACTGTCGTGATAGGCCGAGCCTGCAGCAGATAGACTTGCTCTTGGACAGCACACCACTCAATATCCATCGGCCGACCAAAATATGCCACAATCTGCAAAACTTGCTCGTGCAGCTTCTGCAAGACTGCCAGAGGGATTTCAAGCTCTTCAAACTGGCTCCAGTCTGGCTTGTACCAAGAAAGAGTCAGCTGCTCAGGATTGACTTGACCACTAACCAAGCTCTCAGCCGAGCCTTTTACATACTCAAGGAGCATGGTCTGGTCTTGATTTGTCGCAACATCCAATGAAAAGCAGACACCGCTAAAATCAGGCTCTATCTGCTCCTGAATCAGGACCGCCATGGCAAAATCCTTATCAGCAAGACCCTGACGATGCCAGTAGGCCAAGGCTTCTGGATTAAAGAGAGAAAGCAGACAAGAGCGAATGCCCTGCTCGATTTCTGACAACGTCCGGCAATTGCCAATCGAATCATATTGGCCAGCAAATGACATGACCTGTCCATCTTCTAAAAGGGCACTGCTGCGAACGATATAAGCTTGATTTTCCTGACAAAAAGCTGCCAACTCCTGTAGCCAAGCTGAATCCAAGGGATATTGCTGCAAACGCTCCGCAATATCCTCTTTGCCCAGGTTTATTAACTTTTCAAGTCCCTGTTTTGAGTATTCTGGCAGAGCCGCTCTTAGCCAAGCCATTACTTGATCTGCTGGCAAAATCAAGGCTCTAGGAACCGAAAGCCCCAGCTGATAGAGGTTTATTAACTGATTGATTTTACCGCCATAGACGGCCGAAAGCTCTTTTTCCAGCCATAGTTTTTTCATCAAAAGCTCCCATCTCACATACGATTTTTTCTAAGTTTAGCCCAATAGAGCAGACGATTAACTCCCAGATGCGTACCCGCCCCCAAGATTAGTATGCCCAGCATCTGCTGCCAAGACAGAGGAATATAGAAAAGTAGCAGGAGTATACAACCAATCAAGGAATCAATCTGGTCAATCCAGATAAAAGTCCACTTCCAGCCATTTTCCGCCGTCTTGCCCTCTTTGATTTCCAAACGGCGCTTGATGAAGCTATTGGGCAGCTCAAACAAAACATAAGCCAGCCCCAAAAGAGCCCCAAGCACCAGATTAAAGAGCACAGTATTTTCGTAGAAAGCATAAACCAAGTGCAGCTTCTCTAGGGTGGGAATACTCTTCAAGAGCAAGCCCCAAAGTATCTGAGCCAAAGCTCCCCAGACAATCATGCCAAAGAAACCTTTCCAGGTCTTATTAGCTCCAAACAGCCTCTTCCCATCCTTTAAAACCAGCCCAGCATCCATGGGTCGGTATGCCGCCTCTAGCAGTGAAGACTTGCAAAAGATCATGTTGAGAACCCCAGCCAGAATGACCGGCATCAAGGTGACATATAAAGCAAGAATCGAACGCATACTTATTTCCTATTCTTTTTATGAAGATCAGTCTGAAAAAAATCAAGAGACTCCTCAAACTTATATATATCATTATACCATAAGTCATAAAGCCCTTTTCCAATAAGCCCTACACATCTGTCGCATCTGACAAGGAGCAACCCATATCTGCCATTCCGCTTTATCAACTCCAAAGCTGCCTGCTAGAATAATATCGCCTTTAAACCACACAAAAAGCCTCATAAGAACTTCTAAGGAAACCAGCATCTGGTTTATTAAAGGTTACTTACGAAGCCTATGAAATGCTCCTTGTCTCTAGAAAAGAAACAATCTATTTTTGCTTGATCGTAAACCACTAACCTTCAAAAGGCGCGCAATTCTTTCATCTATTTTTAGTGTCTAGCAGAATGGTCACTGGTCCATCATTTACCAATTCCACCTGCATATCTGCTCCGAACACGCCCGTCTTGACTGGCACTTGCTCAGCTAACAGCTGGTTAAACTTGTCATAAAAGAGACTAGCCATGTCCGGCTTGGCTGCACCTGTAAAGGCTGGCCGATTTCCCTTTTTGGTATCTGCATGGAGCGTAAATTGGGAAATGGAAAGAATCTCCCCTCCGATATCCTGAACAGAAAGATTCATCTTATCCTCAGCATCGGAAAAAATCCGCATATTGACAATCTTCCTGACCGCGTAGTCCATATCTTCCTGACTATCATCAGGCCCGACACCTACCAAGAGCAGGAGACCTTGTTCAATGCTGCTGTGCAGCTGTTGGTCAATACTGACCTGAGCACGTTTGACACGCTGAATGACAATTTTCATATCTTTTCCTTTATTTCTGACTAACATCCACTCTGACAAGCTCGCACTTAGCCATTGGTCCGTTTGACCGAATACACCTCTGGCACACTCTTGATCTTATCCACCACCGTCGTCAGCATGGACAGGTTGGCAATGCCAAAAGAAACATGGATATTAGCAAATTTCATATCCTTAGTTGGCTGGGCATTAACCGTTGAGATGTTTTTGGTGGTATTAGACAGCACCTGCAACACATCGTTAAGGAGGCCAGACCGATTGAGACCATAAATGTCAATGTGAGCCGTGTACTCTTTAGTCGAATTATTTTCTTCCCATTCCACATCAAGCAAGCGCTGCTCGTAATTTTCCTGAGCCTTGAGATTCATACAATCTTGCCGGTGAATAGCTACGCCGCGTCCTTTGGTAATGTAACCAACAATATCGTCACCAGGCACAGGATTACAGCACTTGGCAATCCGAATGAGGAGACCAGACGCCCCCTGAATGACCACACCACCTTCGTGCTTGACTTTAAGGGTGTCTTTTTTATTTTCGACCTTGACTTCACCACCCTTGACCAATTCCTCCGCCTCTGCTTTAGCCTTGGCCCGCTCTTCTTCACGGCGCTCTTTTTCTGTCAAACGATTGAAAATACTAATAGCACCAATCTCACCGAAACCAATCGCCGCAAAAAGCGCTTCTTCGGTCTTATAGCTGGTCTTTTGCAGCACATCTTCCATGTGCTTCTTGTCCATGTATTTATTGGCTACATAACCATTCTCCTGAAATTGAGCCTGCAAGAGCTCCCGCCCTTTGGAAATAGACAGCTCCTTGTCTTGATTTTTAAAGAACTGACGGATTTTATTTCTGGCCTTGCTAGTCTTGACAAGATTGAGCCAGTCACGACTCGGTCCAAAGGAATTGGCATTGGTGATAATTTCCACCTGATCCCCAGTCTTCAGCTTGGTATTGAGCGGCACCATGCGGCCATTGACCTTAGCTCCTGTCGCCTTCTCCCCAACCTTAGTATGGATCTCATAGGCAAAATCAATGGGTCCTGAGTCCTTAGGCAAAGACCGCACTGCTCCATCCGGTGTGAAGACATAGATTTCCTCCGCCAGATAGCTTTCCTTAACCGAATCAACAAATTCCTTGGCATCACCAGACTGGTTCTGTAACTCCATCAGTTCCTTGATCCAATTCATCCCGATGGCAGATTCCTTGCTGTCAACCTGACCCTTCATTCCTTTTTTATAGGCCCAGTGAGCAGCGACCCCGTATTCTGCGACTTCGTGCATTTCCTTGGTTCGAATCTGGAACTCAATCGGACCTTTAGGACCATAAACGGTCGTATGGATAGACTGGTAGCCGTTGGCCTTACGATTAGCAATATAATCCTTGAAACGCCCTGGCATGGGTTTCCAAAGCTCATGGATGTAGCCCAGCATGGCATAGACATCACTGTGAGTGCTCAAAATGCAGCGAATGGCAATCAGATCATAGATCTCATCAAACCGCTTCTTCTTGTCCTGCATTTTGCGGTAGATGGAGTAAATATGCTTGGGACGGCCATAAATCTTCCCATGAAGATTACGCTCTCCCGCGTAGGTTTCAATCTTGTGGACAACTTCCTCTACCAGAGCTTCCCGCTCTCGGCGCTTCTCCTTCATCATGTGGGAAATTTTATAAAATTCCGTCGGATTGAGATAACGGAAAGATAAGTCTTCCAATTCCCATTTGACACTGGAAATCCCCAAACGATGGGCCAGAGGAGCATAGATTTCCATCGTTTCCTGCGAGATTCGCTCCTGCTTGTCTGGCCGTAAATGATTCAGAGTACGCATATTATGCAGGCGGTCAGCCAGCTTGACCAAGATCACTCGAAGGTCTTCTGACATGGCCATGAGCATCTTGCGATGATTTTCCGCCAACTGTTCTTCGTGAGACTTGTATTTGACTTTCCCCAGCTTGGTCACACCGTCCACAATTACGCGCACATCATGGCCGAATTCCCGCTCCAGATCGTCCAAGGTCGCCGCTGTATCCTCTACGACATCATGCAAAAAACCACAGGCTACCGAAACAGCATCCAGCTTGAGCTTGGCTAAAATCCCCGCCACCTGAATCGGATGGACAATATAAGGTTCTCCTGACTTGCGAGTCTGCCCGCTATGGCATTCTACCGCATAAATCAGTGCTTTTTGAACAAAGGCCACATCCTCTGCAGCTAAATATTTTTTTGTTAGGGCTACAACCTGATTCCCCGTTAAATTCTCTTCTTTTGGCATGCATTTTCTCCGCTTTCTTGCCTACTATTTTAACATTTTTAAATCAATATGAAAACCAAGAGGACTAGAATATCAGGAAGGCGCTAGGATAGCACTAAAGTTTCAAACATCCAGCTTGGCTCCCTGTTTCTGAGCACAGCTTTAAAAGCTTTCCCAGACCTTACAAATAGTCCCCGCCCCACGACCTTGCTCGACAATCTGTGGCTCTTGAGCAAGCAGCTGCAACCTCAAGGATCTCTTTCTAATAAAAAGCGAGGTCGAGACACTTTTGTCTCAACCTCCGTGATGAAAATGATGTACTTTCTCCATATGAGCCACTTCTTTTAGAAACTCATAATAGGCATAGATGAGGTAAGCAGCAGAGGCCACACCCAAAATAGCTATTGATACTTCAAATAAGGTAGACAAAGACATGATAAACCTCCTCTCCTTATTTCAAACTGCAAGGTGCAAAGCGACCATCAGCGGCTGTTTCGTTTCCGATTTTTTCCTTTCTAGCCTGCCTCTGGATTCACCTTTATTATACCAAATTTAAGAAAGGAAAACAATGAAAATCCCTTTGTAAAAGCACTTTTTCCTGACAATTTTGTAAGGTTTAATGAGAAAATAATTCTTATCTATTCGAAGTGCTCTTCTTCCTTTTCAACTATTTTCTCTTTCTTTCTATGAGCATACTCTCTAATTGTTAGACCAGTCGCAATATTGGTTAAAAGTAAGATTACAAGTAGATAAACCCAGATCGGTGTATTTGATAAAACACCAGATTGATTGGTTTTTTCAGTTACAACTGGATTAGACAAGAAGTTTAAAACAGCTTGGTTATCGGTTCCGTTCGAACGAGCATTTGATAGTACCCCTTGAAAGTTCTTATTAAATTCAGTACTATCTTCAACATTCTTAGCCTGATTCTTAATAAGTGATTCCGTTTGCTGATGAACTTCCTTCACTTCTCCTTGAACTCTTTTAGCTTGCTCTGCTAAAGTATTAAATTGCGTATCCATAGATCCAATTGTGTTCCCATTAGAGATGATTGTATCAGAAGTGTTTCGAGTATTAGAGGCAAGTTTTGTAACAATATCCAATAGACTATTACTACTATCATCTGTTGTATAAAGTCTACTATTTGACAAACCGTCACCTGAACTTGTTGGAGAAATCTCTAAAAGCTCTGGGCCATTTTTTTTCCACTTCTCATACTCCTCATTCAACTTATTAGACGCCTCTTGGTGCCAATCGCCTAAGTCTTTAACAATTGTTGCAAAATAATTGCTAGGTAATTCTTCTTTTGCCAGCTGAGGAAGAGAGGCTATATTTGCCTGAAGTCTATTTATCTCTACACTTAATTTAACATATAGGTCAATTCCTGACTGTCTATATTGATCCACATCTTTCTGTTGCAACTTATCCGCTACAGATGATGGTGAAATGTTCCCATACATCTTCGCAACTGAGTCACTCGCTGGATTAGCTATGTCAACATTGTTATACGATGATGTTGGGCTACCATATAAATTCTTAACCATAGTCGACGCTATATCAATTCGAGATAGTTGGTCAAAAATATGGGATAAATCTTTCTTTACTAACGCAACATTTCCTTTATTATCATCATAAAAGAAACTATACTCCAAAGGAATTCTTTCGCTACCAATTTCAAGTTCAAACATAATAGTATTCAGTCCATAATTAGGAGAAAGTTGAATTTGAAGTTGGAGGGTAGTCGGTGCTGAAATCTTATCAACGCTTGGGACTACTGTGGCTCCCTTGGCACCCTTAACACGTACATTTGTCACACGAATAGGAGTTTCAATATATTTCTTAGCTCCAGTTCCTGCAGAAGAGAGCTCAGGATAAACATGAGTCATTGTAACCGTTTGAGTCTCTGTAGGTGGCAACACATCATTAGCTACTGTTATAAACGTATAGCCTGGCATCGAACCAGTAGTCCTACCTTTAATGCTCGCATATTTCGACAATAGGCTTAATTTTGCGTAATATGAATTGATTTGTCCATCTGTTAAAGCTCCAAACTCTTTTAGTTTATTAAATAAGATTCCATAATCACTAGGATTAACACTAATAGAAGCAATCGTGCTATCTACTTGATTAGTATAATCTATGGGCAATTCATCTGAATCTGATAAAGTATTAACAACCTGCTTAGCTAAAGCTTGTCTTACACTATTTTGATCTGCTTCATCACTGACTGCTTTTAAAATCGCTGCCTCATCACTTCCTAAGGTCGATGTATCAATTTCTTTACCGTCAAAATAGTTCTGAGATATTTGTCTACGAGACTCCTCAAGAGAGCTCCGAATGGAGCCTAGTTCTTTTCGAGACTGCTCTATCTGCGCTTGATATTGCTTCATCTTCTCATTATAACTATTTATACGCTGAGCTAAACGTTTAAAATAAGGTTCTGAATTATCTGGATCAGTAGAGGAGTCTGTTTTTTTGAAAAGATGCAAATAATTCATTGAATTTCTATAAAGGGTTAGATACAATTCATTATCTTTATCATATTGATTCTTAATAGAATTTCCTGCGACTCGAGCATTGTGATTAGCAACCTGTGATTGAACTTGTTTGTACTTTAAAATGGGATCTGCTTGACCGAGTAAGGACTCCGAATTTTTTTTCAACAAATCAGAGGTTGAGGTTTTGAAACTTGACGTTGATTGTTCAAATGCTCTATTAGAAGACTGAACACTCTGTGCGATCGAAGGAATGGAATCTATTGATTTAATACTCCTATCAGCAGGTTGAAAGATTGAAGTAGATAAGGAACTATACACATCTGATTCATCATCAACAATTGTTTTCATCCGAAGTTTGGCATCATCAAGATTATTAATGACACTTGTAAAATATAGACGAATGGTTTTCTGATTCAAGCTATTAACATAATCCCCGACTTGTTGAGCCATTTCAAGAGACTGCTCTTTTTTTACAGAATCTTTTACCTTATACGTTATTTTGGCCTTTTCAGGATTAAAACTTGACAATTGCAATATATTGTGCGAGAAATCTTTAGGTATGTAAATGATAGCTTCAAGTGAATCATCCTTGTACTGGCTTTCTGCTTGATTCCTAGATAGGACTTTCCAACTCGCCTCTTTTTTCTCATCCTTCGCTAGTAATTTTGTAAAATCATCTCCAAAATTATATTGGACACTATTTAATTGCTCACCCTCATCTTGATTGACAATTCCAATTCGAAGATGTGTTTTTTCCTTAGTTCCTAAAATAAAAGAAAAACTATCTGATTTACTTACATAGATAAGAACTCCCACAGTAAGCATCAAGCATAAAATAATTAACACTTTTCCAAACAAATGTTTTTTTTCTTTTTTTAGACTCATTATAATTCTTTCTCCTAAATTGATTTTAGCCGCATCATCGTTACTTGTTAACAGGAATCTCTCTGTCTATTATAGCACATTCAAGGCTTATTATGAAAACTTTTTGTAACTACTTATCTTGCGCTATTCTCAGGCGATGAACACTTCTACCAACGAAGAACTGTGTTTCATTAAGTTCCACCAAGGGCTCATTGTATTGAGTACGACCTGGTACGACCTTTTGTTCATTAAAGGTAGTACCAAACGTTCCCATCGGAACATTTTGTCGAAGTCGCTTGAAGAATGGTGTAAATTTACTAACTATGCTGCTTTGATAACCATGGAAAATTAAATGGATGTTAACTACCGAAGATTTGGTGAACAAAGTATTTACATCTTTATCCGTTAACACAATCTTATCTCCAGTTAAGTGTATATCTGGAAGATAAACAAACATTGGTTGCTCTCTACGCTTACCAGATTGGATGATTCCTAAGAGTTCACCAAGGAATTGGCTAATATTCGCCTCATCAATTCTAGTGTCAAAATATTCATTCATACCAGCAAAACGTCCATCCGTATCAACCACTACACGGTCCATTTTCCCAGAAAACTCTGAAAAAGCTGACAATATTGCTCGTTCAATACTATATGTTTGAGAAGGAGTGTCATCCATGAGAAGAATAAAGTCATAATTCATTGGTTCAATAGAGCGAATCATTGTTGTTTCTTTATCATAACCAATTGGAATATTGAATCTCTCCCGTTCTTCTTGAACAGCTACATCATTTTCAAATTCTTCAAATGTAATCTCATTAGCCAGCATCGGGATAGCTTCGGGTCTGGATCCATTCCATGACTTGTCCATTGATTCAATAGCGTTTTCTAAACTCTGCAGTCTCTCAAGATTTGAACCTCCTTCCGTTGCAAGGTATACTTGAAAACGAATTGGTTCCTCAAATCTAATCTGACCGCGACCAGGAACAACTTGATCAGCCAGAGCATCAAAACCAATAAGATCTTTTTTGGAGTCCTTATCTACCAAATATAGAACAAACTGTGTAGCAAAATTACTTCGCATACTTAATTTCATACTAGTATTTCGGAGAACTGTTGCTATCAAATAAATACCTAGGCTCGCTCCCTCACGCAGTACCTGATGAAAAGCAGATTCAACAGAACTTTCAAGCGGATGATCACGCACAGTATCATAAGAGTCAACAATATTCAAAATAAATGGTAAAGATTGCCCTGTCTTCTGCTCATACTGTTCAATAGAAGTGACTCCATATTCAGCCAATAAATCCCGTCGTTTTTGTATTTCCTTTTGTAAACTTTTAAGGAACTTTATTAGTTTTTCTGCATCATCTAATGTAGCAATATCTGCCACATGTGGTAATCCTTTCAGAGGGAATAGTCCATTCGTTCCAAAATCAAATAAATTAAAATGTATTTGATCTGGTTTATTAAGTCTAGCAAAATTCATGACTAATGTTTGAAGCGATTGTGACTTTCCAAATCCTGGGGAAGCATAAATGATACTGTGGCTAAATTCTTCTAAATCGAACTCTAGCATCCGCTGATCCTGTTCCGAAGGAATATCCATTAAAGCAAAAGGAGCTTTGTGAAGTTTTTTATCCCCCCAATTTGCAGTTAAAATCGGAGAAGGAATATCCTCATTAAGTGGAGGTAGCCATGGTTTAGTTGGCATACAGAGATTCACACTTTTTGCATACTGTGCAATATAATCCACAACAGCATCCAATTCAGTCTCATCGTTATCAGCATCCCTACTAACCATCTCTTCGTCTAGATAAGACAAATCTGTAGTCGCAAGCTCATATTGTCCTAGCTCATTAATTACCCAAAGTCTATTATCAACTTCTTCAGTACTTGCTTTCGCTTTCGGTGCATAGCGTGCCCCACTCCATGCCGATTGAAATAGTTCATATATCTCATTATTCCCAACTTGCAAATAAGCACGGCCTGGCTGTGTAATGCTTGCAGCATCTGGTGTCTTTATGATCTCATTCGAATCTGCTTTTTCCGCTACTTTTAGCGCTAGCTTAAATCGTGAATTAGACCAAATTTGATCATTAACAACACCTGAAGGCTTCTGAGTAGCTAGAATCAAATGGATCCCTAGGGAACGACCAATACGAGCCGCTGTTACAAGTTCTGTCATAAACTCTGGTTCATTTTGCTTTAACTCAGCAAATTCATCTGAAATTAAAAACAGATGTGGGAGTGGCTCTGTCGGAAAATCTCCCTCTATCCCTGTACGACCTTCCTTGTATAATTTTGTATATCCATTAATATGGTTGACTCCAAATCTACCAAATAGACGCTGACGCTTTTGTAATTCTGCTTTAATGGAAGCCAGAGCGCGCTGGATCCCTGCCCCATCTAAGTTGGTGATAACACCCATCAAATGTGGCAAATCTTTGAATAAATTTGCCATACCTCCACCTTTAAAGTCTATTGGGAGAAAACCGATATCCTCTGGGCTAAAGTTTAATGCTAGTGATAAAATGTAAGATTGTAATATTTCTGACTTCCCAGATCCCGTTGTTCCAGCAACGAGACCGTGAGGGCCGTGAGCGCGTTCGTGTAAGTTCAGGTAGACAATATCATCTTTTCCTCGAACCCCAAGTGGAACTGCAAGACTCTTAGATGTATCTCCTCGTGCCCATCGGCTGGAAATATTTAAGTCCTCAACTTGCTCTGCATTATATAATTCTAAAAATGTAATCGCATCTGGAAGAGCATTTTTCTGAGTCTCCTCATGAATTAGGTTACTTAATCTACGTACAGCACCTTCATAATTATCTACTAATGGATACGGAGTAAAGGCTTGGTTTACATATATTCCTCTATTATTGATTAAAGTGGCTGTATCTCTACTCCTCAAATCGATAAGCGTCGTTACCGTCTCAGGTAATTGACGGCGACTTTCTTTCACCCAAATAACAGTTACGCCAAAAGAAGCCAAATCTGATCGTGAAAGACTTTCATTGATAGCATGACCAGACAACAAGCGATCATCTGAAATAACAATGACAATCTGAGGTAAATAAGTTCTTTCCTTCTGATCCTTTTCTTGAAAACGAGACTGCAAAACCTGATAAAGACTGGTAAGTACTGCATCTTTCGTACGATCATCATGTACAAAACCACGAACATTAATCATTGGTAACAGGAAATGAGGTAGAAATCTCCATTTCTTCCAAATTTGATCATAATCTTCCTGCGAAGTCAAATTAACAAATATTACATCATGATAAGAATGAAAAGCCGCAATCTGCAATAAAAGTTGCTGGAGAAATAGCTGACCTATATCATGTTGAGCGACGAGTCCAATGATATTTTGGGCAAGCGTTGTTGTAACAGGAACACTCTTTTGTTTCTCATAAGTCTTTAGCAAATCTTGAGAAAAAATTGTTAGCTTGTCCTTAGTTAAAAAGTCTGTTTGGTAATCAATTTGAAGCTGACTATCAATATCTCCCAAACCAAGCGAGACAGTCATAAAATCTTCATTAAAAGGCAGACGCTCATAAAGACGTTCATCATAACGCATAATCATTTCAATCAGAGTTTCAATATTGGGTTGCTGATAGAAAAGAATGTTCCGTTCCTCTATGTAGTGCTTATGTAAGGTAGATACTTGATGTAATAGATACGCCTCGTAATCTTCGAGCCTTGTTATCTTCTTTTGTTTATACTCTTTTTTATCAGTAAAATAGCTCGTAATTGAAAATGCAGCAGTGAGAACACTCATCCCCCCCATGCTCAACATCATAATCGCATTTCGTCCCATTAAAACTACTACTAGCCCAGAAAGAGCAAACATACCTAGAGGAGGAACAATTGCACGCCAAATAGCATTCTTTGGTTTCGTTGGAGGATTTTTTGGCTTTTCTATCCTCTGACGTTTATCATATATCGTAGGAAGTACTCGAGGACTACGCCGATAGACTGGGAAATTAGATTGATAAATTGATTTTCTTTCTTGTAACAGGACAGTTTGACTATTGAAAATTGCTTTTTCAAAGAAAGACGAAATCTGCCATTGATTGTCCAAAAACTCTATAAAGTAGTTTTCTATAAAAATACTATCTCCCTGTTTAAACTCAGAAATAATATCCGAAGAAATCAAGCGCTCATTCAAATAACATACACTGTTATTTGGATAGAGATAAACCTTTCCGTTGGAAAACAGAATATAAGCTTTCGAGCAAATGAGGAGATTTGCTTCTTGATCTTTTGAAATAATAAAATCTTCGTTTGGAGGAGAAATGTAACTGACAAATATGTTTCTTTCTTCTTCAATAACAAAAACAGTCTTATTTTCAATGGTATTTTTTCCCATTATCAACTCTTTTTCGTCAGCGTATATATTGCCATCCTTCATGTAGAAAGAGAACCCCTGTTCCTCAGCATTCGTTCCTTCCATAAACGTGAGTATCGATAGGCGTTCAGAAAAAATGACTACTTTGAGTTGACCTAACATTTTACCAGAAACTAGATTCTTTTCTGTGTTGTGAAAAAAACTTTTATCATCTCTACTCATCTTTTTCTTCACCTACTTTTACCCCAAGTTTTTTCGAGAGTTTCTCAATCTCTTTACGATACTCGCTTAATTTCTTTTGTTTATCAGCACCCTTCATATTTTTATCTTCACGAACTTGCTCATATAGATTTGTATAAGCATGCAGAGTTAACTGATCATCTCCAATATTCTGAGCCAAATCTAAAGATTTTTTATAGTTTCCCCTTCCAAGATAAATCCAATACTCCAAGAGGTTATCCTCACTGGAGGGTGTAATTGTATTTAAAACACTTGCTTTCTGATTCTCAGATAGATCATCTAAATGAACATAGGAAGATGCTAAGACATACTTTGCTTCTTTACCTAAACGACCTACTTGAAACTTTTGTAAATCATCTGCCACATCGTCATAGTGTTTAGAAATAAAATGGCTTTGAGCATTTATTGTCGCTCGCTGAACAGGAACAGACCAAAAATAAAAGTAGGCTGCAAAAGTCCCCAAAGTAATGCTTGCTGCGCAAAAAATTCCCATTCCAATAGAAAAAATATGCCAGCTACGTTTCGAAACAACTATCTTTGTTTTCTTTTCTTCTTGGTAAGCTTTGTCATAAGCTTCGTTAACGTATTTTACTACCTCATCATATGTCTCACATGCGGCTATATCCTGTATTAACGAATCTCCTATTGCGGCTACACCATTTATCAGTAAGTCAAAATCAAGTTTCGGTCGCAATATAGAAACAATCAAAGCCTTATAACTCATTAGAAAAGTTTCTAAGGTATACGGGATCGGACTCATAATTCCTTCTAAACCATAATGAAGGATCTTAACAACACTTCCTTGTAAAAATATATTTTTCGGATGTATATAAGGAACTTTAAAATGATGCTCAGAGAATGTTAAAGATTCCATCTTTTGAGCCAATTCCAAACGTTTCACTTCTGACATCTCTTCTGTGATACAATCTTTAAGACTATAAGAATATTTTGGTTTGTCATAAATCAGTGATAAAGAACCACTGTCTTCCAATGTCACAGTGGCATCCATATAATTTTCTATAGTAGATAATTTTTGACGAGAAAAGTGACTTGCTGGTAAAATAACCTTGACCTTTTCCTTACTGTATTTAATTTCGATTTTATCACTCATTTATGATTACCTCCAATACATCGCCATCTCCTAGCGGATATTCTTTTAAAGCTCGATGTTGCTCTATTCTCAGAAGTTTTCCCTGAATCTCTAAATGCCAATTTGAGGGAATAATAGACAAGGCTTTATCTAGATTATTTAGGCAAATTAACATCTTAACTTTCTGTAGAGATAATAATTTGGAAAAGCGAATATCTATTTCCTTATCTTTGTATCTAATGGTTGCGTTTAAATATTCTTCCTCCATGAAAATTCCTTCCTAAATAAATTCCAATTAAAAGCATGATTGTAACAAATGATATTGCCCCAAAGACTGTCCATATCATCGTGTCGCCCGATTCCTCTTTATCTACGATGATACTGTCAGAGACTTGATAATTCTGAAAAAGAGCTTGGCGATACACCTTAAAATCTAGTCCATCGCCACTCAAAATTTCTGCTTTGCTGAAATTAGCTCGATTTGCAGTTTTGAGCATTTCCTGAGCATCCGTTTTAGATTTTATTGCTTCTTGTTCTATCCTATCCATGAATAGATTTGGTGCATACATATGCTCGATCTCATTCCCTTGAGAACGCTGTTTCTTTTGCGTCATCGAATCTGTTTTTAAGTCTAGTTCGCCATCTTTAGCATACACAGTACCACCTGTAAATAAAAATAATAAAAATAATGCTATAATTTGGTATAATCGCTTCAAGATACAAGCCCTACTTTCTAACTTAAGAAACTAAGAGAGACAGCTGTCTTCTGCAAATAAATACGTTACAAATATTCATTAATAGCATTGACCTATCGCAAATATCTTTAATGTATTTCCTATTTAGTCTCACTCAAAGACTAGTTTTATTTTAGCATGAATCGGATCAATATTCAAACCCTTAAACAGATGTGTAAGGATCTCATTATTTCGTTCTAATAGATAATATATCGTACCCAAATTTATTTAGACGCCTTTCAAACAGGTGATTTTTACTTTATCTTTTTTAGCACCTCCCTACTATTTTTAGCAAATATCTAAACAAGCTACCTTAGTTTCTTTAGATATACAATACCCAATGATCAAAATTCTTTACTTTTCCTTGTGGCCAATCACTCCAGATCCACTTCTTAATATTATTTACTATAGTACTCTTGACTTGAAATATTTATATAGGTTTTATACTCTTCTAACTATCCGAAAATTATGGTAAGTTTTAAAACTGAACCCATTGTTCATATTTTATACTGTCAATACTAGAAAAAGAACCGCTACATCCCCTATTATAAGCTGAATCTAAAAATCTAATCTCGATATAATTGCCATTAAAAGACCGTATTATTAGCTTGACTGGCCTCCAGTATTATCAAGAATTTCTTAATGCTAAACAAATCCTCATGTGCGTTCTATATATTATTGCCCCATTTTATTATCAAAAAACTGGCTACATCTAACATCTTTCTAGCCACTTAACAAAAGAGACAGAAAAAGAGAAGAAGCGCTTTAATATAGCGATTCTTCTCATATCATTATTTAAATAGATCCTTTTGAAACTTCTGCTGACTTCATCCAAGTATCGTAATGCTCTTCAAAAGCCTTCTCATCTTCGTTTCTATATCCTTCAAATAAAACTTCTTTGACATTCTCTCTATTGAAAAAGAATAAATTATCTGGTGTCTGCATCCCGTTCGGAATAACTACTGAACCGTAGTCAAAATAGACACTCTTAGTCCCTCCTTGACCATCTTCCACTTCGATGACACTAGCTCGTGAAACAATCATCACTTCTGTATCATCACCATTTTTTAGAGTTACTACGGAACCCAAAGGTAAAATTTTATCTGTCATTTTCTTCTCCTTCTTCCTTAAAACGTACTTTCCCTTGACTGTATAGCTTCATAATCTTCACAAAACGAACTGGGTTGTTTTGGTTGTAAAAGTATATTATTGTACACCAGATTATCCCCATCCCCCAAAAGTCATAGTTATCCTCAATAGGCTGACCAAATAACTGGATATAACTATAAATAACATATATAGAATATAAATTCATAAGCACAAGGATCCACCGAACAATTCGGCTGGCTGTCGCAGATTCCTTAGCTGGGTTGAAATCGTCCCCCCTCACCATCAAATTATGGGAAGCTGCATAGTAAAACACCTGCTCTGTTGTCGGGACAGCCTTGCGAACATTTTTATAAAGCCCTCGCTCAAGAATACAAACCAAAAGCAAAAATTCCGCCAACCAAGATAGTAGAATATAGGTCAAACTGTTCCAGTTATAGACACCAATGGACAGGGCTGCAAAGAATCCAAAGGCAATAGGCCCACCTGCTATTAGAAAAATAACTAATTCAGAAATGTAGGCACTGATTTCACGCGCACCTTCCGTATTGAGCAGGGTACTCTTTGGAGCGGCCAAAGCCTCTCCAGTCTGCTGGTCATAATAGACCGCCTGACCATCACATTCGCCTATAAACACTCGACGACGTCTAAGAAAAAACATTCTAACCTCTTTCTAATTACTCATCCAAATTCTATCACCCTAGTTTAGGCAACTTCCACTCTCCATGGGAGAACTTATCCCATACATGATTAATTCCTTCTGAGATCTTACCTCCTATAAAACTACCTATCATAGAACCCGCAACAGTACCCACAACTGGAAATGTACCAAATTCACAAAAGAGGTCTTAGCCGTCTTGAGCTGAGCAACAAGCTAAGTTTTTGAATTAGACAAGGCTGTCTTCTGTTCATAAACCTCTTTCAATCTACCTTCCCTATGTTGCATAGAAAAACAAAGTCATCCACTCTTAATTATACCATGAATCTAGAAACCGATAACTAAAAAATCGCTTCATTATTTAAAGCGATTTCTTATTTATAGTAAATCGTAATTGAAATTACTGAACTCAATCCTCGACTCTCATTTTCTGTATATCCAGACCTTCCTCCCAGTCTTCATAGATTTCCATATATCGAAAGTCTTCCATTGACAAAATGAGCTCTGAATCTAAGTAAGTTAGAGTCACTTCCTCTTTTTCCCAATCAAGCTTCATCGTCACAGATGTACCAAGCAGACTATTGTAACTATAAAAAGGCTCGTTCTTGAGAAGCACCAACTGAAGTCTACGGAAAGCATCACCTTGACTGACCAAGGAATGACCAACTTGCTCCAAGATAGATCCTTTATCCTCTTCTACTCCTACTCGAGCTAAAGAAGTTTGGTATAAAGTACTTATTTCATTCATTAGTACGCATAACCAATCAATACAGTTACACGACCTGCACCCTCAGTCTGCAAGATATGATAAAAAGGGGTATTTAGTTCTTGGTCATTCTGTTCTAATGTCCATAGTAAACGCGCATAGGCTTCTTTCGTTAATTCTTCATAATCGTGATCTAATGAAACCATCAGAACATTGTTAATTTCAAAATAGGTAGAGAATCGCATTCCCTCTACTTCCAAATATTCCTCTTGCAGTGGAAGTAGAAACTCTACATCCATATTTCCATCTTCAGGAACATTGTTCAAGCTATAGACAATTGGACCATTGGGATGTCCGCCAGCTTTTTCAATTGCTGTCATAAATGTATCTAGTTCATTTTGCATCTGACTTACATGAAAGCTGGCACGTTTTTTTATAACATTGCGAGCCTCAAAAACGGCTTGATTTGTCACTCCTTCTGCCACCACATAGTCCATTAATCTACCTCCCAACTACTGTATGCATCAACTCTAATTTCCTTACCAGGATGATAAAGCACGTGATACACTGCCAAGGATTCCAAATTTTTATCTGAATATTTGATAGCCAAAGTATCATAATAGTCCCCTAGACTCCCCGAAGAAAATGTCGCAAAGTCATCACTACTTACTAAAACTTTTTCTTCAAAGAGAATTGGTCCGTCATAGTTACCTGTAGGATTTATTTCATTCCCAAATGTTGAAAAAATGAGAAAGGTATTTCTATCAGAAAACGGATAGCTTTTAAAGTAAACAGGGCCATCTGAATATACAAGATCAAGCATATCCTCTATAAATTCCCAACATAGATCGTAGATTTCTTGGCAAAGTAGCTCTACTGGAATATCAAGCAAATTTTTTTCTTCATAGCCATAAAGTTGGTGAAGCACTAACTTTTTCGGTCTTGTTTTCATCATTATTCCGTTTCTTTCTAGATTATTATTCATTTTTTAATTCAATTCATCATAATCAGGATGCTTCCTTATATAAATTGCTGCATAAACTGCATCTACCATAACTGCTGGAAAAGTCACTGTTATCAGAATCCCCAATGAAATACCAAAAACTTTTTCAATATAACCAGTAAGAATTGCTGGGGCTAACATGACAGCTACAAAAGCAACTCCAAAGTTGAACAGTCGTTCTTGCTTTTTACTTTTTTTCTTACCAACATATGTCTCCCATCGGTTGATAGCCCAGATTTTCCCCTGATTTTTAGGAAGGTAATACCAAGCATAAAAACCACAAATAAAGAGAAAGATCAACAACATTGGAATGACATAAACTAGACTCAAATCGGAATCATAGACTGTTCGTGCACTAAGAGGACTTCCGTCTGTGGTAAACATCCATAGGCCGATAAAGGTGGAACTGATTAATACTGTCCAAGCTACCAAACCGATTAAGATGTAGGTCAGAGATTTAAAGCGATTAACCAAAGAATTAAAAAGGCCAAACATAATACTGAATCCATTAATAAGGACACAGATAAAAAATAAGGCCTTAATAATACCGACCGTGTCGTTGTAGCCACCAGCAAAATATAAAAATATCGTAATCGGTAGCATAATCCAAGGATAAATTTTTATATAACCTAGACTTACTTCATTTGTAATCAAAGGGCCGTAGTAACGCTCCTCATTCATGTTCCTTTGTCTTGATTGTTTATATAATTTTTTCTTATTCATTAGCTGAACCACCCTGCTACTGTCTTGAAGCCACCACCAATGGCATCCGTTGCAGCCTTCAATCCATCCTTAGCTACATCTGTGACAGACTTATTACCCATAAAATTCAATTTCTCATTCATTGCCCAAGAAAATGCCATCCCAAGTCCAGCACCAACAACTGTACCAAGAGGACCACCAATCAACGTGCCAACAGCTGCACCTGCATAAGCTGCGCCTGCATCAGAAACTGTATCCACAATCTGATTCACTGCAAAGTTCCGGAGTTTTTGACCTGTTGTAGAGGTTTCATCATCCAAGAAAGATTCTTTGACATTCATCCAAATTGATGAAATAGAACCTGCAGCTCCCAAAAGTTTTCCACCTTTAGCCCATTTGCTTGCTTCCTTAAATCCACTAAGAGGATTCAAACCAGATTTAAATGAATCCTTCGCTGCAGCAGCTCCAGACTTTCTGGCATCGGCCCAAGCATTTTTCCAACCGGTCATCTTAACACCTCTACCGATATTGGTCTTGCGAATATCAGACTGCTTAGTCTGAGTTTGAAATTCTTTTCCTCTCTTATATACCTTGTTATTGTTTCTGTTATAGAGGTTCTGACGTTTTGAACCAATTTGAACACGGCCCTTACCATCAACAATAATTTTTCTGCCGTTGATATATTTTATTTCTTTTAAATAAGTACTTACTGCTTTAACAAACTCAGTTCCATCTTTTTCCCATTTACTTAGCGTAATTACTAGTTCGCTAATACTCGTCAGCAAGCCCAAAGGAGTTGAAGAATTGACATTTTCAGTGATTTTCTTAACATCTTGAACAAAATCTTTATCGTTATAAAATGCTTTGGCATCTTTTGAATTAAAATCACTACTTTTGAATTTATCAAGATTTTCTAGACTCTGAGTTTGCATCGTCATCACTTTATCAAACTCATCTCCTCGCTTCCAACCATTGAAGCTCGCCATATTCGTCTTGGTATCTGT
>ERZ772935.75-NODE-75-length-36506-cov-9.132068_pt1 | contig 36506 bp, 40 predicted proteins | sample MGYA00511683_ERZ772935 | MGnify/ENA primary metagenome ERZ772935 (study PRJEB29015, sample SAMEA2738086) | human oral metagenome | biome: human oral; feature: human-associated habitat; material: saliva | place: China | collected 2228 ...
TCGACTACCGTTTCCAAAAAAGCCGCAGCTACACCGTCCGCGAGTATGTGACCCAGTATCTCGAAAGCGACTTCGCCTTTATCAACCGTCTGTGTGAAGAAGAAGGCATCTGGTATGCCTTCGAACAGCATGAACAACATGGCGACGTGGTCGTCTTCGGCGACAGTCCCGAACACTACTTCCGCGACCAAAGTCTGCCCGTTTCCTACCGCCCCCATGCCGGACTGGAAAGCGTCGGTACCGAAGCACTCTTCAACTTAAGCATCCGCCACAACCCCATCGTCGAAGGCATACGCAGTGCCGACTACAACTACCGCACCGCCGATACCGACATCTTTGCCGAAACCGACAACAAACAATCCGAAGAGTCGGCCGACAATACCGTCTTATTGGGCAAACAGCAAAACTGGGGCCTTCATCCCAAAACCCCCGACGAAGCCAAAGTTCAGACGACCCTGTTGAACGAAGCAGTCCTCTGCCGCCAAACCGTCGCCAACGGCAGCGGCAACGTCGTCTCTATGGCACCGATGAAAGTGTTCCAAACCGATACCGCCTTCCCCGAAGCACCCGACGGCTGGCTGGTACTTAGTATGGAACACAGCGGCAGCCGCGATACCGCCTACAGCCACACCTTTACCGCCGTTCCCGCCCAACTCGCCTTCCGTCCCGAACGCACCACCCCGCGTCCGCATATCGCCGGCACACTGCCCGCACGGGTAACCGCGGCGGAGAACTGCACCTACGCCTACATCGACGACATGGGGCGCTACCGCGTCAAACTCCCGTTTGATCTGGACGAATGGAGTCCCGGCGGCGAAAGCCGTCCCGTCCGACTGGCCAAACCCTATGCCGGTCCCGAATACGGTATCCACTTCCCCTTGCACGAAGGCACCGAAGTCATGCTTTCCTTCGTCCAAGGCAACCCCGACCGTCCGTATATCTCCGGTGTCATGCACGACAGCGCCCATCCCGACCACATTCCTGCCGATTGGAACACAAGGAACGTCATCCGTACCTGGGCGAACAACAAACTCAGGATGGAAGACCAAAAAGGTCAGGAACACATCAAACTCGCCACCGACTACCAAAAATCCCAACTCAACCTCGGCCACATCGTCGACTCAAGTCGGGAAAAACGTGGAGAAAACGGCGAAGGCTTCGAACTCAGAACCGACGGCTGGGGCGCCGTACGGGCGGGGAAAGGCATACTCGTCAGCGCACAAAACCAAGACGCCAACGGCAAAGTGCTGGATATGGACGATGCCATCGCCCAACTCGAACAGGCACTCTCCCTCGCCAAAAGCCTGAACAAAGCCGCCCAAACCGCCAACAACCACCACACCGATGAAGAAACCCAAAGGGGTCGTCTGAAAGACGCCCTTAAAGACCTGAAAGAGGCGGGATTAATCCAAACCGCCCCTGCCGGCATCGCCACCGCAACCCAGCAAAGCCAACTGCACACCGCCAATGAAAACATCCACCTCGTCAGCGGCAACCATACCGACATCACCGCCGGCCAAAGCCTGACCGCCCATGCGGTAGAAAGCCTCAACCTGTTTGCCCAAAGCAGCGGCATCAAGGTGCAGGCCAATCAGGGCAAAGTGGAAGTGCAGGCACAGAATGACGAGTTGCAGCTGAATGCGCTGAAGGATGCGGTGCTGACCAGTAGTTCAGGCAGAGTAAATATTGCAGCGCAAGAGGAAGTGTTAATTACCTGTAAGGGCGCATACATCAAATTCTCAAATGGGGAAATAGAGATTGGCAGTCCGAAGTTGGTAAGGGTGAAGGCGCCGTTGGAGGTGACGGGACCAAGCAGTCTGCAATTGGAGCAGGTCAAGACCATTGCTAAAACATTAAAACAAGGCAGATTTGTACTTTCATCCAAGCCGCATGGTCATGGCTTTGTTTACACTAACGAACCCTACAAACTCTATAAAGATGGGGCGCTGCTAAAAGAGGGGCTGACCGATGATTTGGGTGCGATAGAGTATGAACATGATGATAAGTCTAAATATAAAGTAGAGTTGAGCAACGGTGCAATATTTGACATTACTCCACCAGATAAACAGCAGGAAAAAAATGTGAAGAAACAACTTGCCCAAAATCTGACTGCTTTAGGTTATCGGCATGTTGAGCACGAAGAAACAGCAAATAAGGATACGTCCCTTATCCGTTACTTTAAACAATCTGATAAAAAGCAAATCGATTAAGGAATTGAAAATGCCAAATTCTAATAATGAAAATATACAGCAAGTTACTTGTACCAAGGCGGGTGCAGCAGTACTCTCTTCACGCTGGTACTTGGACAACTCAAATTACAAACAACGCAATGGTAACAAGCTCACGCCGTATTTCAGTGGACAGGAGGTTTTTGCTGCAATTGCAGAATCCATTAAAAAAGCCGAAAAATCAATAGACATTATCTGCTGGGGGTTTGATCCGGCGATGCCGATTGTTCGAGAAGGGAATAATTGGGAATGGAAGGAAACTGATAGTTACGGTCATCATTTGATAGAAGCGGCAAAGAATAACGAGGAAATGAAAATTCGCCTGTTGCTTTGGTACACTAAATCAGGTAACGGAGTGATGGAAAATGCTCCCGGGTTACGGGCTAGTTGTATTCCTTTTACTTCTAGAAAAGAGGCGTTTATCAGACACGAGATAAAGTCCGAAAATGGAACGAAAAAAACAATAAAAACAATAAGCCGCGAACATGGGAGTAATGATAAAACCGGGAACAAAGCTTGGAGTCCTGAGGCTACGGCATATTCTCGAGAATGGTTTGAAAAAATTGAGAGAGGCGTTTATCCAAATATTGAAATAGTATTCCGTGCAATAAGTAATCTAAATAATTTAGTGTTGAAAAATGAGGATCCTAGAAGTTTTGGGGAGAGTTTTAGTTTGAATTTTCCTAGTGATCACCAAAAATCCCTTTTAGTGGATTATGGAACAGAAAAAGCACATGGCTATGTAATGGGTCACAATAGTCTGACTGCTTATTGGGATACGGTAGAAATGCGTCATGATGAGCCGCTTCGAGAGGCTGGACTAGGGCCTTGGCATGATTTTTCAATTGGTATTAAAGGTTCTGCACTGATAGATTTAAATGCCAACTTTTGCGAATCATGGGATGATAATTGCCAAAAAAATTATATTCGTAAAGGGTATGAGAAAATTACTGAAAGTCGAAAAAAGCCGGACATGGAAAAAATAATGAGTGAATATTGCGACTCTAATGGTTCTTCCGTTCAGCTAGTCCGTACTCGACCTGACAAAAAAGTGAATGGCGATAAAGAACTGGAAATCCGTCGTGCTTATTTTCAGGTTGCAGAAAATCCGCGTCGCTATGTGCTAATTGTCAATCAATATCTTCAATATGCTTCATGGGTGAAAGAGATAAAACAGTATTACAAAAAATATCTAGAAAAGTTAGGCGCGTTAAATAGCGAGAGCAAACCAATGCTGTATGTTTTTGCCTTTACTTCCCAGCCGGAAAAAACAGAAATGATGTTCCGTACGCATCAAATGGCGAATGAATTGGGCGTGAGTGATCAAGTGGGGCAAGGGAAAAACGGGGATAATGAGCTTTATCGTCAGGATAAAGATGGAAATTATCACATGACGATGAAAGGTGCTTTAAATGGTGCAGAGATGAAACACACTTACGAAGAGCTTAAAAAAAACGGAATTGAAACAGTATTCTGCAACTTAAAAACTCAAGTTGACGGGGAGCCACAGGATATCTATATTCATGCCAAATTAATGGTTATCGACGATGATTTCTTTACCCTTGGTTCGGCAAATTTAAATTTTCGCAGTATGACTGTGGATTCTGAGCTGAATCTGCTTTGTGATGATGAAGAAGTAGCTTACCAGTTTCGTAAAACTTTGTTTGATCGATATAGTGGCAGAGTATTCAGACAGCCTGAAAAATACGATAATATGGATGAATATTTTAAAGATTTCAAAAATTTAACAATAATAAATAAAGAGAGAGCATCTGAGAATGTAATGATTGATGGTTATGCTGTTCCCTTTTCAGATGGTCGTAGTGTGACAGGTTCCAGAAAGGCATAATTATGAATAGATTGATTATACTGCTAAGTTTTTTTTGCCTGAATGCTTGCCACTTTCAAGGAGTTACCATGCCTAATAAAGATTACACCCAGACCCATCCAGCACCTAAAGCCTTTGATTCCAAACGTACACAATACACCTGCGCCACTTGGACGCCACCATCTCCACCCGATGCCGAATCTCATCTCTGGTATCGTGCCGCCACCCTACTGGATGCCAAAGACTGGCGTATGAATAAAGAGGAATTTCAGGACATGATTGTCTTGTACGAAGCGGCGGCATCAAAGGGGCATTATCAGGCAATCAATAATCTCTACCTGCTCTACACCCATGTGCAAGGTTCGACCGGCATCATGTACAACCCCTTGCACAACCGCGCCCGAAAGTGGCTGCACTACGGTCTGGATAAAAACTGGGCGATGGCAAACTACTGGCTGTTTGACGCTTTGTATGAAGGCAATGCAGGTTATCGCCGTAATCCGCAACTTGGTCTTGCCTATCTGCAAAAGGCGGTGGATTTGGGCGTGCCGCTAGCGCAATATGAGTTGTCTTTAATTTACGATAAACAGTTTAATAATAAAAAGGTTCGAGAATTGTTATTGAGCTGTGCTGCGAAGCAAGGGTTTTCTACCGCAATGAACAGATTAGGTGTGATATATTCAATACGCGGCAACCTAAAAGAGTCCTTACAATTAATGCATAATGCTGTACGTCAAGGTGGTGAAGGAGGAGGGACTGCTGCTTTATCTTTAAGGAAAGTTTATGGTAAATCAAAAGCCTATATGAAGGAATTTGCTTCCACGCCCGCCGATCCTGTTCGAGAGGCTGCCTATACCGAGCTGGAAAAAGCCCTTATGGGTACAGGTACCAAAAGTGGCAACCCCTTCTACACCTTCCCGCGCCTAGACGAAGTCCTCCCCCTGCCACCTGCCAAAACCCACTGGAAAGGCATCTACTCCGCAATGAGTAAAGAAGATGCAGCGTTCTACCAAAATCCGCCTGACACCGCCGCTCTTGCCGCCAACATTCTCAAACGCGGTATCGTCAAAAAAGAAGACGTCTATTGGCCGCCGCGCAAAGAATAAAGGCAGGAAGGTCGTCTGAAAGTGAAGTTCAGAACAACTTTTATGGTTTCAGAGCCGTAGGTTGAATCAAGAATCAGCACTTTAAAAAAGGTCGTCTGAAAACCTGTTTTCAGACGATCTTTTTGTTTGCAGTCAAAGCTCAGACGGTAAACTTGGCGATCTTAGCGATTAATCCAGAGTTCTCTTTTTGAACCTTGAATGGACTAAAGAATGAAAGGGATGGGGTTTGTAGTGGGGAGGTTTGCAGTCGGGGAAGGGATTCAATTGGGTATTTGGGTCTTTCCGATGCTTGCAATCTGAACAAGCGGTCTTATATAGTAGGAGCTGCGGTGTCAGCTTCTTTATTTCCAACCTTCAAAGGTTTCTTAATTTACATGAATAAAATTATTCTGCCTGCGCTTTGCGCCCTGCTTCTTGCTTCCTGCGGTAACGATACCGACAAAATCGGACGTGCCAGCACGGTTTTTCATATGCTGGGGAAAAATGACCGTATTGAAGTCGAGGGGTTTGATGATCCTGATGTGCAAGGGGTTGCCTGTTATATTTCTTATGCGAAAAAAGGCGGTTTGAAAGAGACGGTGAATTTGGAGGAGGATGCGAGCGATGCTTCCGTGTCGTGCGTGCAGACGGCGGAGGTCATCCGTTACAACGAGCAAGCCGTCGTCAAGCCGCGGGAAGTGTTTAAGCGCAGCGCGAGCTTGGCGTTCAAGAGCCAGCAGATTATCCGTTATTACGATCCTAAACGTAAGGCGTTTGCGTATTTGGTTTACAGCGACAAAATCGTTCAGGGTTCGCCGAAGAACTCTTTGAGCGCGGTGTCGTGCTTTGGCGGTGCTAAAGCGGATGCGCAGCAAGTTGCCGGCGGTATGGAAGGCAAACAGATTTACGGTGCGTGCGTCGTGGATGCGCCTGTGCCGAACAAGTAAAAGATGAGCGATATGAACCTAACCGACCATTTCCTGATTGCCATGCCCGATATGGATGACCCGTTTTTCGAAAATTCGGTGATTTATGTGTGCGAACACAACGAAGAGGGCGCGTTGGGCATCATCATCAACAAACCGTCGCCGATTACGATGGACATGATTTTTGCGGCAACCGACCGCAATATCCCTTTGCGGATGCAGCACGAACACGTCATGATGGGCGGGCCGGTACAGATTGACCGCGGCTATGTCGTGCATACGCCCGTGGGCAACTGGCAAAACAGTATGATTGTTTCAGACGACATTGCGCTGACGTCTTCGCGCGATGTGATTGAAAACTTATCGCGTCAGGGCGCGGTGGACAAGATTTTGATCAGCATAGGCTATTCGAGCTGGAGCAAAGGGCAGCTTGAACGCGAGCTGGCGGACAATGTCTGGCTGACGGTGAAGGCGGACGAGCATATTTTGTTCGATATGCCTTACGAACACCGCTACGCCGCCGCGTTTGCCAAGCTGGGCATCCAGCCCGATGCGCTTGTCTGTGGAGCCGGTCATGCATAAAGCACCGGCAGGGACGGTTTTGGCGTTTGATTTCGGCGAGGTGCGTATCGGCGTGGCTCAGGGCGATGCGGAACTTGGTCTGTCTCACCCTTTAGCGACCGTGACCGGCAACAGCAACGACGAGAAATTCAACGCCATCGCCAAGCTGATACGGGAATGGCAGCCCAAGCATCTGGTCGTCGGATTGCCGACCCATGCCGACGGCACGGAACATGAGTTGACCCGCCTCAGCCGCAAATTCGGCCGCCGCCTGCACGGGCGTTTCAACCTGCCCATATATTGGGTGGATGAACGGATGTCCTCGCTATATGCGGAAAGCCTGCTTGCCGAAGCGCAGGTATTCGGGCGCAAACAGAAGGCGGTACTCGACCAAGTGGCTGCTCAGGCGATTTTGCAGGGCTTTTTCGACGGTGGCGCGGCAGAGTATTTCAACGGCAGGGAAGAAGGTTCGGAAGAATAATTTGTTTGAGATAGTTTGAAAAAGGTCGTCTGAAAGTGGAGTTGGCGGGATTTGAATCCGGCAACAGGCTTTCAGACGACCTTTTTGCATCAGAACAAGGCTTCAATCCTTAACAGCGCGCCGACGCGGTGTTTTTGGTTTTCCTTGCGGTTGTTGTAGTAGTTGACTTCGGTTTGGGTAAACAGCCAGTTGCGCCAAATCGGTTGGCGGTAGGTGGTAAACGGACCGTAGGTATTGAGGGCGGCTTTGCGTTTTTCGATATTGCCGCCGGTGTACACGCCGTAGTTGACGTGTCGGTGTTTGCCGAGGTTGTGTTGGCGGAAGAGGCTGTTGCCCCATGTCCAGTCTTCGGTTTTATCGTGTTCGTATTGCAGGTGTGCCTGATTGGCGATAAAGCTTTTTTCGCTGGGGATGTAGCGCGTTTCCCAGTTGGTACGGACATGGTGTTTGCTCTTGATGCCGTAACGGTAGATTTGTTCCAAGCGGGTGTCGATGTTGTCGGTCAGTTGCCAATTGCTCGAGCTTTTGGCGCGGGCGAACAGGTCGCTGCCGGAGCGGATACCGATATCGAAGTCGGTATCGGTGCGCTGTTTTGCAAATACTTCAGACCAGCGTACGGCAAGGGAGGCGTTGTTGTCGCGGCTTTGGGATGCGTCGAATATCCTGCCGTTGGTATTGGTACGGTTGCGGTAGGCGTTGGCTTCGTGTTTCAACTCGTCGTCCAAAGAGTCGTCACCGAAAATCACATGGACTTTTTTCTCTAAGGTCGGCAGTTTCAGACGACCCCGTACGCGGGGCGTCACGGTAAACTTGTCGTCAGGGTTCCATTCGGTATCGAGCATGACGCGCAGGTTGGCGTCGGTAGGGTGGTCTGGATCGGGTTCACCAAACCAGTCGTCGATGCGGTTGGACCATTTGTCCAAGCGTTTGGAAACGACTTCGTGGCGGTGGTCCACCCAAGTGTCGCCGTCGGCAGGCGGTTCGTCTTTCGCGGCGGCAATCGTGGGGAAGAGGGTGAGCAGGGTGAGTAGGGATAACGTTGTGGTTCGGATAGTCATTGTTTTTCCTTGCTTAATGCATAAAGCTATTATGGACGGTATCTTAGGGATAATGCAAGTCGTCTGAAAAAGGCTGTGATAAAATCTTGCGCGCCCGGTTTGCCGCCGTTCTGTTGTGCAGAAAAGCAGTCAGGCGGGCGCATACCAATACATTAAGGAAAACCGAATGAGTATTTTGTCGAAAATTTTTGGGAACAAGCCGTCCAGCGAAACGGCAGAAGAGCCGCGCAGACTTTCCGCGCAGGAAAAAAGCGAGGGTTCGGCGCGGGCGATTTATGCGAAAGATAAAGTGTATGTGCCGCTGTCTGCCATGCAGGCGGATGTGTCGGAAGGGACGGGCATCCCGTATATAGGTCGTCTGAAAGACGGGCGGACGGTTTTATATGTGTTTGAAAGCTATGAAGCGGCGCGGGCTTTTTCAGACGGGCAGGACGGCGCTTTAGACGGCATCGCTTTGGTCGGCGCGTTGGATAAGGCAGACCAGTTCAATAATTTGAGTAATGTCCTGCGTGTCGCTCACTCGCTGGGCATTCAACTGATGGAATACCGAGGACAGGACGGCGAACATTTCGAATGCGCGCTTTCGTGGCTGATGCGTGTCAACGGCGCGGACGGCATGGCGGCTTCCCGAGAAAAAATGGAGGCGTTGTCCATCGGCACCGATGCCAAGCTGCCGCTGCAATTTCACCCGATAGCCATTGTCGGTTTTTCCAATCCCTATAAGGTTACACCCGCGCGGGCGGAGGAGTTGTTCAAGCAGTTTACAAATGTCGAAGATGACGAATTGCTGAGTTTTTTTGCCGGTAACACGCCGCAGGAGAATGTGCTGCTGATCGGGTTGGTGGAAAAATATTCGGCGGATTTGGCGAAATCCGTGAAATATATTGTTTGGAACCAATTGGCGGAGCAGCCGCTTTTTGTCGGGATAAACCGCAAAGACGGCGGACTTTACGCGCGGGAAGGTTATTTATACCTCTTTTACACCGACCGTTTCCAACACATGGGTCCTGCCGGCTGCCATCCCGTTTCCGGCAAGGAAGCCGTGTTGGACTTGGTTCGCCGCCACGAACTGAAAGGCATCGCCCTGACCGACGGGCTGCACAATATGGCGAGGTTTGAAAACGACGTGATATTCCAAGACGGGGAATAGCGGCAACCTTCCCGCCGCCGCTTGAAATAAACGGTTTGCATGAGCCGCATATTTAAAATACAAAGGTCGTCTGAAAAGGGCTGTGATAAAATCTTTGCGTTTTCACTATCCCTTTCAGACGACCTTTTTATGTTGAACCCATCCCGAAAACTCGCCGAACTTGTCCGTATTTTGGAAGAGGGCGGCTATATTTTTGCCGGCGATCCCGTGCAGGCGACGGAGGCGTTGCGTCATGTCGAGGGCGGCGTGGAAGGAAAAATCATCCGCCGCGCGGAGATGATAGACAGAGACCGCCGGCTTCGGCATACCTTGGAACAAGTGCGGACCGGGTCGTTTTGGCTGTGGATCGTGGCGGCGACGATGATGTTTAGCGGCGGCTTTTCCGGCACTTACCTTCTGATGGACAGCCAAGGGCTGAATTTCTTCCTGATTTTGGCGGGCGTGTTGGGTATGAATACGCTGATGTTGGCGGTATGGTTGGCAACGTTGTTCCTGCGTGTGAAAGTGGGGCGGTTTTTCAGCAGTCCCGCGACGTGGTTTCGGGGTAAAGACCCCGTCAATCAGGCGGTGTTCCGGCTGTATGCGGACGAATGGCGGCAGCCTTCGGCGCGTTGGATCGCCGGCGCGACTTCGCACAGTCTATGGCTCTGCACCCTGAGCGGAATGCTGGTGTCGGTATTGCTGCTGCTTTTGGTGCGCCAATATACGTTCAACTGGGAAAGCACGCTGTTGACCAATGCCGCTTCGGTACGCGCGGTGGAAATGCTGGCGTGGCTGCCGTCGAAACTCGGTTTCCCTGCACCTGATGCGCGGGCGGTGGTCGAAGGTCGTCTGAACGGCAACATCGCCGATGCGCGCGCGTGGTCGGGCTTGTTGGTCGGCAGCATTGCCTGCTACGGCATCCTGCCGCGCCTGCTGGCTTGGGTGGTGTGCAAAATCTTTTTGAAAACAAGCCAACGCAAGCTGGATTTGGAGAAGCCTTATTATCAGGCGGTCATCCGCCGTTGGCAGAACAAAATCGTCGATGCGGATACGCGTCGGGAAACCGTGTCCGCCGTTTCCCCGAAAATCACCTTAAACGACGCGCCCAAATGGGCAGTCATGCTGGAAACCGAATGGCACGAAGGCACATGGTTTGCGGGCAGGCTGGCGCAGGAATGGCTGGATAAAGGCGTGGCGGCGAATCGGGAAGAAGTTGCCGCTTTGGAAGCGGAGTTGAAACAGAAGCCCGCCCAGCTCCTCATCGGTGTGCGCGCGGAAGCTGTCCCCGACCGTGGCGTGTTGCGGCAGATTGTCCGGCTTTCGGAAGCGGCGCAGGGCGGGGCAGTGGTACAGCTTTTGACGGAACGGGCGCTTTCAGACGACCTGTCCGAAACATTGGACCACTGGCGCAACGCGTTGGCAGAGTGCGACGTGGCATGGCTGGAACCTGACAAAGCGGCGCAGGAAGGTCGTCTGAAAAACCAATAAACGTACTTGAAATGCCCTGTTAAGCCGCCATCCTGAAAAAGGTCGTCTGAAAATCCATTCTCTCAAAATATGATGAACAACCAACCCCTTTCCCTCGCCGTCGTCGGGCACACCAATACCGGCAAAACTTCGCTCCTGCGCACCCTGTTGCGCGACAGCGGGTTCGGCGAAGTCAAAAACGCTCCGTCCACCACGCGCCATGTCGAAGAAGCCGCGATTACCGACGGCGCCGACACGCTGCTGTACCTGTACGATACGCCCGGACTCGAAGACGCGGGCGGCGTTTTGGATTGGCTGGAAACCCATACGGATGCCCGCGCCGACGGCATCGAGCGGCTGCAAAAGTTCCTCGACAGCCACGGCGCGCATCACGATTTCAACCAAGAAGCCAAAGTGCTGCGGCAGCTTTTGCAAAGCGACATGGCGTTGTACGTCATCGACGCGCGCGAGCCCGTCCTCGACAAATATCGGGATGAATTGACCATCCTTTCATGGTGCGCCAAACCGGTCATGCCCGTGTTCAACTTTACCGGCGGACAGCTTCCCGAAGCGTGGACGACCATGCTGGCGCGCCGCAACCTGCACGTTTTCGCAGGGTTCGACACTGTCGCCTTCGATTTTGAAGGCGAATTGAACCTTTGGAACAAGCTCGCCACCATGCTGCCGCAACACGACATCATCGATCGCCTGACCGCTTCCCGCCGCCGCGAATGGACGCGTCTGGACAAAGAAGCGCGGCACGAAATCGCAGGTTTCCTGCTCGATGTGGCAGCCTTCACGCAGGAAATCGACGAAAACGACGACCCCGCGCCCGTCCTGCAAACCATGCAGGCAGAAATCCGCCAGCTCGAACGACAGATGCAGCAGCGGCTGTTTGCCCTCTACCGCTTCTACCACAGCGAAATCGACGGCGGCGACTGGGTACCCAAAGCCTTCCATCAAGATCCGTTCGACAGCGAGTTGCTCAAACAATACGGCATCCGTACCGGCACGGGCGCGGCAACCGGCGCACTCATCGGCTTGGGGCTGGACATCGCCACGCTCGGCGGTTCGCTCGGATTGGGTACGGCAATCGGCGGTTTTTTGGGCGGCATCCTGCCCAATACCCGCACCATTTCCGACAAGCTCACCGGTCGCCAAACCCTGCACACCGACCCCGAAACCCTGACCCTGCTCGCCGCCCGCGCCCTCGATTTGCTCCACATCCTGCAAACGCGCGGCCATGCGGCGCAATCGCAAGTCGAGTTGCACAGCCGCAAAGCGCCCTGGACGCCGGACAAACTTCCGTCCGAACTCAACAAAGCGCGCAGCAGGTGGAAATGGTCGTCGCTCAACACCCACCTCCCCGAAACCAGCCGCGCCGAACGGGAAGAATATACGGAAAGTTTGAGTAGGAAATTGGGCAAGTAGGCAGGCGGCGGACAGTCGGTTCCCAAACTTCAAAAATACATCAGGATGAAGATGCCCAAACTTTATATGTTCTATCTCGGCGGTAACGCAGGCCGCTCCAATATCGAAGTGCACGACATCCAATTTGCCGTGTGCGACGACTACCGTGAAGCCATCCCCGCGCTCAAAGCCGCATGGTTCGGCGATGCGGACAAAATCCACATCGACGGCTGGCAGGTTGTCGAATGGGTGGACGGTTACGATGTCGATGTATCCGACCACGCCGAGCCGCAGGGGTCGTCTGAAAACGCCCCGCACCTGTATTTCGTCAATGTCGGCGGCTATCGCGCGGGGCAGCTTGCCGAGGCGCACGCTTTCGGACTGTTCGTTGCCGCCACGCCCGCCGAAGCCAAACAAAAAGCCCTGAAAACCCTGTTGACCAACCATGTTCAGCAGCATAAAGACAACTTAAAAGACGTGGACAACCTGCTCCGGCTCGACCGCATCGGAAATCACTCAATCCGCCTGACCCCGAATCCGCACGGCAAGCCTGCCGAAATGGGCTTTCAGGGCTATTTACCGATTTAAAGTACCCACCATGAAAATTACCAAGATATTCACCTTCGACTCCTCACACATGCTCGACGGGCATGACGGCAAATGCCAAAACCTGCACGGGCATACCTACAAACTCGAAATCACCGTTTCAGACGACCCCGTCAGGGGCGGGCCGAAAGACGGCATGGTGATGGACTTTACCGACCTCAAAGCCATTGTGAAACAACATATTACCGACCCCTTCGACCACGCGTTTATCTACCACGGCGGCAACGAGCGCGAATGCCAAATCGCCGCGCTCTTGGAGGGCTGGAACATGAAAACCCTGTGCCTGCCCTGCCGCACCACTGCCGAAAATATGGCGGTCGAAATGTATGATCGTTTGAAAAACGCGGGGCTGAAAGTGTGCAGCGTGAAATTGTGGGAAACACCGACATCGTGTGCGGAGTATGAAGGGGAGTAGGGGAGTGCGGATAAGCGGCTTGCCGTTTGGAAAATGGTTTGACGGTGTGTTGGCGGTTTTCTGTTCGTTTTGCATATTGGCAGCAGTGTCCTCGATATTTATCGGATTCGACCTGACCGTCGGCAACATCCGTAGTCGGGAAATACGGTTAAACGCTGCCGAAGTCAAAATTACAGGCAAGGCTTATGACCCGAGTGTGCGCATTGTCGGCGGCAAAGAGGTTATTCACGCAGACTGCCGAATGGGTATGGGCAGAGTCTGTGCGGAATATCATGGGGAAACGCTGTATGCGGAGAATCTCAGGATAGTGGTTTTGAATGACAGATATTATGCCGTTGCCGGCGGAACGCTTCATTATGGCAGTGATGAATTGACAATTGGAAGCGGAACGGATGATGCCGCCCTGCTGAGGGAATTTGCAGACGACAAACGGATATATCCGAAATTCTTTCTGATGGGTGCCGTTGTTTTGCTGCCGTTTTTGCTTATTTTGTTTGTATTGAAGCGGTCTGCCAAATAAACCGCACTTTTGTTTTCAAAAAAATTTCAACAACCTAGATTCTTTAAAGGAATACGATGAAACTCCTTTCCACCCTCTTAGTTCTCCTCGTCGCCGCCGAACATTTCTACATCGCCTGGCTTGAAATGACGCAGATTCCCAGCGAAAAAGCGGCGGAAATGTTCAAGCTGCCTTATGAATTTATGGAACAAAAGCGCGTGCAGACCCTGTTCAGTAACCAAGGGCTGTATAACGGCTTTCTCGGCATCGGGCTGGTGTGGTCGCGGTTTGCCGCGCCGGACAATGCCGTTTACGGCGCGACGATTCTGTTTCTCGGCTTCGTGTTGATTGCCGCCGCATGGGGCGCGTTCTCTTCCGGCAACAAAGGCATACTTGTCAAACAAGGTTTGCCCGCGATGCTGGCAGCGGCAGCGGTGTTGGCGGTATGAAAAAAATCAGCGTCGCCCCCGAAAATCCGCAATACCGCATCGTTGAAATCTTCGAGAGCCTGCAAGGTGAGGGCTGGAACACGGGCATGCCTGCCGTGTTCGTCCGCTTGGGCAAATGCAATCTGGCGTGCGGCTGGTGTGATACCGATTATTTGAAATTCAGTATGATGAGCCTGTCCGACATCTTAGGTCGTCTGAAAACCTACACCGTCCGCAATATCATCATCACCGGCGGCGAACCGACCATACAGCCGCATCTCGATACGCTGCTGGACGCGCTCAAGGCGGAAGGTTATTTCCTCTGTATCGAAACCAACGGCCTCAAGCCCGCGCCGCCGCAAATCGACTATGTCGCCACCAGCCCCAAAGCCTGCTACGCCGCCAAATACGAAAAAAGCTGCATCGAAACAGCCGACGAAGTGCGCATCGTTGCCGACGGCGATGTCGTTGCGTTCTGCGAAAACATGGAACGCAAAATCCGCGCGCGCCATTACTACCTTTCGCCCTGCGAACAAAACGGCGTGATGAATATCTACGACACCATCCGCCAAATCGGTCTCTTAAACAGCCGCCCCGACGCGCCCGTGCATTGGCAGTTGAGCGTACAGACGCATAAATGGGCGGGGATAGAGTAGGTTTCAGACGACATATTGATGTAAGGTTGGAGAGTTAAAAGGTCGTCTGAAAAGATAAAAGGGCCGGGTATGGATATCCGGCCCTTTTTATATGGCAAATGCAAAAAATAAAGCCGATACACAGTATAATCGCCTTATTTTGCCTGACTCTATAAAAACATCATGAAACGTTTCTGGAAATACTTGCTTTGGACGCTGGTCATCCTGTTGCTTGTCGTAGCGGTCGTCCTCTACATCGTTCCCTATTATCTGAAACAGCGCGAAATCCAAGCCGCGCAAGCGGATTTGGCGCTGCTTTCCATTCAGTCCACCCCGTCACCGTCTTTGAAAAACGGCATAGATGCCTTGTGGCTGCTGGAGTTCCGCACAAAAAATGATGCCGACCGCGCCGACTTGATGAAGCGTTTCGGTAACGACATCCAACACAATAACGACCAAGATATCCTCAAGCAAAATCAGGAATTGCAAGGCAGACGGCTTATTGTCCCTGAGTACGATGATAAATCATTGGACTGTGGCACAACGGCGCAAGAGTGCTTGGCTGAAGTGCGTGCCGACTTGCCGAAATCGAAAGCTGTGGTGGAAAAATACGCCGAACTGTTAGCCAATGTAGACAGGCTTGCCGACTACGATATTTTTGTTTCAAGAGATTGGCCTAATGATGATTATGGTATTGCTAATAAACCGCTTCCAAAACTGCAATTCGTGACATACGGTAGAAAACCTGCCGCACTTGATTGGGCGGAAGGGCGGGAAGCCGAGGCATGGAAGCGCGTTTGCCGCAACATCAAGACAGGGCGCAGTATGCTGAATAATGATCCTGAGTTGATTTACGCCATGATAGGGAATGCCGTCATCCGAAGGAATACCGACCTTGCCGCGCAAATGCTGTACGAAAAACCCGAGTGGGCGAACCGTCTGCCTGCTGAATGTGATGGGATGTTTGATGTTCTGCCGGCAGAGGAACAAAATATTTGTTTGATAGCTCAGGAAGAGTTTCGGTTAAGTGCCAATTCACTACGGCGATGGGAATTTGAACAGCAAAGATTATGGTTCTTACAGAAGTGGTACATGAATGTGAATGGATTTTATGAGTTGCTGACATTAATGAACGGAGAAATACAGTATACCGACATAATGTTTTCTCTTCTATTGCGTCCTAATGTGGATGCAGAACATACATTAGCCCACATCTCGCCTTACTTCGCCGCCTACTGCAAACCGGAAAAAATGGCTATTTTGAAAAATGACACCAAGGCGAAATGGATGCCTCCGGAAGATATGAACCAAACATTCGCTAAAAAATGGGCGTGTATGGGCAATAGTGTTGGCTGTATCACTTACGCTATTACTCTTCCTGCCTACGAGTCCAACGTCCATCGCCTGCAAGATACCGCCATGCAGCAACGCGCACTCCAAGCCGCTTTAGAGTTATACCGTCTGCCTGCCGGTAAACGCCGTGCTGCTTTAGAAAGCGTTTTGGCAAAACATTCCAGTCCTTCCCGTAGATTGCGCTGGAATGAAGAACAGAAGGCTTTGGATTTTGAAACCTATCAGCAAAATGCCTCACCGATGCCGCTTAAATTGAATTTGGAAAATTGATATAGTGGATTAAAATAAAAATGAGACAAGGCGGCAACGCCCGCCGTGTACGGATAGTACATAAGGGCGTTGGCAACGCCGTAGCATTGCAATTTTAATCTACTATATTTTCAGACGACCCCTTATCCTTTTTAACCTACCGTGTTTTGAAAAACACCTGCTCGTGTTGCAGGTTCGCCTCCGAACCGACACTTGACACAGAAAGACCCCATCATGAAACCTACCATCGCCCTTGTCGGACGCCCGAACGTCGGCAAATCCACCTTGTTCAACCGCCTGACGCGCACCAAAGACGCGCTTGTGCACGACCTGCCCGGCCTGACCCGCGACCGCCATTACGGACACGGCAAAATCGGCAGCAAACCTTATCTCGTCATTGATACCGGCGGTTTTGAGCCGGTTGTGGACAGCGGGATTTTGCACGAAATGGCGAAGCAGACTTTGCAGGCTGTCGATGAAGCCGATGCCGTCGTGTTTTTGGTGGACGGCCGCACCGGTCTGACCCCGCAAGATAAAATCATCGCCGACCGCCTGCGCCAAAGCCCGCGTCCCGTTTATCTGGCGGTAAACAAAGGCGAGGGCGGCAACAGAGCCGTGCTTGCCGCCGAGTTTTATGAATTGGCATTGGGCGAGCCGCACGTTATTTCCGGCGCACACGGCGACGGCGTGTATTACCTGATTGAAGAAATTTTAGAAAACTTCCCTGAGCCTGAAGCCGAAGAAGCCGATGTAAAACATCCTGTTTTTGCCGTCATCGGTCGTCCGAATGTCGGCAAATCCACGCTGGTTAACGCCATTCTCGGCGAAGAGCGCGTGATTGCCTTCGATATGGCAGGTACGACGCGCGACAGTATCCACATCGATTTCGAACGCGAAGGCAAACCGTTTACCATTATCGATACCGCAGGCGTGCGCCGTCGCGGCAAAGTTGACGAGGCGGTGGAGAAGTTCTCCGTTATCAAAGCGATGCAGGCGGTTGAGGCGGCAAACGTTGCCGTTTTGGTATTGGACGCGCAGCAGGACATCGCCGACCAAGATGCCACGATTGCCGGTTTCGCCTTGGAAGCAGGGCGAGCGCTGGTAGTTGCCGTCAATAAATGGGACGGCATCAGCGAAGAGCGGCGCGAACAGATCAAACGCGACATTTCCCGCAAACTGTATTTCCTCGATTTTGCCAAGTTCCACTTCATTTCCGCATTGAAAGAACGCGGCATCGACGGATTGTTCGACAGCATTCAGGCAGCCTACAACGCCGCCATGATTAAGATGCCGACGCCGAAAATCACCCGCGTCCTGCAAAGCGCCATCGAGCGCCAACAGCCGCCGCGCGCAGGTTTGGTGCGCCCGAAAATGCGTTATGCCCACCAAGGCGGCATGAACCCGCCCGTGATTGTGGTACACGGCAATTCGCTGCACGCGATTTCCGACAGCTATACGCGCTACCTGACCCAGACGTTCCGCAAAGCCTTCAACCTGCAAGGCACGCCGCTTCGGATTCAATACAATGTTTCGGAAAATCCGTATGAAAACGCGGAAGACAAATCGAAGAAAAAACCTTTGCGCCGCGTCAGTCTGAGCAACCGCATTGAAAAACGCGAGGGCCGCAAGGAAGAGAAAAACCGCTTTAAAAAGAAAACCAAAGTCAGCGTGAAAAAACAGCACAGCAAATAAATCTGACGAAACAAGGGGTGCGCCGCGAGGCGCGCCTCTTGTAGATTGCAGCTGGAACGAGTAGGGCGGTTGGGGGTGAAGCCTTTTTGGAGTTGGTTGGCTAAGATTTTGTAATAAAAAGATTTTGTTTGATGGCAAGGTCGTCTGAAAATCCAAATTCTCCGCCGTATGTCTGATTGCAAAAATTGTTTGTATTGAAATGAATTTTTAATACATTGGGGTAGAAAATCGTTGAGAAGCCCGTTGTTTGATAGAGGTTTGCATATTCTTACGGAAAAATAGTTGGTAATTTTTCTCGTTCGGGTCTACAATCCGACTCATGTTCGTTTTCAAAACGATTTCAAAATCATAATAATGGAGCTTATGAATATGACAGCTAAAGGACAAATGTTACAAGATCCTTTTTTGAATGCGTTGCGTAAAGAGCACGTTCCGGTTTCGATTTATCTGGTCAACGGTATCAAACTGCAAGGCCAAGTCGAGTCGTTTGACCAATACGTCGTTCTGCTGCGTAATACTTCCGTTACCCAAATGGTTTATAAACACGCGATTTCAACTATCGTTCCTGCCCGTGCCGTGAGCCTGCAACACGAGAACAAACCCCAAGCCGCTGCGGCTGCCCCGGTTCAAGTTGAGACCGTGCAACCTGCCGAATAATGTATGTGACGCATTAATCGATTCTGATACCTTACCGCTTAGCCGGTAAGGTATTTTTATTTTCAGACGATCTCCGTATGGTTTCATCTTATGCAGCTCGAAAACATCCTCCCTTTTGCACACGCGCTTCTCAAACAAGCCTTAAAACCTGATGCCCGCGCTTTGGACGGTACGGCGGGAAACGGCAACGATACGCTGATGTTGGCGCGTTCGATCGGCAGCGGCGGGAAAGTGTGGGCGTTTGACGTTCAAGAGCAGGCATTGGCAAACACCCGAATGCGCTTGGAAGAAGCCGGCATGGCGGATAGGGTGGAACTGATATGGGACGGACATGAAAATCTAGTCACCCACATCCGCGAACCGTTGGACGCGGCGGTATTCAATTTCGGCTGGCTGCCCGGCGGCGATAAAAGTTGTACGACAGAAGCGGCAACCAGCATCCGCGCGTTGACATCCGCCTTATCGCTGCTGAAAACGGGCGGGCTGGCGGTTGCCGTCCTGTATCCCGGGCATGAGGCGGGGCTACATGAAGCGCAGGCAATCGAAGATTGGGCGCAGCGGTTGCCGCAGGATGAATTTGCCGTTTTGCGTTATGGTTTTATCAACCGCCGCAACTGCCCGCCGTATTTGTTGGCGTTTGAAAAGTTACGTCAAGAATGAATGTTTGGGGTAGAATAGGCGCTTCTTTCAAAAACAATAACGTGCGACCGCTATGCAATATCTGTTTGTAAAATACAGCCATCAGATTTTCGTTACCATCACCATTTTGGTGTTCAATATCCGCTTTTTTCTGCTTTGGCGGCATCCCGACAAACCTTTGGCGGGCATCTGGAAAGCCCTTCCCCATCTCAACGACACCATGCTGCTCTTTACTGGCTTGTGGCTGATGAAGATTACCCACTTTTCGCCCTTCAATTCGCCGTGGCTCGGCAGTAAAATCCTGCTGCTGCTGGTTTACATCGGGCTGGGCATGGTCATGATGCGTTCCCGTCCGCGTTCGCCGAAGTTTTACGCCATTTATGTTTTGTCGATGGCTTGCGTCGGCTGCATCGTCTATCTTGCCAAAACCAAAACGCTGCCGTTTTAAAGAGGTCGTCTGAAAATGCCGCAAACTCATTTTGCCGTCATCGCTTTGGGCAGCAACCTTGCCGAGCCTGCCCGCCAAGTCCGCGCCGCCTTGTCCGCGATGGAGGCGCATCCGCAGATTCAAATCGAAAAAACTTCCTCGCTGTATGTGACCGCGCCGGTCGGCTACGACGATCAGCCTGATTTCGTCAATGCCGTTTGTTCCGTCCGCACTTCATTGGACGGCGTTTCGCTGCTTACCGTGTTGAACCGCATCGAGGCGGATTTCGGGCGGGAACGCACGTTCCGAAACGCCCCGCGCACATTGGACTTGGACATCATCGATTTTGACGGCATCTCCAGCAGCGACCCGCATCTGACCCTACCGCATCCGCGCGCGCACGAACGCAGTTTTGTGATGAAGCCGCTTGCTGAAATCCTGCCAGATTTTGTTTTGGGCGGACACGGACGGGCGGCGGATTTGGCGGCTGCTTTGGGCGAGGAAGGGATACGCCTGTTGGAAGAAGCCGTTTGAAGCAAGACGGTGAAATAAAAACGCCTGTTTGCTTCAATCGCGTGTCAAAGTTTATATTTGAGGCAACTAGGTTCAAGAGGTCGTCTGAAAAGGGAAATGGCTTGGAAATTTCCTTTTCAGACGACCTTTCAAGAAGGACGGCGGCAGGTTTGGGCAAACTCCGTCGGTCTGATAAAATGCCACCTTTCCAAAATATCAAAACAAAATCATTAATCAAACCATGAACTACCGTTATATTGTTGTCGAAGGCTCCATCGGCAGCGGGAAAAACGCCTTGAGCCGCCGCCTTGCAGAACATTTCAGCGCGCTGTCGCTGGCGGAAAACCCCGAACACAACCCCTTCCTCATGAAGTTTTACGCCAACGCCTCCCATCACGGCTTGGCAACCGAGCTTTTTTTCCTGATGCGCCGCGCCGAAAGCGTGGACATCATCAAAAACGAATACGCACAAGGCGGCATGGTGGTCGCCGATTTCCTGTTGGAAAAAGACCGGATTTTCACGCCGGTCGTGTTGAATGAAGACGAGCAGCAGCTCTTCGCCGATTTGAAACAAAAAATCCTGCCGCAGTATCCCGCGCCCGATTTGGTGATTTACCTGCAAACCGCCGTGGACGGCAACCGCAAACGCCTGCAAAAACGCGGCGACGGCATCATCAATCTTTTCCCCGAAGGCTATTTGGGGCGGATACACGAGGGATACAGCCAGTTTTTCCACCTTTATCAAAACGCCCCGCTGCTGACCGTCAATGCCGACGAGTTGGACTTGCAAGGCAATGATGAACATTTCCGGCTGTTGCTCAATGCGCTGAACGATTTGCAGGGAACGCGCAATTATCTGAATTTGAGCGAACGCTGACGCAGTTTGCAAGATTGTGGTGAAACGCCGAAGCGGCTATGTTGGGGATTCATTTTATTTCCTTGCCCGCTACTACGTTTCCGTCTTAGGTCGTCTGAAAGGAGACATCATGACCCAATACCGATTCACTTTGCCCTCAAGCAGCGGCAACGACTTCGATTCTGCCGAACATCTGCCGCTGATTGTTTATTTCTACCCCAAAGACAGCACGCCCGGCTGCACCACCGAAGGCTTGGATTTCAACGCCCGTTTGCCGCAATTCAAAGAACTCGGCTATACCGTCGTCGGCATCTCGCGCGACGGCGTGAAATCGCATCAGAATTTCTGTGCCAAGCAAGGCTTCAATTTTGAATTGTTGAGCGACAAAGACGAAACCGTGTGCAAAATGTTTGACGTGATCAAGCTGAAAAAGCTCTACGGCAAAGAGTCTTTGGGTATTGAACGCAGCACATTCGTATTGGACGCAAACGGCGAAATCATCCACGAATGGCGCAAAGTCAAAGTCGCCGGACACGCGCAGGAAGTGTTGGAAACGCTGTCCCGATAAACCGTAATGCAGCAAAAGGTCGTCTGAAAACGAACATGGCGGGCTCTGCCCAAGCAGGTTTTCATTTTCAGACGACCTTTTATAGTGGATGTCAATCAGAGCAGGGTTGGCTTGTCCTGATTCATATTCGATCTACGATACCCCATCTTCGGACTACCCGTAAAACCTCATGACCGACGAACTCATAGACAAACTGCTCGAATCCCTGTGGCTGCAAGACCGTCTCAGCCATAACACCTTGCAAGGCTACCGCCGTGATTTGGAAAAAATCGCCGCGCGTTTGGAAGCGGGCGGGCATACTTGGTTGGATGCCGAAGCCGCCGATTTGGCGGATGCCGTCTATGCGGCGGACGAAAAACACAGCTCGCAGGCGCGCGCCTTGTCAGCCTGCAAACGCCTATACGCCTGGTTGGAAGAGACCGAGCGGCGGACGGACAACCCGACCCGTTTCCTCAAAGCCCCGAAACAGACGCAAAAACTGCCCACCCTGATTACCGAAGCGCAAATCGAAAACCTGCTCGCCGCGCCCGATACCGACACGCCGCACGGCCTGCGCGACAAAGCCCTGCTCGAAGTCATGTACGCCACAGGTCTGCGCGTAACCGAAGCCGTCAAGCTCCAACTGGGCGACCTCGACCTCAACCGCGGCTGCATCCGCACCATAGGCAAAGGCGATAAACTGCGTATCGTGCCTATGGGCGAAGAAGCCGTTTACTGGGTCGAACGCTATTGCGCCGAATCGCGCCCGCTGCTACTCAAAAACAAAATCTGCGACGAAGTCTTCGTCAGCCAAAAACGCAGCGGTATTTCCCGCCAACTCGCGTGGATGATTGTCAAAAACTACGCCGAAGCCGCCGGCATCACCTCGCTCAGCCCGCACGGCCTGCGCCACGCCTTCGCCACCCACCTCGTCAACCACGGCGTCGATTTGCGTGCCGTACAACTCATGCTCGGACACGCCAACATCAACACCACCCAAATCTACACCCACGTCGCCAACATCCGCCTGAAAAACATCGTTGACGAACATCATTCGCGGAATTAAACGATTCCATTGAAAGAGGTCGTCTGAAAACGGAAATCTCGTTTTCAGACGACCTTTTGCCTTTATCCGTCAAACCGCTGCTGCTTCAGGTTTGGCTTTGTTTTTCTTGAATTTCAACACGGCTTCTTCTTTCGCCGCATCCCAGTCTATCCGCACGAAGCCGCCGTCGGCGAGTTTGCCGAACAGGAGTTCGTCGGCGAGCGGTTTGCGGATTTTTTCCTGAATCAGGCGGTGCATCGGGCGCGCGCCCATTTGCGGGTCGAAACCTTTTTCCGCCAGATATTTGCGCAATGCCGGCGTGAATTCGGCTTCGACTTTTTTGTCGAGGAGCTGGTGTTCGAGCTGGAGCAGGAATTTGTCCACGACTTTGGCGATGACGGGTTCGGACAGGGGCTCAAACGGGATAATCGCGTCCAAGCGGTTGCGGAACTCGGGCGTGAAGAGTTTGTTGATCGCCTGCATTTCGTCGCCGCGTTCGCGCTTGGCGGTAAAGCCGAGGCTGGGGCGGCCGAGGCTTTCCGCCCCTGCGTTGGTGGTCATAATCAGGATGACGTTGCGGAAATCGGCACTCTTGCCGTTGTTGTCGGTCAGTTTGCCTGCATCCATGACTTGCAGGAGGACGTTGAAAATGTCGGGATGGGCTTTTTCGATTTCGTCCAAGAGCAATACGCAGTGCGGGTGTTTGTTGGCGGCTTCGGTCAAAAGGCCGCCCTGGTCGAAGCCGACGTAGCCCGGCGGCGCACCGATAAGGCGCGATACGGCGTGGGGCTCCATGTATTCGGACATATCAAAGCGTTGCAGCGGTACGCCCATCGAGTAGGCAAGCTGTTTGGCGACTTCGGTTTTGCCGACGCCGGTCGGGCCGGAGAAGAGGAAGCTGCCTATGGGTTTGTCGGGCAGGGCGAGGCCGGAGCGCGACATTTTGACGGCGGCAACCAGCGCGTCGATGGCGTTTTCCTGACCGTAAACCATGTTTTTCAAATCGCGGCCGAGGAATTGCAGCACTTGTTTGTCGTCGTGCGACACGGTTTTTTCGGGAATCCGCGCGACTTTGGCGATGACGGTTTCGATTTGCGCTTTGCCGATGACTTTTTTCTGTTTGGATTTGGGCAAAATCCGTTGCGCCGCGCCTGCTTCGTCCATCACGTCGATGGCTTTGTCGGGCAGGAAACGCTCGTTGATGTAGCGGGCGGAGAGTTCGGCGGCGGCTTCGAGTGCGCCTTGCGTGTAGCGGACTTGGTGGAAGCCTTCGAACATAGGTTTCAAGCCGCGCAGGATTTGCACGGTTTCGGCGACGGTAGGTTCGACCACGTCGATTTTTTGGAAGCGGCGGCTTAAGGCGTGGTCTTTGTCGAAAATGGTGCGGTATTCGTCGTAAGTGGTCGCGCCGATGCAGCGCAGCGAGCCTTTCGCCAGCGCGGGTTTGAGCAGGTTGGACGCGTCCATCGTGCCGCCGCTGGTGCTGCCCGCGCCGATGATGGTGTGGATTTCGTCGATAAACAAAATGGCGTGCGGGATTTTTTCGAGCTGTTTCAAGACGGATTTGACCCGCGCTTCAAAATCGCCGCGGTATTTCGTGCCCGCCAAAAGCGAGCCCATATCCAGCGCGTACACTTCGGCATCTTTGAGCGCGTCGGGAATGTCGCCGTTGACGATTTGATGCGCCAAGCCTTCCGCCAGCGCGGTTTTGCCCACGCCTGCTTCGCCGACCAAAAGCGGATTGTTTTTGCGGCGACGGCACAGGATTTGTACCAGCCGTTCCATTTCGTGTTTTCTGCCGATTAAGGGGTCGATGCGGCCGGCTTTGACTTCGGCGTTGAGGTTGACGGTGTAGTCCGACAGCGAGCCGCTTTTCGATTCAACGGGGTCGTCTGAATCATTGTCGGGGTCGTCTGAAAAGCCTTTGTGTTCGTCGTCTTCGGTTGCGCCGTGGGCAATGCAGCGCAAAACTTCAAAACGCGTAACCGATTGCAGTTTGAGGAAATAGACGGCATGGCTGTCGGTTTCGCTCATCAGCGCCACCAAAACGTCCAAAGGCTCGACCAAGCCTTTGCCTGCGGATTGGGTATGCACCATCGCCCGCTGGATGACGCGCTGGAAGCCGAGCGTGGGCTGGGTTTCGACTGTGTCCAAAAGGTGGTCGGGAATCTGCGGGGTATTTTCGGCAACGCTGGCGGCGAGCTGTTCGGACAACACTTTCAAATCCGCGCCGCAGAGCTTGAGGACGTTGGGGACGGAGGCGTCTTCTTCGATTAACACCAAAAGCAGATGCTCGAGGCTGATGAATTCATAATGAGCCTTACGCGCCTCGCGGTAAAGCTGCTGCAAAATCTGTTCCAATTCGGGTGAAAGCATATTAAATCTCCTCGACAATACATTGCAGCGGATGCCCTTCGGCTTTTGCCCGCTGCATGACCTGCTGCTGCTTGGTTTGGGCGATGTCCCGTGTGTAAGTGCCGCACAAGCCTTTGCCTTCGTGATGAATCAACAGCATCACCGCCACCGCCTGCTCCTGTCCGAGCATGAAGATTTCGGTCAGGATTTCGACGACAAATTCCATCGTGGTGTAATCGTCGTTCAGCAAAAATACGCCGTAACGTTTCGGCGGGGCGGTTTTTTGGTCGCTTAAAAGTGTATCGGATTCGTGATGTGTGTTTGGGTTGTTCATAATTTTTTGGCTTTGTGGAAGAGGATTTGTTTTCAGACGACCTTGTGGAAGGTTTGATACCAAATGAATCTATAAATATAGTGATTATAAGGTTTATTTCGATTTCTGTTGTATTTTGGTCGGTTTCCGCCATTTTCGCACTTTTTCCCTTGTATGGCTTGACGTTTTGGCTTAACAAATGTAAAAAGACGGTTAAGCAGAAGCTGGCACTCGACCAAGTATATAAAGCTAGGGAGAAACGCTGAACGTTTAAGTTTGCTGTATGCCTTATTTTGCTGATTTTGTTAATTTTTAAGTATAGGAAGTTTCTAATGGCAACCGGTATCGTAAAATGGTTTAACGACGCTAAAGGTTTTGGTTTCATCACTCCTGATGAAGGTGGCGAAGATTTGTTCGCTCACTTCTCAGCGATCAACATGGAAGGTTTCAAAACCCTGAAAGAAGGCCAACGCGTGTCTTTCGACGTAACCACCGGCCCTAAAGGCAAACAAGCTGCTAACATTCAGGCTGCTTAATTAAACGTGCGGCTTATGCCGTAGAATAATGGCGGGATTGATTCCCCGCCATTTTTTATTGTCTATGAGAAACGGAATCCACATGGCAGAAGACAAATAAAACGCCGCCTACGAAAACGCCCTGCGGCAGTTGGACGAACTCATCGCGCATCTGCGCAGCAGCGGGGAAGTCAGCTGCGCGGTGGCGGAACAAGAAGACTTGATGCTGATACGGCTTGCCGATTTGAAAATCGATTTGAGGCCGAATGATGAAAAGGCGATAGCGGATATCGACCGGTTTTACCGCCGCCATTTAGGCGACGGTAAATAAAGACGGATAATGCACAAACGCGTGATGAAGGTCGTCTGAAATCTCTATTTTGCCCCTGCCTGTTTTTTGGGCAGTCTTATTTTTCCTTTTAGTATCAACCGTTAATCCGATATATCCACAACTGGATTCACATAAAGCAAGGATAACTATATTTTTACGGCATAGAGGCTTTGGGGTCGTCTGAAAAGCCAATTTTTCCATACAGCAAACACATTTACTCAAACGGCTTTTTCTGCCAATAAAACTTATCCCTTTTCAGACGACCTTTAAAGATTTCATTACTGCCCAACTCAAACACTAATGTACCCGACAAATCCGTCCGCAACAAAGTCGCGCCGTGTGCGCGGACGCGGTTTTGGACGGCGGGGGTGGGGTGCTTGTAGGCATTGGCGTAGCCGCTGGAAGCGACGGCGTATTTGGGGGAGACCGTGTTGAGGAAACCGCCGGATGAAGCCGTATTGCTGCCGTGGTGTCCCAATATCAAAACCTGGCTGTACAGCGAGCTGCCGTAGCGCTCTACCAGCCCCGCTTCGCCTTTGACGCCCAAATCGCCCGTAACCAACAATGCCTGTCCGTCGGAAACGACGCGCAGGACGCAGCTTCGGTCATTGTCTTCGCCGACCGGGTTTTCAGACGACCTCAATAACTCGAAATCCACGCCGTCCCATTGCCATTGCGCTTCGGCGCAAAATTTTGCGTTCGGATAAAACTCAGGCTGTCCCGCCAGCGTTTCGCCGATTTCAATATCGGAAACGGCGTCCAACCCGCCGTCGTGGTCGCTGTCGTGATGCGACAGAATCAGCTTGTCCAAACGGCGCACGCCTATGGCGTTCAGGCTTGGCACGATACCCGTTTGCGCCGCCTGCGCCGTACCCGTGTCAAACAACAGGTTGCGGTTGCGCGTCTGTACCAACACCGACAAACCCTGTCCCGCATCCATCACCGTAATCCGTGCCAACCCGTCGTCCAAGCGGTCGGGGCGGTAAAACACAAATCCAGCCAACACCAAACACGCCCAAGGCCGCAGACCCAGTCCGCGCGGCAACAGCCACAGCAAAGCCGCCGCAAAAGCCAAAACCAACAGCGGCACAGGCGCGGCGGCTACGGCAAATTCGGGCGACACCTCCGCCAGCCAAACCAAGCCGCGCAAAGTGTATTCTGCCAAACCTGCCGCCGCCCATTGCAAAGGTGCGAACGGCAACACCGACCCCAGCAGCGCCAAAGGCGTCAATACCCAAGAAAACCAAGGAATCATCGCCGCATTGACCAAAGGGCTGATGATGGGCAACGACGCAAAAATATAGCCCAGCAGTACCACTGACAAAACCGTCGCCGCCCATTGTCCGCGTACAGCCAAACACCAGCCGCGTTCTTTCAGACGACCTGCCGAAGCCCAAATCAAGGCGGCGACCAAGCCGAACGATAGCCAAGTGCCAACACCCAAAACCGCCAATGGATCAATCAACACCACCACCGCCAAAGCCTGCCACCATGCCGTCCAGCCCGAAGACAGACTGCCGCGCCACCAAGCCCAGGCAAACGCCGCCAACATCAAAACACTGCGCTGCGTCGGCACGGAAAAACCCGCCAGCAGCGCATAAAACAAAGCCCCTGCCGCGCCGCCCGCCAAAATCCACACGCGCGGTTTTGCCGGTATCCAAGACAGTCGTCTGAAAATTAGTTTGACCAGCCAACCCGCCAACACCGCCACCATCGTAACGTGCAGCCCCGAAATGCTGACCAAGTGCGTCAAGCCCAAAGGTCGGAACGCCTGCCACAGTTCGGGCCTCAACGCCGATTGTTCGCCTATGCTCAAAGCCCGCATCAGACCGATACCGTCCGAAAAATCCGGGCTATCCGCCCCGACAGCCTGCCAACGGCGGCTGACCGCATCGCGCCACACCGCCAAGCCGACACCGCCGCCCTCGCGAACCAAGCTCCTACCTTTGCCCAGCGTACCCGCACCATCCAAACCGTTTGCCAACGCCCAAGCCTCGCGGTTCAGCCCGCGCAGGTTCACTTCGCCGATAACCGGCTTGAGCCGTGCCGACACCTTCCAGCGGCTGCCCACCGCCCAATTGCGTTTCTGATAATCCGACAGCAATAAATCAAACTGCCGCCCGTCCTCCGTCCACGCCTTCGCCGCAAACTGCACCCGCCGCCCGTCGCCGCGCGGCATATCTGCGACTTCAACCGTCAACACCGACTCCGAAGACCCGTTCAGCGGCCATTGCGCCGACAAAGCCGCTTCCGTCCGAAACACGCCGTAAGCCGCGCCAAGCAGGACACACAGCATCATTCCCGCCGCTGCAAACCGCCGCGAAGCCGCCAGCAAAACCAATGCCGCCGCCAGCCACACGCCCCAATGCGGTACAAACGGCAAAGCGAACGAAGCGATGACGCCGACTGCCCAAAACGGCAATCCATAATATTTCAGCAAAACTGTTTCCCTTTTTATTATTAGCTTTGAAATCAGGTGGGGATAATAATTGAATTTCCTACAAACGTCATGAAAAAGGTCGTCTGAAAACCTGAATCTCAAGTTTTCAGACGACCTTTCGTCTTAGGGCTTCAATATTTCACATCGGCAACGCGGTTTTACAAATCCTGCAAACGCTCGACCGAAGGGGCGTAGTAATATGCGCCGGAAACGGCGGTGGAAAGATGCTTGAGCAGCAGGTCGGTTTTGCCGTCGGCATCGCCGAACATATGTAAAAGCTGTACTTCGATGTTGTGCAGGGTGTGGCAGTAGGCGGTAAACATCAGGCCGTGTTCGCCGCTGATTTTGCCGAAGGGCAGGCTGCGGCGGACGATTTTCAGACCCACGCCGTTTTCTTTCAGGTTGACGCGGCCTAAATGTGAATCGGGCAGGCGCACGTCTTTGCTGAATTCTTCATTCGTTTCTTTGCTGCGGCCGACGCTGGCTTCTTGTTCGGCAACGGGGACAGCATCCCATTTTTTCAGGTCGTGCAGGTATTTTTGCAGGAGGACGTAGCTGCCGCCGGCATCGGGTCGGCCTTCGGGGATAATGGCGACTTCGCGGACTTTTTCATCGCCTTGCGGGTTTTCAGTGCCATCGACAAAGCCGTCCAGTCCGCGGTCTTCATACAGGCGCAGGCCGTGTTCTTCGGTGGCGATGCTGATGCTGTCGCCGAACGCGGACAGGACGGATTGTGCGAGCGCGAAGGCGGCGTTTTGGCGGTAGGCTTGGATATGGATGTAAATATCGTGCTGGGTCGCAGGGGCAAGACCGTTGCCCATGACGGGGAAGGGCTTGATTTCGCTGCCTTCTTCTGCGTGTCCGAACGCTTTCCATGCGTCGCTGCCGAAGGCGATGGTCATGCCTAAAATATCTTCGGGAAAGCGGGTTTTGAGTTTTTCCAAGGCTTCAAGCGAGCTTTGGCAGGCGGTTTTGATGTCGTCGTAGCGGCCGTCGCGGATGTCGGCTTCGATGAATATGCCGGCTTGGGCGTGGTCGGGGATGATGGCGGTTTGCGGGCGGGGCATTGTGTTTCCTTTTCAGTTTATTGGATTTTTCAGGCGGTATTATAGCACTTAAGGTTTTCAGACGACCTCGTCTAAAAGGGCGGATATGATAGAATCCGCCGTTTGTGTTTTGATTTTCAACAGGTTCGCTTTATGTTCGGCACGATGTTTTTGATTATGATTGTATTGCTCCAGCTTTTCACGTTCGGGCTGGGGCGTTCGTTGCAATGGCTATTCGCGCCGGTGGTCGGCAAGGCGGGTAGGCGTTGGCTGATGGGGGTATCGTATTTCGTGACCAACGGCCTGCTGACTGGGCTTTTGTTGGAATTGGGACATTTTATGTTCCGCATCATGGCGTTTTGGATGGTGTTGCTGCTGTTTGTGATGTATGCGGCACTGGCGACGTTTGTCCTGTTCCTGCTGCTGCGCAAATTCGTGGCCAGCCGGTTGCTGTCGCGCAGCCTGCGCTTGTTTGCGCCGCTGTTTGTATTAGGTTTGGTCGGCTTGGGGATGTACAACGCTTATACGCCCGTCGTCCGTCATCAGACCGTCGTGATCGATAAGAAAATGGACAAACCGCTGCGTATCGGCATGGCAAGCGACCTGCACTTGGGGATTTTGTTCGGCGCGCGGCAACTGGATAAGCTGGTGGACATCATGAACCGCGAAAAAGTCGATTTAATCCTGTTGCCGGGCGATTTGATGGACGACAACGTCGATGCCTACCGCAAAGAGAATATGCAGCCGCATCTGGGTCGTCTGAAAGCGCCGCTGGGTGTTTACGCGACTTTGGGCAATCACGATATGTTCGGCGACAGCGCGCGTATCCGCCATGACCTCGAAGCGGCGGGCATTACCGTACTCGGCAACCAAGTGTTGCAACACGACGCGTTCCTGCTCGTCGGCCGCAACGACGATTTGGACCACGATCGTCCGTCTGTCGCGCAGTTGCTGGAAAACCACAATACCGACCAGCCCGTTTTGCTGATGGACCACCGCCCGACCGAAGTCGAGGCGCACGCCACGCTGCCTATTGATGTTCAAGTTTCCGGCCATGTACACAACGGTCAAATCGCGCCGGCAAACCTGATTGTGCGCACGCTCTACCGCCTTGCCTACGGCTACGAGGAAATCGGCGGCAGACACTTTTTTGTTACGTCCGGCTACGGTTTCTGGGGGATTCCGCTGCGCTTGGGTTCGCAGTCGGAAGTGTGGGTGATTGATGTGAAGGGGAAATAGCGGGTATTGCAAAATGAAAAGATAAAAAATACAGGCTTGCCGTTGCGTAGCCTGTATTTTTTTATAGTGGCTTAACTTTAAACCAGTACGGCGTTGCCTCGCCTTAGCTCAAAGAGAACGATACTCTAAGGTGCTGAAGCACCAAGTGGATCGGTTCCGTACTATCTGTACTGTCAGCGGCTTCGTCGCCTTGTCCTGATTTAAATTTAATCCACTATATTTTTTTATCTGCTGTGAATCTCGATGACGTGCGCGGCTTTGTTGTTTTTAGAATATGGTTCCAATCTATTGAATCAATCGAAAAAGGAAAATCAATAGAAAATTACCAAATAAAACCGTTCGAACCGGTCTTGCAATGCAAACTGTTTTTATTTATATTCACGTTTAAGAATAAAACACACTATCAATACTGAGCGAAAGAAAACACGGAGCACATCATGTTTGTTTGCATTTGCAACGCCATTACCGACCACGACATCAAAGAAACCATCGCTGCAGGCGCGAGTACCATGAGCGATTTGCAGGCTCAATTGGGCGTTGCCACTTGCTGCGGCTGCTGCGGCGAACTGGCGGCTTCCTTCCTGAATGCCAATAGTGCACAAACGACAGTTACCGCCGGTATCAATGTGCAATCCTAATCTTATCTAAAGCATTATCAAAGATCGTCTGAAACCGCAATCAGGGTTTCAGACGACCTTTGCATTGACAGCAGCCTTTATCTTACAATCCGTTTTTCGTTTACCACACCGCAAAGCATCCGCCATGAAGCTGACCCTGATGTTTCGAGAATATTGCAGTCTCTGTCACAAAATGCGTGAACAGCTCAAGCCGTATCAAGAGGCATTCGGTTTTGAGTTGGAAATCTTCGATGTCGATGAAGACCCTGTTTTAGAAGAACAATATAACGAGCTTGTCCCCGTGTTATTGGATGGGGACGAAGAAATCTGCCATTGGTTTTTGGATGAGGAAAAACTGAAGGTATGGTTGGAAGGGAAGAAACCGATCGCACGAGCATAGTTTGTTGTTCCATCCTGATGTGCAGTGAATCCCTTATCAATAAAAAGGTCGTCTGAAAAAAACAAACGGAGTTTTTTCAGACGACCTTTTTGCCATGTCAAAGCCGGATTATTCCGCCTTCAAACCTGCCACACACTGCCTGTCGCGATCTTCAAACGCTTGCGCGCCGCCGAGCAGGTCGAGCTGTTCTTGCGGGCTGAGTTTGCCCAATGAACGGATTTGCTCTTCGGAAAGTTTGTCCAAAGGCTTGTCCCACATACAGGTGCAGTAATCGGTGGCGAGTTTGCTGTTGTTTGAATCCAAGCCCCTTTCTTTCAAATCGTTTTGCCATTTTTCGGCAAAGGGGATGTTTTTCACGCAAGACTCAAAGATGTTCTGCTTTGCCTGCGGTTTGGACATGGCGCATTGGGAGAGCAGGGCGGTCGCGGCGAGCAGCGCCAAAATGACCCACGCCCAAATGCGGATGGTGCGGATTTTGGCTTTCGCTTTTTTACGCGCCGCGGCCTGCTCTTCGGCGGACATTTCGTTTTTCGGCTCAGTCATGCAGGCTTTCCATGCGGATCATGGTGATCGGTTTCTCCACGCAGCTTAATGCTTCGATGGCGGCAATGGCGCGCTTGATGTTTTTCTCGACCGTGCTGTGGGTCAGAATCACGATTTCGGCGGTGGTTTGGTCGATCACGCCTTTTTGGATTAAGGCTTCGATGGACACGTTTTCTTTTGCCAAAAGCGCGGCGATTTGCCCCAGCGTGCCCGGTTCGTCTTTGGCTTGGACGCGCAGGTAGTAGCTGCTGGTGATTTCGTCCATAGGCAGGATGGTTTGCGCTTGGACTTGGGCGGGCTGGAACGCCAGATGCGGCACGCGGTGGTCGATATCGGCTTCAATCAGGCGGGCGATGTCGATGATGTCGGCGACCACGGCGGAAGCGGTCGGCAATGCGCCCGCGCCTGCGCCGTAATATAAGGTTTCGCCGACCATATCGGCGTTGACGCGCACGGCGTTCATCACGCCGTTGACGTTTGCCAAGAGGCGGCTTTCGGGGATCAGGGTCGGATGGACGCGCAATTCGATGCCTTTGTCGGTTTTGCGGGTAATGCCCAAAAGTTTGATGCGGTAGCCGAGTTCTTCGGCGTATTTGATGTCGCGGCTGTCGAGTTTGCTGATGCCTTCGAGGTAGCAGGCGGGGAAGTTCATCGGCGTACCGAATGCCAGCGCGCTCATGATGGTAATTTTGTGGCCTGCGTCGTTGCCTTCGATGTCGAAGGTCGGATCGGCTTCGGCGTAGCCCAATGCTTGTGCTTCTTTCAATACGTCGGCAAACGCGCTGCCTTTTTCACGCATTTCGGAGAGGATGAAGTTGCTGGTGCCGTTGATGATGCCGGCGATGCTGCGGATGCGGTTGGCGGCGAGGCCTTCGCGCAGGGCTTTGATAATCGGGATGCCGCCTGCCACAGCCGCTTCAAATTGCACCATGACGTTTTTTTCTTCCGCTAGCGGGAAGATTTCGTTGCCGTATTCGGCGAGCAGTTTTTTGTTGGCGGTAACGATGTGTTTGCCGTTTTCAATGGCTTTCAACACGGCATCTTTGGCGATGCCGGTACCGCCGAACAATTCGACGACGACATCGACGTCTTCACGCGCGACCAGTTCGAACGGGTCTTTGACGAAGGCTGCGGACGGGCAGATTTGGCGGGCTTTTTCTTCGCTCAAGTCGCATACGGCACTGATGCGCACTTCGCGTCCCAAACGGCGGCTGATTTCCGCCGCATTGTCCTGCAACACGGCAGCCGTACCGCCGCCAACCGTACCTAAACCTAAAAGACCGATGTTTACTGGCTTCATTGTGCCTCCTTGTGAGCCGATTCTCTTAAATCAAAAAGTAAAAACAGAAATTCAGAAAGCCCGAAACGCACCGCCGCCGCAGATTGATATAATGCTGATTTTGCAAGGGCGGAAGGCGCAGGCTAAAGTCGCCCATCCTACCTGAAATTGCCTGATTTTGCACCTTTTTTACGGAACGCGGCGAAAGGGCGGCAAGCCTGTTTGAAATTGATATATCAAGCCGAGAAAGAAACGGAAGAAAAATGCTGATTGAAGAAAACAAAACCGATGAAACCCTAAGCCTGACCGCTTATCGGGCGGGCGCAATCGAAGCGGGCGGCAAAACCTACACCACACCCATCATCTGGCGCAACGGCAAAATCGAAGCAATGAACGTGCAAACGCCGTCCGAACTGACTGCCGCCGACCTGTTTCAGACGACCTCCGAGTCGGACAGTTTGCCCGAAGTCATCATTATTGGCACGGGGGAGAAGCAGCAGTTCCTCCATCCGAAAATCGCCGCCGAACTTGCCGCACACGGCATCGGGTTGGAATGTATGAACACAGCCTCCGCCTGCCGCACGCTGGTGTTGCTGCAAGGCGAAGGGCGCAGCGTTTGGGCGTGGTTGTGGGTGTGAACAGGCATCCGCTGGATATAAAAAGGTCGTCTGAAAATTTCAGACGACCTTTGTCTATGAAACAGCCGATACCTTATCCCAATACGACAAACCGTCCGTCAAAGACGGCAGCCAATTCGTTTTCCGAATAGATTTCGGTTTGCAGGGCGATTTTTCCTTTTTTATGGCGCTCGAACATGGTTTTGAGTTTTTGCCACTCTTCAGCCGGCGGACTGCGCGTGATGATGGTCAGGTCGCCTCGTGCAGGGCGCAGGTAGCGGGTAGTACCTTCTTGAATGACGATATTGCCATCCGATTCGGGGCAATGGAGATAGACCGTTGCCCAGCCGCCGACGGTTGCCGCCAATGCGATACTGCCGCCGAAGGCGGTATTTTTATGATTGCGGTTGGGGGCGTGGGGTGCGAAAAGTACGGTCTGATCCGCTGTGGTTTCCAAGACGCTCAGGTCGAGCAGGGCGGTCGCAGGGATGTGGGTATGTAGGAAATCTTGCAGGGTTTCGGGGTTCATGGTCGGTATCGGGACGGGTCGTCTGAAAATCAGGGGCAGGCAGCAAAGCCCTATCAATTATAGCGATAAGGCGTCGCAGAGGGCTTATTTTGATTGCTTGTGTTGTCCTGCCAGCCGCACATAATGCGCGGCCGAATATTTCAAAAACTCTTTTTCCTTGTCCGTCAGCGGGCGGACTTGCTTGACGGGCGAGCCGACATAAAGATAGCCGCTTTCCAAACGTTTGCGCGGCGGCACCAAGCTGCCTGCGCCTATCATCACGTCGCTTTCGACGACGGTATCGTCCAGAATAATTGTTCCCATACCGATTAAAACACGGTCGCCGATACGGCAGCCGTGCAGCATGACTTTGTGTCCGACGGTAACGTCTTCGCCGATGACAAGGGGCGAGCCTTCAGGTTTTTCCGCGTTTTTGTGCGAAACGTGCAAGACGCTGCCATCCTGCACATTGCTGCGCGCGCCGATGCTGATGCTGTTCACATCGCCGCGCAAAACGGCATACGGCCAGACGGATACGTCTTCGGCAAGCGACACTTCGCCGATGATGACCGAAGTTTCATCGATAAGGCAGGACTCGTGGACTTGTGGAGTATGGTCTAAGAAGGGGCGGATGGGGTTCATGCGGTTATTTCCTTTGTAAGCAGGGTTTGTTTTAAGAGGTCGTCTGAAACGGATTTCAAGCTTTTCAGACGACCTTTTTAAATGTTGGGTTTTGAGCCAATCTATCCTTAACTAAAACCACCTGTTGACAGGACATTTTTCTTCATATTTGGCTAAATCACTCGATTTCATCTTGTTTAAAGACACTAATTGTCTACATAATTTCTGAAATCTACCGAAAGATTCGCAATCTCCGGCAACAGAAGCATAAAACCATAGATACTGATCAATTTCTTCCAAGGAAGATAGTTTGCAAATATTATCTATTTGATTTTCCATGATTCCATCGGTTATGTCGTATTGTTCATTATCATATAGGTTATCTAACTTCGACTCAAACTCTTCAAAATTTTTAAAAATCATCTCTATATTCTTGATTAATTGAATTATATTTCAGATTCCTGTAAAAGAATTTCCTCTATAATATTAATTATTTTTCTGCTAAAAGGATGTTCATGTGTACCCGGTAATATAAGAGTGTAGTAATACACTTCATGAAGTATAAAAATATTCTTTCTCAAGATACTGTCTTTAGGACAGTCATCATATAGGTCTTCATATCCATCATTATATGCATAATCTGCCATTGTATTCATTCTTAATGATCGATAGTACTGGCATGCCAATGATATTTGGCCTTCTCCATGTTGATCGAGTTTATAGGCATTCTCTTCTGAGAAATTCTCCATTTCATGATCTTTAACATACCCATAAAAAAAACTGCCATCAAATAGTTTGTCATTCTCATAAATAATGCAATTTGGCCATAGCTCAACTATTGCTTTATTGAAACCATTCAAAACAATATCAGGTTTTTTATTTGAGACAACAAAGTATTCAATTCCTGTTATATTCATATCAATAATTTCTTATTAATTATTTAGC
>ERZ772935.86-NODE-86-length-33882-cov-12.434741_pt1 | contig 33882 bp, 35 predicted proteins | sample MGYA00511683_ERZ772935 | MGnify/ENA primary metagenome ERZ772935 (study PRJEB29015, sample SAMEA2738086) | human oral metagenome | biome: human oral; feature: human-associated habitat; material: saliva | place: China | collected 2228 ...
TTCAATTGAAGAAATACTCACCAAAACTTCGCAAACACGTTGTGTTTACAGAAGTGAAATAGGGATTCACTACACGTCACTAGACGGTAGAAACCTTGATTTAAAGCGATTATTGAAATTCTAGATTTCACTACATTTCAATAAAAATCAACCGAATCACTACCTTTTTCACTACCTTTTTTTGAAATAAGAATACTGATTCGGACGATTAAAAGCAAGAGAGACTTCATCACGAGATCTCTCTTTTTTCTATCTGCGTTTTTAAAAATTTTTAAATATGTATTAAACTTCTATAGACTTAATTTCGTTAAACTATTTAAAAGAAAACTGCGACTTTTGATTAATTCTTCAGTGATACAATATTAATTAGGAGGTATAAATAATGACAAAAAATACTCAAAAAATACGACGATTAAAAAAGAGAATAAGAGAGCAAAAAACTGTTCTAAATCATGCCGTTGAAACAGGTCTATACAATAAGTTAAATACAAGTTTAAGCACAACTGACTTTCAATTTGCAATTATACTATTTCATATTGGAAGCACCATACTATTTTATAATGAAAAATATATACGAAGTTCAAGCAGAGATGAAGGACAAGGAAATAAGCTAAAGATTTGGGATTATCTTTGCAAAATGGATAATAATGACAATGTTCTAAACAATCATAGACGAAAATTAGGATTTCCCATTGATGAGCAAAAGTTTCCAACATTATCTTCAAGACAATTACAATGTATTCTATCCGGTGAGACAAACAATCAAAACACCCAAAAATTTATCAAAGAATTTTATACTAATGAAAATTTTAAAGTAATGCTTTCTGAATGGCAACATACATCAGCAATAGGTGGAATGATTACTCAAAAAAATATGAATAAGCTAGAAGATATTATCGAACATTTCGAATACAATAATATTTTTCCTAAATTAGATAAAAAATCACAAGTTGAGTTAAAGAAAATAAAAGATTTTACTAACTGGAGAATCAAAAATCCTGATGACTGGAATAAGATAGTTAATGAACTTCATTAAGCAACTACCTTTATGGTAGTTTTTTTATATTTTGATTACGATTGCGACTTTTGATATGACTTTCATTGCTATACTTACAATGTAAACAAATCATATGATTAACCTGTCAGCAAGTGCACAAGTCTGACCATGTAGCATATAGAAGAAAGAGAGATTCCAAATCCATGGTATCAAAAGAGTATTTACAAAGCTTGTTAAGCAAGCAAGGAACTAAAAACAAAGGGAACAAATCCCAACTCCAAACCGTTGCAATATACCTAGGTTTGAAACCTAGAGAACACTATGCAAACCTCAAGGATTCAAGCGGAAAGAACGTTACAGACCCTAAAACAGGCAAACCCTTAAAAGAGGAAATCTCAGATGGTGACACATACACCTTCAGTGAGATAGGAACTTCAAAAATGGTCAAAGTGGTCTATGTCTCTGGACTAATCCTTGAAGTCGGAGCACTCTACAAAGTTGCTGGACTCGGTTATGATATGCGTAACTCAAACATGTTACTAATTGATGAAGATGGTGACATCGAAGCCCTTTCGGAAGAGGTGTGACATGAATCCTATTACCCTTATTTTAGTTGTATTTATTATTTCAGTTAGTACATATATTTTCCTCAAAGCTCAAGGAAATTTGAGAAAATCTCTTGTTGAGCTGGTTCGTACTCTAGCAATAATTTTCGGATTTATAGCTAAAGTCGGAGAGTTTTTTGGTAGCATATTCCGCACTATGTCAAATGGACTAAAATATTTTGACGAAGAGTCTAACCTTGAAGCAATTAAAGAAAGAGAAGACCAAAAAGAAGCACTGGCATGGGCTGCTAACACCATTTCTTCTGAATGGAAAGCTTTGAGAAACGGCGATGAAGAAGTACGTGAACTTTTGTTTAACTTCATCTATGATAATCGCACTGATTCATATAAAGTTGTATTTAAACGTTTTATGGAACTTTCTGAAAGAGAAAAGCTTCTTTCTAAGTTGCAAGAAGTTGCTAATGAAGCAATTACTGATAACATGTATTACGTTGCAGAAATTACTGTTCCAAAACTTTATATAGGTGGTGGAGGTAGGTATTTCTCTAAAGTCATTTTTGACTTGAAAACGAACAATGAGCAAAGAGAGAGGCGCCTGGCACAACATACTGAACGTGACCGTTCTGAAGTTGATAGCGTAGAAAGTGTGCTTGACTAATGACCGAATTACCGTTATTTCATAATCGAAAAACGGGAAAACCGATTTGGGTGAATCTGACAGGGCATGTACTCTTGTCAGGTTCAACTTCTTCGGGGAAGTCCGTTGCTATGTTACATATTGTTCATTGTATATCTAAGTTATCTTCTACTGGAGATAAATTGACTATTCTTGACTATAAGGGTTCGAAAGACTGGAAGGAGTTGAGGGGAATTACAGGTTATTATTCAGTGGAGGAATCAAAAGTAGGCTTTGAACAGGCGTATCTACTCTTTCGTAATCAGCTGGAGGGGGTTATCCAGATTGGGGATAATATCCATTGGCTGGTTATCGAAGAGATGGCTTCACTTGCTGAATCCTATACCTCTAAGGCTGAAAAAGCAGAGTTTTTCCAACGTTTTGGCGAAATGCTCCGATTATCTCGGAATATCGGAGATGGCGAGGGTGGTTGGCGTATTATAGTGACTATGCAACAACCTGACAGCTCTCTGCTTGGAGGAACTCAGAATCGTTCTAACTTTGGTTTACGTATTTGTATAGGTGGTATTAGCTCTGAGGGGAAGCGAATGATGTTTGACCATCAGGATAATGACCCAATTGAGGTTACAAGCTCCTCATCTGGAAAAGGTTACGCTCAACAGTATGGTAATCTTATCATGCCTATCATTTTTCCTTATGAAAAACGACGCAACCTAGTCTTTTCAAGAATCAAGACTATGCTAAAACGTTCAGCTATGTAAACGTCCTAGCTGGTATTCTATTCCGACCGATACGGCTTATCTAGAAGTTTCTTCATCAGTGTATCGGGCAGAATCTGCCGTCCAGCTAGGTGGAGGAAACTCAAGAAATCTGAAAGATAGGGACAAAAAGTTTTGTAGGTTCTGGCTCTGCTAGGTTCTACAAAACTTTTTGCCCGATTCTTGAATTTCTTACAAGTATTGACAACCTTCTTTGAGAAATCATTACATCAGATTGAGGGCTGGGGTTTGGGGCAAAGCCCAAGAGTGGCTTTTATTGGGGGGTTACTACGACCCCCCATAAAATCAATAATCAATAATCACAGATTTCAAATCAAAAAGAGGTACTTACTTATGGCAAAAGAACAACGTTCCAATAAATGGGCTTTCCTATTCTACAAGGAAAGTGCACCAGAGAACTACTTAGAGACCTTAGAAGAGATTCACGTCCCATTTGTACTGTCGCCGTGGCACGACAAAGATATAAATAAAGAAACAGGAGAATTTAAAAAGGCACACAAACATGGAGCATTCTATTTTGATTCTCTCAAAAGTTACTCTCAGGTATCGCAACTTATCAAAGATAAACTAAACGGTCCTGCCCATGTCGAACCTGTAATGTCACCTAAAGGCTTGTACGACTATTTTATTCATGCAGAAAATCCTGATAAAACGCCCTATGAGATTAAAGACATTGAAAGTGGTTGTGGTTTTAACCTTGACCAATTCTTAGTACAGCAAAATTCTGATTACTTCATGACAGAGGTTATTGATACGATTGAACAAAATGACTTTACAGAGTTTGAAGAACTAGTCTGGTATGCACGAGATAATAATACTGCCCTTTTGGGACTAATCATTGAACGAACCTACTTTTTCGCCCGTTATCTGGATTCACGTAGGCATAATCCGAAACGCTTATTAAAAGTTATGGAAGAACACGGAGGAACAACCGATGGACACGATTAAACTAAACCAAATTGAAGAGTTGCTAAATACACTTATTACAATTATTCAGAAAGAACTACAAAATACTGGTTCTTATGGAATTGTAACACAAAAAGAACTTCTAAAAATTTTACAGATTTCTCCTAACACCTTGAAATCATGGGAAAATAAAGGGTTAAAACGACTTGAACCTCCAATCGAAGGAACACGGACTGTTTATTACAAAATGGAGGATGTCATTGAGTTTTTAACCATTTAACTTCAAAAATATGCTAGAATAGAATTATCAAATAAAGAATGTGAGGGTTCTATTCTAGCCTTTTTTATCGTCCGAAGAAAGAGGCTCTATGAGTAAAGAAATCATTCAACACAATAATAAAAAGATAACAAAAGTTACCAAACAAAATGGTGATGTCAGCTATTCCATCAAAGGTGTTTATATTGGAACTGACATAAAAACAGGTAAACGAATCACAAAAACTATCACTGCTAAAACCTTGAAATCTTTGGATAGAAAAATTGTCGAAGCTAAAATTGAGTTTGAAAAGGCTGGCTCTACTATTAAAGAAACTATCCAAATTGATAACTTCGAAAGTCTAGCTGAGGTATGGTTTAGCAACTTCAAAACTTGGGTATCTTCTCAAAATACCATCAATCGAGTTAGAGGTTATCTTGATACCTATATCATTCCTCATTTTGGAGACTACAAACCTGAACAGATTGAGCCTGCTGACGTTCAACTTTGGGTCAACAAGCTAGCTAGAAAAGCAAAGAAAGCAATTGATTCTGGCGTAAAACGTGCTCCAAAAGGTAGTGCAAAGGATTTTGGAGCTATGGCTCACAAGATTAGTGATATTTTCGATTTTGGCATTACAAACTGTGGGCTGACCGCTAATCCAGCTAAATCAATCAAGATTCCACCTAAACCAAAAGCAAACAAAGAGCGTATCATGGTACTCCATGATGATAACCTGAAACATTGGTTATCTTACCTTGAGACCTTACCCAATACCAGAGCAAATAGACGCTTTAAGGTCATTTGTAACACGCTATTAGCGTCTGCATTACGAATCAATGAGTTGCTAGCGTTAGAAATTACTGACCTTGATTTTGAAACTAATGAAATTCTTATCAGTAAAACATTAATGTGGAAAAGTGCAAATAAAAAATTAGGTATCAAAGGGGAAATAGTTTGTAAGAAAACTCCTAAAACGGATTCTGGGAACCGTAGGGTTGCAGTTCCACTTTCAATCATGGAAAGTCTCAAAGAGTTTCATGAGGAAATGACTAGCTATTTTGAAAAGCATAGTCTACCAAAATCTTCACTTATCTTCCCAACTATCTATGGCAACTATATGTGTGATAGAAACGAACGTGCAACCCTTAAAAAGCGATTAGTGGCTCTTGGTTTACCTGACTATGGTTTCCATCTTTTCCGCCATACACACGCTTCTATGATGTTAAATGCTGGTATGAACTGGAAAGAGCTACAACATAGAATGGGACACAAGTCCATATCAACAACTATGGATACCTATGCTGAATTAGCTCCTAAAAAGAAGTTTGAAGCAGTGGATATTCTCCTAAATAAAATGGAAGAGCTGGCAAGCTGATTCCATCACTACCTTTATCACTACCTTTTTACTTTCAAAGTCTATAGACCTTAATATAATAAGGTTTATAGAACGTTAATTTAACCCTTACAGAAGTGAAGTAAGCATTCAATACGGATCAATACATAAGAAAAACGCTGATTTCAAGCGTTTTTTCTTTTTCTTGAATTCAGTACATCGCAATATAAATCAACCGAATCACTACTTTTTTCACTACCTTTTTTGTGAAATAAATTAGATGTTCGGATATATAGAAAACGCTCTAGTCATATTGTCTAGAGCGTTTTTGGATTTTATAATTTATTCAATCTTTTAAACTACTGTATATTCCATCGTTTAATTCATCTCAATTATCAAATAGCATCAGCTTTTTAATACATCCAAACACAAAGTTGTAAAATTGCTTTTCTATTGATATGTTTAATAATAACATCTATTCACGACATTCTGGAATAAAAACATGAGTAAAATTAGGATTTTCAGAAGGCCATTTTATGAATATTCGCCGACCGAATACATTTTGATTAAACTTGATTTCTTCTATTTCATAGTATATTTCATCATCCATATTAGTACTTTTGTTTAAGAAATCTAAGATTTCTTGTTCAAATTTCAATTGTCCAGTATATGCTTTAGAATTTCTATTTGCTCTATAATCTTGAGGTGAGACGTTGCTTTTATTCCCTCGACCAAAAAATTGATGAACTTTGAATTCATTTTCCTTAAGTTCATCCTCTGTAAGTAGGAACTTATCAAATGAATCGGCAATAAAATGCCCTTTGTCCTTAATGCTCTCTTTTAAAGTAGGCTTTATTTCAACATTATTGCTTTCAGTAATATTATGATTAACAATATTTAGGCTAGAAACGAAATAGTTAGCGTTTGGTTTTTTTCTAAGTATAACCTTCCACATTATTGGATTATCGCAAAATAGAGGTGTTTTCACAACTTGACAATCCTCTATTACACTATTTGCGAATGTGTAATATTGGCCTTTTGTGATTTTTTCCATTTTCCAATTTTTAAACTCATAATTCCAACTATCAATGTTCAACTTATCACCATATTTATTATGAATAAATGATCCCAATGTGATTTTTAAATCGTTATCTTCTATTGCCATATGTTATTTACTCCTATTATTGATCTTTCTGTTTTATTAAAATTTATTAATTAAGTTCAATACATTTTTTACAAATTTTAAAGGCCTTTTTATTTGTTGTCAAAAAATTTTTTGAGTTAATAATTTTTTGGAAAAGTCCATATTCAATTACTGTGAAGCGACAGAATGCTTCAGCATACTCAATTTGATTAGGATTTAAATGTTCTTACATAAAAAATCCTTCATTTTATTATAGCATTAATATCTTATAACATTTACACTTGATGCACTTACAATAAATAAGTTTCTTTGTTCGCTTACTTATACTTTATTTATAAATCCTGTTATAAGAATAGTTGCTAATTAACTGATTATAAATAGCAATAATATGAAGCTTCTAAGTATGGTATAATAGTAACAAAAACAGTAAGCTGATTCCTTGTTTCCTTAGTTCATAGATTTGAACTTTAGCTTTATAACGCAATTCCATTATAAATACCCCAATGTTAGATTTTTTCTGTCCAACTTTTCGGGGTCAGTTCATTTCAAGCGTTTTTTCTTTTTCTTGAATTCAGTACATCGCAATATAAATCAATCGAATGACTACATTTTTGACTACATTTATTTGAAATGAGAATATCGATTCGGACAATCAAAAGTAAGAGGAACTTCATTATGAGGCTCCTCTTTTTTCTATGCTCGCTCCAACATCTATTTTATTATTGTGTTATGATAAAATAGCATATAATTTGATGTTCCCGGTTTTACTCAGCTCGACAAGCTGGAATTTATTTACTTACGGTATTCCTCTACTTTAGATTCATACTTTTTTAAAAGTTCCCGTGAGTAAACTTTTTCATGTGTCGAGTTTCTAACTTCTTTCCAGAGAATAGCTGCAACTTTTAACTTATTAGAATAACAATCGCTCAATTCATTTAAACAAAAGTCTTTTAGAAACTGATTCCATTGGCAAGCCGAACTATCATACTTGGCATAATCTGACTCACCATAATATATTTTAATCATATCTTGAATAGTGAATGTTATATCTTTATCCCTTTTTACTTTTCGCCAAGCCGTTGCCATATCAGCGCTAAATTTAAAGGGACTAATGCCTGTTACAGCTGAAAAATAATCTCGAAATTTTTGGTTAAAAGAAAAACCACAGTTAAGTAACGGAGTCTCCAAGGTTATCACTTCGACTTGACTTTTGTTTCCTGTCTTCAAAAATTTTTCTACTTTATTTCCCCTAAAATATTGTTCGATAATATAGTTCAATTCTTGCTTCGTACATCTATACTCCAATCCAAGGGACTTACAAATTTGTGAAAGTTCTTCTCGATACCAATAATATCTATTAAATTCTTCAAATGATTTTATATCTCCAAAATCAGGTCTTTTTTCTTTCATATGCACACCTTAATAAATTCAAATTTGTCAGACAATCAATTTACTTGCTAACTTGTAAACCCGTCTTATCACTTTACTTTCTAATTTCCAGCTATCAAACTCAATTTTAATCAACTAAAAATCTATCCGAAGTTTTTATGATATGTGCTGTTTCTTTGACGTCCAAATCATCTGTATACAGCAAATGATTTTTCTCAATATTTTTAGTTAAGAACTCATTTCTTGACTGGATAGATAAATCGCCTGTTCTTTCAATTTCTTCTCTAGAAGAATCTCGGTCTCTAAGCGTTTCTTCTTCTGCTAGCAAGACACAGTATTTTAAGTTTATCTGTCTTGCCTTTAAGAACTCTGCGATTTTCTTCAGTTGTTCCTCAAATATGACGTATTCTATGATGACTGTAATGCCTCGGGCCATGAAATTATTGGTCAGACTGATGACATTATCCCAAAACAAGTCCATGTAATAACCATCATCCTCCCAAGGTGCTACTAGGCCGCTTTTAATCATTAAGTAGATCATGTCGCCTTCTATCACCGCACTTTTGTCAAAAGAGTAAGCTAACTCTTTGCTGACCGTGCTTTTTCCAACGCCTGGAGGTCCAGAAACAATATAAACACAATTTTCCAACCTAATACCTCTATCAATTCTAACGATTCTGAGAACAACTGCTCATATTATAGCATTTCTAAGATATTATTTCTATCGACTTCAAATCCTTCAAAAAAGAGAAGAGAAATGGATAAAATTCGGAGAAAAACTCTTATAAAATTCCAAGAAAACCCTTACTTTTGAAAATCTTCATTTTAATGCAATAAATTTTGACAGATGGTCTACTAGCCTTTATAATAGTATTATTACTAAAATTAGGGAGAGTATGTCCATGCCAAATAATGAAGAGAACAAAGGTATGTTTCGTAATTTTTTAGGTGGCTTTAAGCGTCTTATAAAAGGAGAAGAGGACGAATCATCCACTTCTGCGGTTCATAACAATGAAGGAAGTAACCCACAAGTCAATGTGAACCCAGAAGATAGAGAGAATTTCCTCATTGAGAAAGCTTTGGAATCGATCCAATACTACGACCGCTTAGATGTTATGAATATCGGTGGAGAAGAGGGTCCAGACGAATCTCAAGCTGTAGAAAGTGAAGCTGGTCTGGAGCAGGAAAAAATGGCAGCGAAAAACCAGGCAGCCAGCACGACAGAATCTGCTGAGACAAGCATTTCTTCGGATTCTATGAAAAAGAGGGGCTTAAAGAGCACTGCTGATTCAATATCTCTATCATTAAGTATAGAAAGTAAAAAGGCCTCTCGTAGTTTGGAAGTAACCGAATCACAGACACAAAGTTTGGAAGTTGGGCAATCTGACAGCAAAGAAACGGATACTTCTGCTAGCTTGTCAATTGCACAAAGTCATGCCTTCGAGCAATCAATCCTTGAAGAAAATAGAGCGTCGCTGAGCTTATCAATTTTCGAATCTGTATCTCAAAGCATGGCCGCTGAAGAATCTCTCAGTGCGGACAACGAAGCGTCTAACAGCTTGTCCGTGGCTGAATCGGTATCTCAAAGCATCGCGATCCAAGAATCCATCAGCGCTGAAATCGAAGCATCTAACAGCTTGTCGGTGGCTGAATCTGTGGCCCAAAGTATCGCGATTCAAGAATCAATCAGCGCTGAAATCGAAGCATCTAACAGCTTGTCGGTGGCGGAGTCTGTGTCTCAAAGCATTGCTATCCAAGAATCAATCAGTGCGGAAACGGAAGCATCGCTTAGCCTATCGGTAGCAGAGTCTGTTTCCCAAAGCATTGCTATCCAAGAATCGATCAGCGCGGAAACGGAAGCATCTCTTAGCTTGTCGGTGGCGGAATCTATTTCTCAAAGCATTGCGATCCAAGAATCGATCAGCGCAGAAACGGAAGCATCGCTTAGCCTGTCCGTAGCTGAATCTATTTCTCAGAGCGTTGCCTTCCAAGAATCAATCAGCGCGGAAATCGAAGCGTCTATCAGCTTGTCCGTAGCCGAATCTGTTTCGCAAAGCATCGCGATCCAAGAATCGATCAGCGCGAAAGCGGAAGCTTCGCTTAGCCTGTCGGTGGCGGAATCTATTTCTCAAAGTATCGCCATTCAAGAATCGATCAGTGCGGAAATCGAAGCGTCTACTAGCTTATCTGTAGCTGAGTCTATTTCACAAAGCATCGCGATCCAAGAATCAATCAGTGCAGAAATCGAAGCATCTACTAGTCTGTCGGTGGTGGAATCTATTTCACAAAGCATCGCGATCCAAGAATCAATCAGTGCAGAAACGGAAGCTTCACTGAGCCTGTCGGTCGCTGAGTCTGTGGCGCAAAGCATCGCGATCCAAGAATCAATCAGTGCGGAAACGGAAGCTTCACTAAGCCTGTCGGTGGCCGAGTCTATTTCTCAAAGCATTGCCATCCAAGAATCAATCAGCGCGGAAATCGAAGCGTCTACTAGCCTGTCGGTGGCTGAGTCTGTGGCGCAAAGCATTGCTATCCAAGAATCAATCAGTGCGGAAATCGAAGCGTCTACTAGCTTGTCCGTGGCTGAGTCTATTTCGCAAAGCATTGCTATCCAAGAATCGATCAGCGCAGAAATCGAAGCGTCTATCAGCCTGTCCGTAGCCGAATCTGTTTCTCAAAGCATCGCGGTCCAAGAATCGATCAGCGCAGAGAACGAAGCGTCTATCAGCCTGTCGGTCGCTGAGTCTATTTCTCAAAGCATCGCCATCCAAGAATCAATCAGCGCTGAGAACGAAGCGTCTACTAGCTTGGCTGTCGAGGAAGCTGAAGTCTTAGATAGAGCTATTGAACAGGATATTATGACGGAAAACGAAGTGTCTACTAGCTTATCTATCATAGAGTCTGAAGCACTAAGTAAAGCGATCGAGTTATCAATTAGCGCAGAAAATGAAGCATCTATCAGCCTATCTGTAGCGGAATCTGAAGCTTTAAGTCGGGCAATTGAACAGTCTATCAGTGCTGAAAACGAGGCATCGCTAAGCTTATCTATTACAGAAAATGAAATACAAAGTATCGCGATTGAACAATCTATCAGCCTAGAAAATGAAGTATCTACTAACCTGTCTATCACGGAATCACAAGCGAAAAGCGTGGCCGTAGAGCAGTCTATCAGCTTAGAAAAAGAAGCATCTACGAGCCTATCTATCGCTGAATCACAATCACAATACACAGCGATAGAACAATCCCGCAACCTGGAACAAGAATATTCATACAGTTTGGCAGCTGCGGAATCTAGAGCCAAAAGAGATACTATTGAGCAGTCTATCAGCCTAGAGCAAGAACAGTCATTCAGCCTATCTATCGCTGAATCCAAGGTACAAAGCAAAGCCATTGAGAAATCACTCAGCATAGAACGGGATCATTCATTCAGCATTTACCTTGCCCAATCTGAAGCACATAGCATTATTATTGAGCAGTCTATCAGCCTAGAGCAAGAACAGTCACGCAGCCTGTCTATTGCTGAATCACAATCTCAAAGTGTCGCTATTGAGCAATCAATGAGCGTGGAAAGAGAGCGTTCAATCAGTCTATCTATCGCTGAATCACAATCTCAAAGAATGATCATTGAACAATCAATCAGTGCAGAGAGAGCCCATTCGATCAGTCTGTCTGCTGCCGTATATCAATCGCAAAGCATGGCTTCTGAGTTTACTACTGTCACACAGAATTTATCAACCTTGGCCATGATTACCAAGAGACATAAAAAATAAGCTCAGAACAAACAGCGAATGAATACTGAAAGGAACTAATATGATTAGAAATATTCTATCAAGTAATGGTAAAAGTCTAGGAATCACCGACATTCTACCCCAGTATGGTGAAGACTATCGTCTCTCTGTCATGGACGGAACAGTTGACTATCGAACAATTCCCCTAGGAGCCTACGATTTGTTCAAACAAGGCTACAGCAAACAGGATTATCTGGCAGACATTGAAAAAATTAAAACAATGGGCTTCAATACTTACCAGCTGTCCTTTTCATGGACTCGCCTCTTCCCGACTGGAGAAGAGCGGAGACCCGATGCTAAGGTTCTTGCTTTCTATGAGTCAATTATCGATGCACTTCTCGAAAATGACATCGAACCAATTGTAAGCCTGTCTCATTTTGACTTCCCGCTTCATTTGTATGAAAAATACGGAGCATGGAAAAGTCGGCAAATGATTGCCATGTATGAAAAGTACTGCGAAGCCGTTTTGACCCACTTTAAAGAAAAAGTCACTTACTGGATTACCTTTAAAGAAATGAGCGCTCTTTCCTATTTGCCATTCTTAGGCGCTGGACTACACTTTGACAGCACGGAAAACCAAGAGCAACAAATTTGGCTGGCTGCTCATCATCAGCTAATCGCATCTGCAAATGTGGTTAAGCTCGGCCAAACCATCAATCCAACCTTCCAATTTGGTAGCTTGATTACCATCAATAGTGACTCTCACCAAGAAAATCACTCAGCTACCGATGCCTTGGGCCATGAGCTGAACAGACGCAAAAACTACATTTTTACAGATGTGCAGACCAAGGGCCACTATCCAAACCACTTCCTTCGCTATATTGAGCGAAATCAGCTGGATCTGGGCATTACGGAAGAGGATGTCTTCGCCTTAAGAGAAGGCATCGTGGATTTTGTTGCCTTCTCACATTATGCGGCGGAAAATATCCAAGATTTGTTTACCAACAAATATGTCCGCAAAAATGTAGAAACTTGTCTGGCACAACCTGTTCTTCTTCGTATTGCCATGTCTGAGCTATATGAGCGCTACCACAAGCCTCTCTTGGTCATTGAGACTTGTTCTGAGGTCTCTGACCATCCGCAATTAGCTAAGAACATTCAAGACAACGTTCAAGAAATTATTAAATCCGTTGAGATTGACGGGATTGAGTTACTTGGTTACACACCATTTAGCTGGAGCGATGTAAACATCTAGAATCCAGTCCCAAGTTCAAAACATAGAAAAAATCTCCCTAAGAAAGTGGACAGCCACTTATGGGGAGATTTTTGATGTTTTAGAATAGAAATCAAAGCCTTAATCTTTTCCTTTGCTATCTCTAAAAATCCGACAGCTAGTCTCAGCGACAGGCAGGCCGATGATGGTGTGCGTATCGCCTGTAATTGAGCGGATAAAGCGAGGATCCAGCTCCTGAAAGCCGTAAGCACCTGCCTTATCCAGCGGACGCTTGTCATACAGATAGGCCTCGATGACAGGCTCTAATTCTGGGTAATAATCTACAAAGTCCACCTGAGCCACGGTGTAAAAAACTTCTAAAAAACCCTGCATACGGAGACAGACCGAGGTCACCACATGGTGGCTCTTGCCAAAGTAAGAGCGAAACATCCGACTAGTTTCAGCTAAATCCCGTGGTTTATTGTAAATCTGACCATCTACTACGACGATGGTATCAGCCGAAATATAAAGAGTTTCGGCTTCCAAGTCCAAATCGGACTTGGCCTTGGAAATCTCACAACAAATCTTGGCTGCCTTGGTCAGAAAGTCCTGATCATCGATGGTCGCCATGCAATGCTCTTCGATAGCTCGCTCGTCCACTTCTACAGCCTGAATCTCTGGATTCAAAAAACTCAGCAATTCCTTGCGTCTGGGCGACGTAGATAGCAGGACAAAGTGACGAATCCTTCCTTTTTCACCTTCCCTTTGGTAGTCAAAAACCGTCTTCATGATTGTCCTCCTATATCCTTTAATTGAAAGAGTTCTTCCACCCGCAAATCAAAAACCTGAGCGATTTTTAAAGCCATCTCTAGCGAGGGATTGTAGCGATTATTTTCCAAGTGCAAGATCGTTTCACGCCGCATACCGATGCGGTCAGCCAACTCCTGCTGGGTCATGCTTCTGGATTCACGAACAGATTTGAGTTTGGTGATAATATTGCTTTCCTTGGCCATGTCTATCCTCTCCTTTCAAAGATAAAATAGACAACTGCAAAGATGCAAATCAAGGCTGCTATAGCAATAAATACTGGGCCCATGGAAAGAGTGAGAGAACCCATGTAGTAACTGATAACTGCCAGCATCATCAGTGCAACGAGAATCAAGACAAACATCAAGCTTGCTGCCTTGGCTAGATTAGCATAGAAGCGTTCGTCTGGAGTTTCCTTGACATTTTTCAAAGAGAAAAAACCAAATACAATCGCTTCAATAGCTAAGCCGATTCCAAAAATCCATTCTTTAATGCCGGATTCTTCGCTTGGAGTCGCCACCCAAATACCTACTGTATAAAAAATGCTTGCTGCTAACACAAGCAGCGAATACAGTTTTGCAGATAAGTCAAAATTTCTCTTCTCTTTATATTTCTTCTGCCATGGTTTCATGTGCAGCCAACCCCAAATGGCTACAATCTGAGCTGAAACTGAAATACCGAGAATAATCAACTTAGGCCCCCAATTAAGATTGGAACCAAATAAAACAGTACAATCTATAAATAGAGCCGTAGCAATCATCGCAATGAGGCCACCCGTTTTTTGACTTTTTTTCATGATAGACTCCTTTCGTTTGTTAGAAATATTTAACACCCTTTATGTTATAAATATATCACATACAAGAATAAAAGGCAAGCATTTATGTGCTGTTTGAGAAAAATTTTTTCCGCAAGTAAAAACCCCAGAATTTCTCTGGGGAGCTGGCTTATTCTTTACCAATACAATATTCTTGGTGCTCTTGCAAGCTTTCATCAGTCTGAATGGTCACTTTGGCAATGCCGTAAGCTAGAAGCTTTTGGCGCAAGCTAGCCTGCGTTTCAGTTAGCAAATTGGGATTTTCCAAACAGATATGGAGCATGGCAAATTTTTCCAAGCCATCTGTCGTCCAGACATTGAGCTGGGTGATGGCTCGCACATTTTCCAGCTCTGCTAATTCCTGATAAAGCTGACCGAGGTCCACATCGCTGGGCACATGGTCTAGGAAGATCTGGATATTCTCCCAAAATTTTGGCAGGGCCTTGCTGAGAATAAAGCCTGCGATAACCAGAGAAAGCAGCGGATCCAGGAAATACCAGTCGGTGAAACGCAAGATGAGGGATACTACGATAACTGCTAGCCAACCCAAAATATCCTCAAGAAAATGCAGACTGAGAATGGATTCATTATGGCTGTGTCCATGACTGACCACTCGGCTGGCCACTGTATTGACGACAATAGCAAAAATCCCCAAAACCAACATGCCATCATAATTCACCTTCTCAGGCACAAATAATTTAGGAATATTTTCCACGATAACCAAGGTTGATCCGACCAGCAAAATCACTGAGGTCAACATGGCTCCCAGCAAGCTGTAACGTTTATAACCCAAGGTATACTCTCGGTCTTCTTTTTTTGTGGAAATTTTTTCAAAAAGAGTCGATAGACCAATAGCTAGAGCATCTCCGGTATCATGAACCGCATCCGCTAAGACAGCGCTGGAATGAAAGAGAAGGCCAAAGATAAATTCAATAATGGCAAAAGAAAAGTTTAACAGAAAGGCAATTGTCATATTTCTACTGGATTTCATGCGAACCTCCTTATTTATTTTCCTAAATGAATAATACTTATGGTATAATGTAATCAATACCGAACACTCTGTTCAATTATATTATCTCCTATTATTAGAAAGGAAACAAGAGCCAGTTCATGTCCTTTGTCTCTTAGCAGACAAAAAGCTCTTTTTGTACGGAATTTCCATGGATAGACGAGTAAAAAAATCACGCGCAGCCATTTACCAAGCCTTTATCAGCCTGCTCAATCAGAAAAGCTACGAAAGCATCACAGTTCAGGAAATCATTGACCTAGCAGATGTAGGTCGCTCCACCTTCTATAGCCACTTTGAGACCAAAGAAACCCTGCTGGAGGAACTCTGCCAAGAGCTCTTTCAGCATACCTTTATCGAGCGCTCTGAAGGACGCGATTTATTTGAAGCGACAGCCCATATTTTCCATCACTTTCGGAAAAATCAGGATCGGATAGCCACCCTCCTACTGGCTAAAAATACTTATTTCATCAACCGCCTGAAAATCGAGCTAGAGCGCTATCTCTTTCCCATGATCAAGCAGAAATTGTTGCAGGAAAAGAGCCATCTGCCGGAACATTTTCTCAAAAATTATGTGACGTCAACTTTTGTGGAGACGGTCAGCTGGTGGCTGCAGCAAAGAAAGCAGGTGGACGAAGACACGATTTCCCACTATTTTCTGGACTTGATGAACTAATCTGCAATTTACCTATCATTTCCAGGAAAGATGTGGTATAATCGTTCCTTGATGTACGAAAGGAGATTGACTATTTATGAAAAAAGAACACTCACCATTTTTAATTCCAGGTATAGTGATGATCGGGATAGCACTACGGGCTCCTTTTACTGTTTTGCCTATCGTTCTGACAGACATTGCGGAGGGGCTACAGGTTGCAGTTAGCTCCCTGGGTCTCTTGACCAGTCTGCCTCTGATTATGTTTGCCCTCTGCTCAGTCTTTGCTCCGCGCTTAGCACAAAAGATGAGCTTGGAAAAACTGTTTGCTCTTGTTTTACTCGTGCTAACTCTAGGCTCGCTGATTCGCGTGTTTAATCTTCCCTTACTCTATACAGGAACTATTATTTTAGGAGCGGCTATTGCTGTCTTAAACGTCCTTCTTCCGAGCTTGATTCAGGCCAATCAGCCACATCGTGTCGGTCTTTTGACAACTCTTTATATCACATCGATGGGACTGTCGATCACGATTCTGTCTGCTCTGGCTGTTCCCATCGTTCAAATGAGCTCTTGGCAAGGTCTCATTTGGATATCAACCTTGATTTGCTTTGTGATTCTCCTGATTTGGCTACCCAATGTCAAATATAGCCATCGCTTGGCAAGCAAACAGCAAGGAAAGCAGGAGCAAGGAGCTCTTCTGAAAAACCCAAGAGTCTGGGCCTTGATTTTATTTGGTGGCTTACAGTCACTACTCTTTTATACCAGTATGACTTGGTTGCCAACTTTGGGGCAGCAAGCTGGCCTTTCTACTGATACGACCGGACTACTAGCAGCGGTCTTTTCTCTGATTAGCCTGCCCTTTTCGATGACAATTCCTAGTTTGACAGCGCGTTTGAAAGCTCGTCAACGTCTGGTCATGATTAGCCTGGTTTCTGCGGCAGGTCTGATCGGTATTACCATGCTCTTGATTCGGACAGATTCCTTTGCTTATTGGCTGATTCTTAATCTGCTCATTGGTATGTCTGTCAGTGCCCTCTTCCCCTATCTCATGGTAACCTTCTCCCTCAAGACCTCTACGCCTGCGCAAACGGCCCAACTATCCGGACTGGCTCAAACTGGAGGATACATCCTAGCTGCCTTCGGCCCTAGCCTCTTTGGTTACAGCTTTGATTTGTTCCATTCTTGGACACCAGCCATCCTCATCCTCCTCGGTCTGACTATCATCATGACCACGAGCCTCTTTTACATAGAAAAATTTGACAAGATTCTATAAAACTTCTGATTCTCCATCAGGAGTTTTTTGTTGCCAAGTTTCTTGGTCGGATAGTAGCTTTTTCTTGGAGATCAGCAAAAAAATCTGCCCTTGAGCAGATTTTTTTATTGATGGTAATCATAGGCAAGGCGAGGGCTGCCATCTAGCAAATAAATCGTGCCACACTGGCTAAAACCGTAGTGGCGAATGGCTGCCTGCATCGGATGGTTATCTTCATGCGTATCAATGCGGAGATAGGAAATTTTCTGCAGGCAAAAGTCAAAACACTGATGAGCCAGACCCTTGACTTGCCCATCTGAAGCGATACGGTGGATTGTACCGTAGGGCTCTGAAAAATGCCAAGCACCTTCAATTTCTTGGTAGGTCGGATCTGGTCCGATGATGAACGCAAAGGTTCCAACAACTTGCCCAGCCTCTTCAAAGACATAGCAGTGGCCCGCCCGAATATCTTCCTCTACTAACTGACGATTCGGATAGGAAGCCGGCCACTGACTTGGATTTCCCATAGTCCGCATAAACTCCCTAGCCTGCTCAAAAATTGCTAAAATTGCTGGGACATCTTGCATTTCCGCCAAGCGAATCATGTCTTCTCCTCCCAGCTTGCATTCTTATTTGACAAATTCCTCGTAGTTGCCCGTGTAATTAGCCCACTCCTTACTGAAGAATTTTTCATTGATCTGATAGTTGGGAGCAGGTTGGGGGTTAGAGACAAAAGGATCTACAGCCTTGTCGAAGGCCAGCCAGCCATTCCAGCCCATGTGGATCGTATCCTGCATAAAGTAAGGCTTGTCGCCGTCCTTAGAAAAGTCAGCAATATTCGTAAAGCCTTGACTTTCCAGCTGGAACTTAATCTTCTCAACCGTCCGCTGGTACATATCTTCGCTCAGTCCAGTATAGGCCATCCATTTGGCATTGACCGGTGGAATGACAAAGATGACATTGGTTTTTGATTTGGCAAATTGCTCCAAAACCAGCTGCAAATCATTGTACTCGGGAGACTTTTCGTAAGACTGCTTGGATTGAAAGCCTTTGAACTTCTTGATTTTTCTAGCCAAACGCTTCTTATAAAACTCATTATCGATGCCTAAATCATTGTTATTGGTCTGCTTTACAGCATCTGCCGTAGCCAGCTTTTCCAATTCTTCATAGGAGAATTCATCTGGAAGACGGGAAAGCTGAGGTAAAACCTTCGTGTCATAGTTGCCATTATTACCAGCAGCAAATGTACTGAAAAATGCATCCTCCCGCTGATAAATCTGACTCATGGTATGAATATACTGCTGCTCAAAAGAAGTCAGTTGGCTTCCATCGGCCACTTTCCTGACAATATCCCCCATAGCAATGTTGGGATAGAGCTGCAAAAGCCGCTGGGCTGCATACTGAGAGCCTACACCACCGTCCTGCCAACTGAGAAAGCCAGCTAGCTGGTCGCTATTGAAATACTGCTGAAAAGCCGCCGCGTCATAGCCCTTTTTGGTAAACCATTGGGGAGAAACGACATAGACAGCCGTCTTATTTTCCAGCTCAGAGGTCATCTGCTGCATTCCAAAATATTGGTTGAGCGAAGCCGCCCCCCGCTGCCCTAGAAAATAAGGTCGGTAATTGCGGTCATACTTCTCAGCCAAAACAGCTGGGTGCATACTGTCAAAGCGCAGCCATTCGCTGGAGCCAAAGTAGGGCACAAAACGGGTATCTTGATCTGTCAGGGCCGTCATTTTTTTGCTACGGCTCTTGAAAGTTTCTGCTGTAAGAGTCACAGCTGCCCGCTTCTCTGCTTCCACATCATGCTTTTTCTCAAGCGGATAGAAGAAAAAGAGCAGGGCCACCATGACCAAGGCGCAGAAGACTGGCCCCAGAATCAGCCAGAGTCGTTTAAGCATTACGAAGCTCCGTTACGCCTTCAACGATTTTATTGGCTGTATTCCAGTCATCGCGGCCAAATTCTGATACTGGCACGCGGATGTCAAAACGGTTTTCCAGCTCAACAATCAGCTCCACCGTTCCCATACTGTCCAAAACGCCAGCATCAAACAAATCCTCGTCCATCATGTCCGAAACATCTTCCATAAATAATTCGTCAATAATTTCAATTACTTCTGCTTTTACATCCATTATAGTTTCCTCGTTTACATTTTATTTTTTAAACCAAAGGTCATTCAAAAATCCTGAGAAGATCAAGAATGAGAACATGACAACATGGAAGGTGATCACAACCCCCAGCGCTTGGGTCCACTTGTTGTCAGGTAGGGCTGGCAGTCCCTTGCTTTTACGCTCTTTATTGATGGTCTTTTTCTTACGGAGCCAAGCGTCATTGATCACCAAGCCCAGACCGTGGAAAAGACCATAGGCGATATAGTACCAGGTCACACCATGCCAGAAGCCCATGACCAACATATTGATCAGATAGGCAACACTGGAAGTCGTATTGCGGTTTTTAAAGACCTTGTTGCGCATGAGCACCATGACCAGGCGCATAAAGACAAAGTCACGGAACCAGAAGGACAGACTCATGTGCCAGCGATTCCAGAATTCCTTCAAATCGCGTGAAACAAAAGGCTTGTCAAAGTTGATAGGGCTCTTGATGCCCATGAGATTGGAAATAGCCACCGCAAACATCGAATAACCGGCAAAGTCAAAGAAGAGATCCAGACCAAAGACATACATGACGCCTAGCGTTCCCAGATTGAAGAAACCGCCAGTATAGAGAGCATAGGTCTTGACATGCCCTAAAATCATGTGGCCAAAGATATGAGCTAGGACAAACTTATAGAGAAAGCCCAGCATGATATACTTGACCGACTGCTCCAGCATATCTAGAAGCTCATCGCGCTCTGGTATTTGGAGATAATTTTCATTGAAACGCTTGAAACGATCAATGGGACCACTCGAAAAAGTGGGCATAAAGAGCATAAAGCGGAGGAATTCCCAGAGACTGAAATCAGTCAGCACGCCATCCCTCAGCTCAATAATCATCCCAACTGAGCGGAAGGTCAGATAAGAAATTCCTAGAAAGCCAAAGAGCGATTGATGGCCACTGATAGCTGGCTCAACCTTGACCCAGAATAGGGGCAGAACTGCCAATGCTGTATGCAAATAAAATATCCACTTGCTGTCCCGCTTTTTGCGGTAGAATTTATAAGAATAAACCCAGATCGTCTGCCAGACAACATAAAAGAGCAGGGCATAGAGCTGCGCCAGACTAGGACCTGTCAGCATCAAGACGATAAAGGCCAAGCTAACTAAGGCTTCGTAGACCGGGAAGCGTTTTTTAAAGAAAAGTCCGATAAAGATTGGCAAAACAGCCAAGATAAGATAAAGGAAATACTGTGGGTCTCCGTAAGGCTCCAGATGAGGAAGCTGTTTCAAGAAATCCATCATGACTTGTTGACCTCACTAATCAGCCCCTTGATATCAATCTTGCCGTTTGGTGTTAGAGGCAGAGATTCCCGATAGAGGAACTTAGACGGCATCATATAAGACATCATGATGTCCTGTAGATCCTCTTTGATAGCCTTGGTAATATCGATTTCGCGGTCAAATTGCTCTGCAACACCGTCTTTCAAAATAACGTAGGCCAATAAGTTCTGAACCTTGTGATCCTTATTATAACGTGGCACTGCTACTGCCGCCTCGATATACTTGGATTTGTTGAGGTTTTGAGACACATCCTCTAGCTCGATGCGATAGCCGTTAAACTTAATCTGGAAGTCCATACGACCGCCGTAGAGTAGGAGACCTTCATCAGTCATCGTACCAACATCACCTGTATGATAGGCTGGTAGCCCTTCAAATTCAAAGAAGGCTTCAGCTGTCTTTTCAGGATTGTTGAGGTAGCCCTTGGATACGGCTGGTCCGCAGACAATGATTTCGCCCTGCTGACCATTTGGCAATTTTTGCCCATTTTCATTAATGACAAAGGTTGGTGAATCCGCCTTGGTATAGCCGATTGGCAGACGCTTGAGGGTCGCTAGCATGTCATCCGTGATGGCAACTGCAGACAGAGCCACCGTTGCCTCAGTCGGGCCATAGGCATTGATAATACGAGCCTCAGGAAAACGCTCCCGCAATTTCTGAGCTGTCTTGACCGTCAGCTCCTCCCCATCAAAGTAAAAATGCGTAATGTCTGGCATCTTTTGGCTGTTAAAATCTTCCGAAAGCATAGCCATATCCGCAAAGGAAGGTGTAGAAGTCCAGATTGCTACAGGGAGGCTGAGAATCGCTTCAAATAACTGCTTGAAGTCCTGAGTCAGACTAGAAGGTAGGGCATAGAGAGTGCCTCCCAGCGCCAAAGTCGGTGCCCAGTACATAACTGACAAGTCGAAAGAATAAGGCGGTTGTGCCAGCATTTGCGGACGGCTAGGTGTCGCAAATTCCTTGTCTGTAATCATCCAGTTGGTAAAGCTGAGCAGGTTATCATGAGAGATTTGCACACCTTTAGGTTTACCAGTCGTACCAGAAGTAAAGATGATGTAGTAATTATCATCGCCCTTGACTGGATGACTAATCTCATAGGCAGTCTTCTCTGCGTAAGCCAATCGAACCTGATCCAGACTGAGAATAGCTGCATCTGTATCAGCCAACGGAAAATCTGCAATGGCGATAATCAGGCTTGGTTCAGCTACTTCCAAAATAGCAGTCACGCGCTCCAAGGCTGAATGACTATCAATAGGAATATAGGCATGACCTGCCTTAGTCAGAGCCACAAAAGTAGCCAGCATTTCATACTCCTGACCACCGTAGACAACGACGGGTGACTTTGGAGCCAGCCCCAAGCTATCAATCTTGGCTGCCAGTGCATCGGAGTCGGCCTTTAGATCTCCGTAGGTATGAACTTGTCCGAGGACATTGTAGACAGGGAAATCTGGCTGCGTCTGAGCAAAGTGCTCAATTGCTTCAATCATATCTGTAATTGCTGTATTTGACATGTGTATAGTACTCTCTTACATTAAAATTCATTGTAGATAAAGCCACCTTGACCTTGACCAAGGTAACTAAAGAAATAAAGCAGGGCTACGAAAATCACAAAGTATAGCAATGTCTGCCCTACAAACTTATAAATCGTCTTATATTTCGTCATTTCATTCACTCTTATCTTTTTTTAGATAGACATAGATTATTTTACCATTTTATAGAGAAAGATTTCAATATAAAAGCTATCAATTGTGTAAAGTTCTTGTAAGGAAATAAAGCGGAGAAGAGCTGATTCCCTTATTTTTCATGGATGAAATCCTTTTCAAAACATATAAGTAAAATTTTTATATATTGCTTGACTTTCAGTACAAAGGGTGTTATCCTATGTGTAGAAAATTTATATATAATATTTTTATATATAGGAGGTAGTACATGTATTTTCCTACATCTTCTACCCTGATAGAATTTCTGATTTTAGCGATTTTAGATAAAGAGGATTCTTACGGCTACGAGATTAGCCAGACCATCAAGCTTATTGCCGATATTAAGGAGTCCACTCTTTATCCTATCCTGAAAAAATTGGAAAAGAGCCAGTATTTAGAGACTTACTCTCAGGAATATCAAGGTCGAAAACGAAAATATTACTCTCTGACCCCAAGAGGTCAGAAACAACTGGTCAGCCTCAAAAAAGAATGGGAGCTTTATACCAGCACGATTAAGGGCATTATCGAAGGGAGTGTTCGCCATGACAAGAACTGAATATCTAGCCAAACTAGATAACTATTTGAAAAAGTTGCCAGCAAAAGACTATCAAGAAGCCATGGACTACTTCACCGAGTATTTTGACGAGGTAGGTCCAGAGGGAGAGGCAGCAGCTATAGCTGAGCTGGGTAGTCCCAAAGAAGCGGCTCACGAGATTATCATCAATCTTCTGGACAAGAAAATAGAAGAAGATAGCCAAGAAGCTAGCTCCGTCAAAAATAGTAAGCAGATCGTCCAGATTGCTATTCTGTCCATTTTGGCAGCACCGCTGGCAATCCCCCTTCTGATTTTGGCTTTGACCTTGATCTTTACTTTCTTCCTCCTCGTCAGTGTCCTTGCTTTTGTCATGGCCGTCTTTACCTTTGCTATGCTTCTCCTAGGGGCTAGTCTGATTTGGGACAGCCTGACTCTCGGCATGGCTACTTCGATTCCTGCTTTTGCTCTCAGTTTGGGGATGAGCCTCTTAGCCTTGGGGATGGCTGGACTCTTTTATCTCAGCATTGGTCCTATCCTTCGCTTTATCAAACTGAGTTTTGTCAAACTCGCCCAAGCCTTGGCCCGGAAAGGAGGCCGTCATGTTTAAAGTAAGAAAAACCGTGTTCAGCATTGCGATTGTTGCCTGTCTGCTGGGTCTAGGCCTCATACTGGCAGGGCTAGCAAGTGGTGGGCTGCAGGATCTGGTGAGAAGCTCCGTTTCCAGCGCCAAGATGGCCAAGCAAGAAGAAACCTATGATAATATCCATTCCCTAGACCTAGAGCTCAACAATCGCTCGGTCGTAATTGGAGAATCGCCCGATGATAAGGTTCACTTGACCTATTATCAAGGAGACGGCAAGACATCTGAAAAAGTAACCACTAAAGCTGAAAACGGTAGTTTATACATTAAGGAATCAAGCTTTTTTATCAACATTAACAGCGGTCTACGCTCTTTACTGGGCTTGATAAATGGAGATTTTGAAAGGACTCAACAAATCATTCTAAGCCTACCTAAGGGAAGGAACTTGGAGCAGGTCAAGGCCAGTTTTGCTAACGGTAGCCTATCGATCAATGACCTGACAATCAAAAAATTAAAAGCCGATCTCAGCAATGGCTCTATCGAACTCAGTCAGAGCCAAATTAAGAGCGGTAGCATTGAAAGTGCTAACGGTAGCATCGAGCTAGTCCAAACCAGCCTGACCGATACTCAAATCAGTCTCTCCAACGGTAGTATCACTAGTGATAAACTGATTCTCAAGGGCAACATCAACATGTCCAGCGACAATGGCTCCATCGATCTCCATCTCGCCGAAGAGACCTACAAAGCCATCTCACTAGACCTGCAAACAGACCTAGGTGACATTGAACTGCCCAAGGATATACAGACCAGCTACGACCGAGAGGACTTCATAGGCGATCGGGTCATTCATACCAATGAACAGGCTCAAGCCAAGCTGAGCGCCCGCACCAGCACCGGCAGCATTGAGATTAGTCATTAAAAATAGAACGGAGCCTGATTGGTTCCGTTTTTTATGGTCAAAATGGTAAAATAAGATAGAGAGGTGTTTCAAATGACAAATTATAAATGGATATTTTTTGATATTGGTTCTACTTTAATTAATGAAGAGAAAGCTTATCAAGATAGGATTGAACAAGCAATTGCAGGAACAAATATCACTTATGATGCATTTTATCAGCGGATGCTACTATCATTTAAAGAGGGGCAAAAGGGAGATTTAATAGCGTTACAAGAGTTTGGTCTAGAACGTCCGAAATGGAACTCTGAACTAGAAACACTTTACCCAGATACAAAAACGGTCTTAGAAATACTACATAATCGCTATAAAATAGGTGTTATTGCTAATCAGCTACCTAACTTAGAAAAGCGGTTAGAAAACTTTGGTATCAGACAATGGATTGACCTGATTATCTCATCAGCTGATTGTGGATTTTCTAAACCTAGTTCTAAAATTTTTCAACTAGCCCTTCAACAAGCTTCATGTTATGCTTCATCTGCTACTATGATTGGTGACAGACTTGATAATGATATTGCGCCAGCTAAGGCATTGGGCATAAAAACTATTTGGATAAAACAAGGATTTAGTGCATATAGTCCAATCCAATCACCATCAGAAGAACCTGATTTTACTGTAAATTCCTTATCGGACCTGCTAAAAATTCTCTAACCCACCTTTACTTCCTATAGCCTTTATGTTATGATACTCTATAAAAATTTATCACAAGGAGGTCCCTATGAAAAAACTCACACCTGGCATGCACATTCGGGTCGTCAGTCCCTCGTCGTCAATCGAACACATCGGTGGCTTCGAGGCCAATCTAGTCGCCAAGGAGCGCTTGGAAAAGCTAGGATTTACCGTGTCTTTTTCGGAGCATTATCTGGAAAATGATATGTTAGGCTCTGCCTCCATCGAAAGTCGGGTGGCAGACATTCATGCTGCCTTTTCGGATGACTCAGTTGATGCTATTCTGGCCACCATCGGCGGTTTCAACTGCAATGAGCTTTTGCCCTATCTGGACTTTGAATTGATTGCTAGAAATCCTAAGATTTTCTGCGGCTACTCAGACACGACAGCCTTACTCAACGCTATCTATAGCAAGACCGGCATGAAAACTTACATGGGACCATCCTACTCCAGCTTTAAAATGGATGCCCTACAGGACTATCAAACCGAGAGCTGGCTCAAGGCCGTCAGCCAGGCTTCTTATGAATTGACTCCCAGTGAAAAATGGGGCGACAATGCCTGGTATCTGCCTGATGCCCCACTGACCTTCCATGAAACAGAGTGGAAAGTCTATCATCACGGACAAGCCCAAGCCACTGTTATCGGCGGTAATCTTTCCACCTTCTCACTTCTGCGTGGAACACCCTATGCCCCAACAGATGAAAACTATGTCCTTTTTGTTGAAGAGGCCGAGGAAGATGATTATGTGGAGTTTGACCGCAATCTAGCTGCCCTCCTTCAGGCCTACCCTAACCCACATGCCCTTCTCATCGGCCGCTTTCCAAAAGAATGCCAGATGACAGAGGAGCTGCTCTTTTATATCTTGGATAAACATCCGATTCTCAAACAAATTCCCGTCCTTTATGACTTGGACTTTGCCCATACTCAGCCACTCTTTACCATTACCATCGGTGCTCAAGTGACGGTGGATACAGAGAAGATGTCTATCAGAATTGATGAATAAACATGAAACGACCTCCAAACAAAAGGTCGTTTTTGATATCTAAAAGTCATGAATCATCGCTAAACAGCGCTCCAAATCCACATCCCGCTCCAGATGCTCAACTGTCCAAGGAATAAGGATGTCTGGTTCAATCCCCTTGTCTGTCATCCCCTGTCCCTTATCAAGTGCTAGAGCGCGTGAAGTTGGAAAGTTCAAACTATAATCACCATAATCTACCTGACAGCAGTTGGAATAATCTAGTATTCCAAGAGTCGGGCGCCCCAGAACCGTCACCTTAGGAAACCATTTCATCATCTGGACAAAATTGTCTCCCGACGAAGCACAGTAGACATCTGCTAAGACAAAAATCTTCTCAGGATGGCTTCCTCCTTTCACATTAGGAAACATTTCCCTGTCCTCGCCTCCAAATTTGACATAGCCTTTGCCCCGATTGGCCTGCAGGTCTTGCATGATTATCTCCAACAAATCCTTCATCTCCTGGTTAATCCCTTCCTGCTGCACATAGGCTTCAAAATCTTTCAAACGCAGGTCGACATTCCGCTCTGTGTAGAGAATTTCCATCCCTTCATCAGTCCAGTCCAAGTCAGAATAGACTTGCCCCTCAGAAAGAGCATAGTGGAGTAGGGGAAAATACAGCGAGTCCATCCCGCCAGTATTTTGACGGACATCAATCACCAGACAAGCAGCCCTCTTGATAGTATCTTGTGCTTCCTGATAGAGTTTGTTGATGGCTTTCTCGTTCCTAAAGTCATCCAAACGGAGATAAATAACACCCTTTTCTAACTCTTTACATTCAAATCGGCTCTCTATAGGATTCTGGCTAGGCTCAACTGAAAGGATTTGCTCTGCTCCTGCTCGCAAAACAGTCACTTGCCTAGCTTTTGAAATCAACTCGCTCCACTCACGGTAGTTTCGCTCGGGCGTTGAACTGGTAAAATACGCTCGGTGCATCCTATAAAATTCTTCTAGATGCTGTCCATCCAGTTTCACAATTTGATCGCCCGCCTGTAAATTCGTATCTGCATTAGCCTGCTCAACATAAAGTCCTTGGATTGTTGAGCGTAGAACAAAACCTTTTGGCTTAGCATATTTCTCCCGAAAAGCTACGTGGCCGATAACTCCGAAGCTAGCTAGATAAATCTGAACCTGATAAAGAAAGTCCTTTTCACTCATATCGTCTGAAATACATTCGCGAAAACCAGTCGGATCCGCACCGGCAATATCCTTTTTAGTTGCCGAATCTTGAGTCATAATCGAAACAACATCTTCAAAAATAGCCGTTTTTCTCATCGTATTGCTCCTCGTCATTATTGAGACTAGTATATCATTTTTGTACATTTTATGCCGATTTAAACAAAAAAATCTAAGCACAATCTCTGCTTAGATTTTTTCTAATCAATGTCCACCAAAACCACCTTGTCCGCCTGGGGCACCGCCGCCACCAGGGCCATCGGCTGTGATTTCGGTTCGGGTTTGCCCATTGACCGTGATAGTCCCGCCCGTATAGCTAGCCTTACCATCAAAGTCAAAGGCAGACACAGTGGACGTGATAGCTAAGCTTCCACCTGTCATGATGATATCGCCGTTGGAATCAAGGGCGTCTGTATCGCCTTGGCCGACCTCAACCTTGATGTCACCTCCAGTAATCTTAATGAAAGTCTCAGCCCCAGTCGCTGTACTAGCCGCATTGATTCCATCATCCGTCGCATAAAGATCAAGTCTACCGCCGTTAATCGTGACATTTGTTCCCTCTAAAGCTTCGACGCTGGACTTGACTGTGATGGTGCCACCGTCAATCACCGCTGCATTGCTGGCATGAAGACCGTCATCGCCAGCATTAATCGTAATGGTACCAGACTGGATATAGAGATTTCCGAGCGAAGTGTCCTCATCGTTATCTGCGTGGATCGCATCCTCCGTTGCGGTAATATCCAGACTAGCCTCCTTGATGTTGATGGCATCATTGGCTGACAAACCATTCTTGTAACCTTTAATCGTATAAGTCCCGCCTGTGATGCGCAGGTCATCATTAGACTCGACTGCGTTACCATATTTTCCTTCGATGGTCAGACTGCCTGAGCCGTTGAAGGTCAAGTCGTCCTTACTGTAAATAGCCGCATCGTAGTCAGTATTGGTGTGATTGGCTGAGTCAGAAATGCTATTCTTGCTACCTTCTGCTAGGGTAATGAAGGTTTTATCCGCATTTTCTACCACAATCGCTGCATCCGTCCCTGTCATAGTCACGCCGTCCAAGACAATCTGCACCTTGTCTTGATCGCCAGCCTTGACAACAATCTGCACATTTTCACTGCTGCCAGAGAGGACATAGGTTCCAGCTGCCGTAATGGTCACCGTTGAGCCAGAAACGCTCGCTCCGTCACCAGAGGTCTTGGCTGTAGAGCCGCTCAAGTTAATCTTGGTCGCTGTCGACTCATCATAAGAAGCATCCTGATCACGATCCGTGAAATAGCTAGATGTATCTGTCTTTGTCATACTGATAGCCGTTTGAGTGGTCGTGGTACTAGCACTCGTAGGAGCGCTGGACTGGCTGGTCAAGCTGCAAGCTCCCAAGCTAACGCTCATCAGCGCTAGGGGCACCATTAGTTTTATTTTCTGAAATATTTTTTTCTTGCCTGTTTTCATGATTGGCCTCTTTCTAGTTATAATTCATTTTCTTTCGTGATGTAGCGGCTGATAGCAATCTCTAGATTGCCATTGCGCGTGCGCAGGGCATCAATGAGTTCTTTTTCGGTCATTCGACCATTCAGCTGAAGGATGTATTTAATCTTGAACAAACTTCCCATATCAGAGGTTTTGACATTAGCTAGTTCAACATGATTGGCAGCTTTGTTGAAAATATCATCAAAAATGCTTTCATAATCCAGACTTTCTGGTATGACGACAGTCAGCTGGCGCATAGAATGCTTCATCTGTCCAAAATTGACCACCTCAAGCAGCAGCATGGCAAGCGACATGATGAGGGTAAAGACGGTCGCAAAGACCAGATAGCCCATTCCGATGGCAATCCCGATTGTCATGACTAGGAAAATGGACACCAGCTCCTTGGCTCCTCCCGGTGCGGAACGGAAACGAATCAAGCTGAAGGCCCCCATAACGGCAACCCCTGCTCCCAGACTTCCATTGACCAAGAAAATCACAATTGCAATTAATGTCGGCAAGAGCGCCAAACTCATCACAAAGGATTTGCTGTAAACCGTCTTAAACTGGTAAACCTTGGCAACGACCAAGCCCAAAAGCAAGGACACTCCGATTGCCAGCAGCATCATAGCCGGATCTACGGCCGTATCGGTGAAAATATCATAAAATAAGTGACTAAGCATGATTTACAGCTCCTTTATAGTCTGTCGTTTTCTTGTAAGCAACCCCGTATTTGGAAAAGGAACTTGGGAAGACCTGATGGCGATCCAGAATCTCACTCAGCCAGAGCGGATAGGCTCCTGGCACCTTGACTTCCATAATCACATGATGATTCGGCAGAAGATTTTCTCCGTAATGACCATGCAAGAGGCTCAAATCATAGTTGCGGTAGGTCAAATCGTGGTCAATGGTAATCCGAACATTGGGATCCTCAATCCCCTTCATAGAATAACGATTGTAGTAGATATACATCATGGGCCTCAGGCCACCGTAGCGCTGACTCAGCCAGTCGATTTCCTCACGAATCTGACAATCCTCAATCTTACTGTGATCGCCCTCCAAGTAAGCCTCTGCAGCGACTAGATCCGTCGAAATGCGGCGTTTGTAGACAATCTTGCGTACTTTTTTCTTGATTTCCAAAAAGACTTGACTGTCTTCTCTCGGCTTTTCATCGTAGGTCCGCACGCGCAATTTTTCTTTAAAATAAGGCTTTTCTAAAGACTCACGAATCATTTGATAGGTCGGGGTGTCGTAGTAAAGATTATTGATAGTCGAATAAGCATGCTCATCCTCCACCAGATGGCCTTCAAACTCGGTCAATAAATCGGCCAAAGTTTCTTTGGAAATAATATATTTTGTTTCAAATCGTTGAAATTTGTCTTTAAATGTTTTTTTAGCCATGGGTTTTTCCTCTTTCTTGTAACTAGAGCCATTTTACGGATGAAAACTTAAAACAAGGCTAAAGAAAACTTAAAGAAAACAAAACATTCATATTTTCATAGCGAATAACATAGACTTGTGGAGAAAATCTACACAGCAAAATTCTCTACTGTTTCACGTGAAACAAAAAACTTGGTTCTGTTCACAAAACCAAGTTGTTCCTTTCGTAGAGAAAATAATCTGCACTCTTCTCTATCTTAAATGATTTCTTTCTTATCAGGACGATAGGCTATTGTTCCTAAGGCCATGAAAAGCAGTAAAGTCGCGGTCAAGAAGGCTAGTTGGCCACCGATCTGACCATTCATCGAGATCGTTTCCCGCAGTCCTGACACCGCATAGCTCATCGGTAAGATTGGATTGAGCTTTTGGAAGATTTCTGCCGTTAGGGGCAGCGGATAAGTACCAGCGCTGGAAGCCAACTGCAGGAGCAAGAGGATCAAGGAGATAAAGGCCCCGACCTTACTATCCCAAGTGACTAGAGTCGTCACAACCGCCATAAAGGTCATGCTGGCTAAAACAGTCAAGGCCAGCGTCGTCCATTCATAGTTGGCCTCAAGACCAATCAAATGAACCGCTCCATAAACTAAGATACCAGCTAAAACAGAAATCAAGCCATTGACCTCCAGACGAGCCTTGAGCCAAGCTTTGCGAGAAGCTGGAACTTGGCCAGAAGGGAGCGTGCCGAAAATAACATTGGTCGAAATCGCCGCCACAAAAAGAGCAACAGAAATCATGTAGGGAGCCATACCAACACCATTTTTACCAACTTGATCTTTATCTGTCTTTTTCAGCTCGACAGGGCCAGCCAAGGCAGCCGCATTGTCCTCTGTCACTGAAAGTTCAGATAATTGACCCTTGGCATTCGTCAAGCCTGTATTTAGAGTCTGAGCACCGATTGATAAATCTCCCAGCCCACTGTTCAAGGTAAGACCACCAGCCGCTAGCTGCTGAGAACCATCCGCCATTTGAATAGCACCCGTAGATAATGTTTGCAGCCCTGTGACCAAAGTAGATGATTTATCATTTAATTGAGAGAGGCCTGAGCTGATTTGACCGATTCCTGAAGTCACTTGGTCATTATGGCTCGCTAGATTGGCCGCTCCTTGAGAAAGCTGATCGACACCTGCAGTATATGCCGCTACTCCCTGAGCTACTTGAGAAAGGCCGCCTGTATAAGCCGTAATGCCTTGAGAAAGGGTCGCTGAACCAGTGCTGGCAGAGGACAGAGCTTCATTTACCTGACCTAGACCACCGTAGAGACCATTAATCATAGCTGAAGCACCTGGCAGGACTTGGTTGGCTGCGGCTGACAGCTGACTTGCCTGACTGCTGGCCGTTTGCAGCCCTTGGAGATTCGTTTGGATAGCTTGGACTTCCTGTACAATAGCTGCCGCTGCACTGCTGCTAGAATCAGCTCCACCTGCTAGAGCGGCTTTTAGTTCTTCTTGCTCACTGGCAGAAAGTTTCTGGTAAGCAGCTGTTCCTTCCAAAGCCGCTACGGCTGCCGCCCGATCACTTTGCGCACTACTTGCCAAAGACTGGGCATTGGTCGCAATCGTCGTGAGAGAAGCCGTAATTGTTTCCGTTGGCAAGCTCGTTCCCGATGTGGCATTCTGAATGGCTGTATTGAGCTGATCTAGACCCGCCGTCAACTGAGCAACCTTTTCTTGATTAGTCGTAACACTGCTATTAACGGATGATTGCAGTTCTGCCAATCCACTATTTAGGCGCTCTACACCAGCGACTAATTCCTGTGAATTTCCTGTCAGTTGGTTGGTTCCATTCAGTAATGTTTGTGACTGAGCGGTTAATTGACTAGCACCAGCTGAAAGCTGCCCAACTCCATCTGTATATTCTGTCATCTTGTTAGTAAAAGTCGGCAAGCCGGCATTGATCTGAGCCACTCCATTTGTGTATGCTACCAGACCAGTTGACAGCGCTGTGGCTCCATCTGAGAAAGTGAGGCTGGACTGAGCTAGGCTTTCTAAGTTAGTAGACAGCTTTTGGCTGCCGTTTGCTAATTTCTGACTGCCTTCGGCCAATTTAGCAGTCCCATCTGCGGCTGTTCCAAGTCCACCTTTTAGTTTATCCATACTAGCAAAAAGGCTTGTCACATAGCTGTTCGTGATCTTCTGACTGACAGACTGCTTCATCGAAGTCATGGCAGAATCGCTCATTTTACTAGCGATAAAACTATGCCCACTGGATGTTTGATAGTGAATCGTGACCTGCTTGGGCTGATTGCTCAAGATACTAGCCGCATTGGCTGACAGATCCTTTGGCAGAGTCACCACCATGTAATAGTCGCCCTTTTCCAGTCCCTTCTCTGCCTGATCCTCATCCACAAAATGAAAATCCAGCGCTGCATTTTTCTTCATATCTTTGATCATATCTGACCCAATGGACAGGTCTTGTCCATACAGGCTCGCCTTCTGGTCCTGATTGACCACCGCTACTGGCAAATCAGAAAGTTTGCCATACGGATCCCACATAGAGCTCAAAAAAATCACATTATACAAGGCTGGAATCAAGGCAACTCCCAGCATGACTACAATAATCTTCGGTTTTTTGAAGATAGCTTTCCATTCTTTGAACATCTTTTCTCCTTTTTTATACACATTGTCTAAAAATTTGATATAATAGATTATACACAATAAAAAAATTAAGGCAAGTAGAAAAATCAATTTTTGTACACCTTGTCTAATTTTGTGCAATTCAATAATAAAGGAAAGATTGAAATGACAGAAAGTAATAAACGTAAAAAAACCAAGGCCATCATTGAGAAGGCCATGGTTGAATTATTGCAGAAGGAGTCTTTTGACCACATTACAACAGTCGAATTGGCCAGAGCTGCTGGCATCAGTCGCAGTAGCTTTTATACCCACTACAAGGATAAATATGATATGATTGAACGCTATCAGCAAGGCCTCTTTCATCAACTAGAATATATCTTTGAACACCATCAAGAAGATGTCGCAGTCGCTATCACAGAGGTCTTTCAATTCCTGACCCAAGAGCCCCTTCTGGCTGCCCTCTTGACGGAAAACGGCACTAGAGAGATCCAAAATTTCCTCCGCCATAAGCTCCAATCCTTGCTTTCCCAAATCCTACAAGAACGGTTTCGAAACAAAGCTTTCAATCAAATCGAAAAGGAATACGGCATCGTCTACCTCGTTAATGCTTTCTTTGGCGTCTACCAAATGTGGATCTCCCGAGGCAGTAAAGAAAGCCCTGAACAAATGGCTAATCTTCTTTTAAAAATGCTATAAAACTCGACAACTAATAAAGGCTGGGACAAGATATCCCAGCCTCTTTTTGTTAGTCGAATAAAAAAGAAGCCGAAATCGGCTTCTGAATAAATTTCCAATAGAAATTAAAGCATTTTGTTGTAGAATTCAACGACAAGTGCTTCGTTGATTTCTGGG
>ERZ772935.87-NODE-87-length-33803-cov-3.421803_pt1 | contig 33803 bp, 56 predicted proteins | sample MGYA00511683_ERZ772935 | MGnify/ENA primary metagenome ERZ772935 (study PRJEB29015, sample SAMEA2738086) | human oral metagenome | biome: human oral; feature: human-associated habitat; material: saliva | place: China | collected 2228 ...
AAGAATTGTTTAAGACATCCCGTATCTCTGGCCATAACAATTATCTTGTTGAACATCACCTTTAGGTACTTGTTAGTTAAGTTCTCGTTAAAGAATTGTTCTAATAAGGTTGTATCGTTACCATCAAATATGACGGAGTAGATATGTGCTTTAGCTCCTGAAAGGGATTTCACCTCCTTTATCTGAAAGCTCATAGTATATATGTTTATAGATGCAAATATACGAGATAATTCGGATATATCCAAATTATTGAGGGAACTATTCTCTATTTTAACTTTTCGATATCCAATGTAACAAAGAAGAATTATCTGATACCCCGAGTGCCACTGCGTCAACCCTTCACTACTCCCTTTGCTCTACAAAAATATCTTTACAAACATCCGTGCTTATCACCCTCAAAACTGCCCTACAGCGCCCTCTATAATCAAGCATATAACCCACAGGAAATCAGAACTTTACGCTTAGCGCTTAAGAGCACGCCCTTCTTGCTCGTTGAAGACGCCCTTCTTGGGGCTTACCAACGCCCTTCTTGAACCAAGCTAAGCCTCTTCTTTGTCGCTGTTTCTATCTCTTTGGATATTAGTTGGTTATGGCGATTTGGATATGACTGTCGGATATAAGAAGATGATATTCACAGGAGTAGAAGGAAACATCTATATCGACTGTGAGAAGTACTTCGTATATCGCAACGATAATGGGGTTATTACGAACGCCAACCATAAATGTAAATCAAAGGACTTTTGGCATATTCCTGCAGAGACCTCTTTGCAAATCAATTGGAATGGTGCGATTAGTACTGTCGAAATGATTCCTAGATGGAGGGATCTGCTATGAGACCTATACTTTATGAACAGTACGAACGTGACTTTGAGTCAAATGGTATTGGTGTACTTTGGGATTCTCTTGAGTGTGAAGTCCATGAGGTTCGTAATGGTGAATTTGAACTTGAGTTGAAATATCCATATAGTGGACAATGGTTCTCCGAAATCAAAGAGAACCGTTATATTCTCGCAAAACCTAATGATACAGATTTGCCACACGCATTTCGTATTTATGAGGTAAAGAAGAATACCAAAGACCAGACAATTACAGCCAAAGCCGTCACTATCACTGATGATTTGAACGGTATGTTGGTTAAAGCTGCAAAAGGTAAAGGTACTCCTGCCACTGCATTTGCGCTAGCTAAACAAAATGTTGTAGGAGGAGCTGCCGCTTGTCCGTATGAATTTTATACGGATATAACGGATAGCTTAAAAGATTTCGAATTTCTTCTTCGGAATATGCAAAGTGTATTGTCTGGAGAAGAAGGATCTCTAATCGACTTATGGCGAGGAGAGCTCAAACGAACAAATAACTATATTCATTTCTTAAGAAATCGTGGGAAACAAAACGTTACAACGATACGCTTAGGTAAGAATATGGAGAACTTCGAAACTCAAATATCATTTAAGGGAAAATTCACTGCAATACTCCCTTACGCTAAGTATACTAAGCGTACTGGAAATGGTAATGACCAACAAGAGATTTATGTGTTTGGTGATGTTGTTAAGTCAATGCATTACAACTCGTATTCTCAAAAGAACTTGAGACCTATAGATTTCTCAAGTGATTTCCAAAATACCGGACAAGGTAATGGCGATCAAGAAATTACAAAAGCTCAAGTTGACAATGCTGCTAAAAACTATTTCACATCTAGAAACCCTGGTTGTGATATTCCTAGCATACAGATGACTGTTGAGATGGCTGCTCTTAGAGATAGTAATTTATTCGATGAATATACCATTAATCGTTTAGAGACTATTGGGCTTTGTGATACTGTGGATGTATGGGTGTCTAAATGGAACCTATCTACGACTCTTAAAGTACGAGAGTTGACTTATGATGTTCTAAAAGAACAGATTAAGACAATGATTATTTCTGATAATGGTAAAGGATCTACTAGTTACGGGTCGTCTTTAACGTCAACTGTCAACTCAAAGGTGGAACAGAGTGTTAATAACATCTTCTACAATCAGGGTGGTCTCTGGTCTAAGATTGTCAACCTCACAGCAGACGGACATAACATTATCAACTACCAAACAACTCAACCAACTTCTGCTAGAACCGGTGATCTTTGGTATAAAGACATGGGTAATGGTAAGGTTCAGCTCAACATTTGGGATGGATCAAAATGGAAGCGAGTTGTTGACTCTGATTTCGAAGATGATGTCAATAGAACTGTCGCTAACCATTTTTCTGAGGTAGAACAAAAGATAAAAGATGCTGAGACAGACTCTAGAGAAAGAACTTTACAAGCTTTAAGTAAAGCAGAAAGTGCATTACTTAAGATATCTGAATTACCACAAACCGGAGAATACAATACTCTTCGAGATAAGATTGGTGTCTATGAGAGGATCATGGGTAATACTGAATCGGATATCAAGAAGAATATTTCGGGAATGGTGATGACTCCTGAGTTATTCCAAACTGAGGTGTTCGCCAAAGGAGTACTTGGGTCGGTTCTAAATCCTCCACCTAAGATCATAAACCATATCATGTCGACGGATGATTTTGCAGATATGAGTAGTGGCAGTTTGGTTGATCGTAAGAAGATAAATCAAAATCTTACTTATGTTTCAAGTCCGTATGTGGTTAAGCGTCCATATGGTGTCGATTCCGAATTCCGATTCTACACGATACCGGTAAAGACAATCACGCCGAATCAAGAAACGACAGATGCTAATAATCAACCTTATTGGTATGTATCTTTACCTATCGACATATATGAGATAAAAGCAAATGAAAAGATTAGTTGGTCGTTTGAGTGGAAACCAGATCCATCAGGCACTAATTATTTCTCTGCAGCAGAAACTCAATATTTCCACTATGGACTTTACGATTTCGATGCGAAAAGATGGGTCGATGGTCCAAAAGCAGTGAATATTAACGCTACGGCTCGACAACAACACGGCGCCGATTATAAAAAAGTTAACGCATCGACAGTATATGCTACAGCCAAAACGTTTACTAAATCTACGAGGTTTGCCATAGTATATACGCACTCGTCTTCTATATATTTCCGTAACATAATGATGACTGTTGGCGATCCGGCACCATATAGTCCGATAACATCTATTTCTACACGAGTAACTCAGTTAGCCGGATCTTGGGCTGTTAAAAACCTTAACAGTAACAATGACGTTGTATCCGAGATCAATGCTACGGGTACAGATGTTCGTATCAAGGGATCGTCTATTTGGTTAGATGGTAATACTAAGATTGAGAATGCAGTTATCAAGGATGCTCATATAGCGAATATCAATGCTGGTAAAGTTACTACAGGTACTCTTGACGCCAATAGAGTGAATGTGATAAACTTAAATGCTAGTAACATTGTTACCGGAACAATGAGTGCAAACTATATTCGAGGAGGTATTCTAGCATCTCAGAGTGGAAGTTTGACATTTGACTTGAACAGAAATTATCTGAGATTCAACGCCGCAGCAAATATAGAATTCACTACTGCTAACAACTCGTTATTCCGTAGAAAAGGCGAAGGCACCGGATTTCTTCACTTCAGCGATGATACTTACGGAGGAGTATTTGTAGGTCTTGGGGTAACTTCGCATAATATCGGAACAATATCTCAAGACACTGGTTATTTCTCCGGTATACGTATATTCCGAGCAAACGATCAAGTCGACCAAACGGAGATCTTTGGAGATAAAATATTACTTGGTCATGCTTTCTCTGGTGGTAAAGATGGTATATACCATTTCGTATTCGAACCGACTAAACTTTCTAAGGGTATTAGCATGATACGATTATGCAACTCTGTAGAATCTCTATGGAGATGTTGGGAGCATTTAAACAATGTAGGATGGAATATCGGTAATAATGACTTTTCAAACGCGGTTTGGAATGAAAGAAGAAATCACAAATTTATTGGTACTTAGAAAGGAGACATAATATGTCTATTGATATCAATGTATGGTTAGCATGGATGTTTGCACGTGAAAATCGTGTGACATATTCCATGACTTACCGAAATGGGCCTGGCTCATTCGACTGTAGTTCTAGCATGTATTTTGCTGGTGTCGAAGCTGGAATGCCTAAATTATCATGGCCATGTTCGACAGAGTCTATGCACGATTGGTTGTTGAGTAATGGTTGGACCCTCATTGGTGAAAACCAAGAGACCGCTACACAACGCGGAGATATCTTTATCTGGGGACAGAAGGGATACTCTGCTGGAGCCGGAGGACATACTGGTATGTTTGTGGATAGTGAGAACATTATCCACTGTAACTATGGGTATAACACAATTTGTCAGAACAATCACGATTGGCTTTGGGAAATTAATGGAGGTCCTTATGTATACTATTACAGATACACTGGCGGACAACCTCAGGCTGCTCTTCCACCAGCCGTAGTACAATCTGCTCAGAACACTTTTGAACGCGAGTTAGACGCTCGTCAACCACTATCAAAATCCAAGCAACCTTACTACGAAGCGACAGTCACAGAGGACTATTGGGTTGAAGCGGCCCCTTATGGCGGAGCTCCGGAGAAAGAACTATTCAAGGCAGGCTCTCGAGTTCGTGTCTATGAAAAGGTGAATGGTTATTCTCGAATTGGTTCTCCACAATCAGACCAATGGATGGATGACAATTATCTAGACGATGCTACTGATATGGCCGGGCATCTGTAGGAGGACTGAATGAAACTAATTAATGAAAATGGAGAACTTATCCATATTGATAGTTCTGAAGATATCATAAAACACTTTGGTGTAAAAGGTATGCGATGGGGTCAGCGAAAAGTTCGTGAGACCCCTAACTACCTACACCGTTCTAGAGATCTTGGTAACGGACTGTCATTAGAAGCTCGAAAAGCTAATCTTTTAACAAAAGCTATTATGAGTGTTTCCCGTAGGGCAAGACAAGGATACAATGACCGAGGTTCTTATAACATCCGAAAAGATGGTAAGAAAGTTGGAGAATTGTATGTCGATAATCTTGGTAAAGGAGAACTTAATGTTAACTGGGTTAGCGTTAAGAAGAAATATCAAGGTAAAGGATATGCGCAACGGGTAATGAAGGAAGTTGACAAGATCGCTAAAGATGGTAAACATACACATGTTACTTTAGAAGTTCCAGAAATCTCACCAAATGCCAGACATGTATACAAGAAACTTGGATACAAAGAAGGCAAAACTACAAAAGCAGAAGGTTGGGGTACTCTAACCGATATGCGTAAGGAGATCAAATGAAACTTATCGATGAACGAGGCGAATTAGTTCACGTAGACTCTTCTGAAGATATTTTGCTGCACTATGGGAAACGCGGTATGAAGTGGGGTATTAGAAATTCTATAAGTAATGCTAAATCCAAGTGGCAAAATCTTCCAGAGAAGAGACGGCGTAGAATTAAAGCTGTGGCTAAGACATTAGCTATTGGTGCGGGTATTGTGGGATACCATTATACTAAAGGTAAGTTGGATCCTTATATTCGCAGGCAGATAGTTAAGATGATGTAAAGGAGGTCTGAATGCCAGACAATTATGAAATGGACGATAATCAACGTATTGAGCAATCCGTAAATGGATTGCTCGGGCGTTTGTCCGCGTTGCTTTGGGAGAACGAATCTCTCAAAGCAGAAGGAGCTTATTACAAGCAAAAATATATTGAGGCTATGAACGAACTGTCTCAATTAAAAGAAAAAGGAGATAATTAATGGTTGTAAGTGCAAAAAATGTAATTCTTAATACAACTTTGGATTTAAGAGCTGGGATGGATACTATAAAAATTCATATTCCAGAAAAGTATTTGAAAAATGATCATAATACTTTATATGCTAATGTTCGAACGGCTCTTGATGATAAGCAAATATGGTCTAAAGAAATCAGAGAAGCTACTAATCCGTTAGAAATCACATTACAAAAAAATGTTGTTAATGGTTATACTGGCGATGTATATCTAACATTAAGCACATTAGAAGGTTATAAATTTTTCTTTACGGTGAAAAATGAAAAATCAAGTACCTCAAAACCATATAATTCTAAATCATTCTATCCGTCCGACACTGTGTTCATCAACAAAATTCCTAATGTAGAACTTAGTGAAATCGATATTGATGAAATTACTGGTAATGACAAAACTAGTGCACACGCTGTAATTAATAAAGAAGAAATTGAAAAAACTTTATTTGCTGGCCCGGATGGTAAATTTCAGAATATTCAAAATTTTGTTAATGGATATTACAATGAAGAGCAACCGTACCAAGGCAATGTAACTACAGCGATCGAAAATATCTCTTGGTGGGGGATTCTTAACCCAGAACCAGATGGCATGTGGCTAAGATGGCTAGATCAAGCCACAATGACCGGTAGTGTTTGTTACTATAAAGGCAATCGTAACAAACCAGTTAAATTATCAGACATGTTTACAGCATGGCTTATGCGAAATGACAACCATGGAGAATTAGAAGAAAATATTCTTGGTCGTGTTATTCGTGAACATGATGAAATGAAGAAAACCGGAGCCACTGGCGGTCTTGGGGAAGATAGTGTTAAATCTATCGTCGACTCTAAAATTGAAGAGTATAAGAAAACAGTACCTACTCCTACGCCATCATTATCACGAGAAGACATCAATCTTTTGGTATCTCAGAAACTTAATGATATCGATTACTATTCTAAAGTAATGGATCAACTATCTGATATCAGTTTAGCTGGATTCATGAATGACTGGGTTAAGACTCATAAAATTAATGATTCTTCAGAACCAGGATCTACATTTGCCCAATTTACTAAAATGGCGATCGAAAATGAAAGTCCTAATAATGAGTTCAGAAAAATGCATAACGATATTAAGGAACTTAAACGTGTTGTGAAACAACTAGCCACTGCCGCAAGTATCGAAAATACTATCGCTCTAGACGAAGAATGACGCGCCGCAGGACCTACACGGGTCCTGTTTTTTTTATCAAATAACCGCAGAAATTACATATCCAATAATGAAAACAAATATATTATTGGAGGACATTACTATGTTAAAATTTGTTGATTTTGGAGGAAACGAAGTTACAGAACTTGACGCTCGTGAGGGTATTGAGCAAATATTGGCTATTCGTGAGTATTTAAATAATCTTATGATGTTCGTTCGGGATACAACTGAATTAACCGAAGAACAAATCAAAGAATTTGATAATACTTTGCGAGAGTTCAATAATACACTCGATTACTGCTCGCCGAAAGGTGAACCTGTAAGAATCGATCCTGAAACATACAAGAAGTTACAAAACATTAGTATGTTGTTTATGACTATATTAGGCACGAAAGATGAAAGCTATTACCATCAAAAAGGAGTTGAGTATGCTAGTGAACATCAAGAGGAAGCCATTGAAATGGGAAGACTCTGTTATGAAATTCACAATAAATATGAACTACTTAAAGAAGCGTAATAGCTTCTTCTTTTTTTCGCATTTTTTACATAGGACATAATGAAAACTAATTATATAAAAGGAGGAACACATTATGTTCAGAAGAATTTTACGAGAAGTTGGGTTTCGCTGTTTAGCGGGATACGCCGTTCTTGAGGAGGGAAGAATTAAGAAACTCGAGAAAGAAGGGTATATTCTAAAGGACGCGGAAGACCATAACAAACGTATGGAAACTTTACATTACGTGTTAAAAACCTTAAAGAATAAAGGTTTCTAAAGAACAGGCTATTTCGGCCTATTCTTTTTTCTCCGCAGTTATTACAAGGCGTATAATGAATAAATAAGAAAAGAGGAAACAATTATGAAATTTAAACATAATGAAGTATTACATGCGCGACTAAGCGATTTAGGTTATTATATGCCGTTTGATTATGAGCATATTAAAAAGACAGAAACTAGAAATGAAATTATCAATTTAACAATTGATTGGTTAGAAATATATACATACTATTTAGCTATTTATATAGATAGTTGTGAAGATAGTAATCCATTTGATATAAATATGGATAAGTACTGTCGACAACTACATGTGAACAGAATTAAAATGTGTGGATTACAAAATCAGCTAATGGAATTGTTGAAGAATAATAAATGTTCTAGACTGAAGACATTTATTCTTGTGAGTAAGACAGCATCATTAATAACAAAAACAGCTTACATCGTATACAGTACGAATTTATTTGAGGACTAATCGTCCTCTTTCTTTTTCGCAGAAATTACATATCTCATAATGAAGAGGAATAGTTCTATTGCAGAACTCGCCGATGGTTCAAATCCATCTCTCTTCTTTTTTTTCGAGACAACACGTCTCATTATTTTTTAAAAAGGAGGTTCTAATATGAACATAGACGAAGATCGTTTATTGAACAAAATCGCTATACCCAAACTACCGCTACGAACTCCGGAAGAAGTCGAGGAGATTCGTAAAGAGATGTTAAAATGGTATAAAACATATCTATGGGTAACCTGCCGAGACTATTCTATTATTCTGGGTTTTATGAACAATAACTACGATCGACAACATGGCTGGGACGACGCTATGATTCGAAATGCGCCAATTACTCATAACAGATCGGGATACTTTCTTGATTTACCAACACCTATAAAGTTCTAAAGGAGAATATCATGACAAACGCTATTAAATTTCAAAAAGTACATTACACTGACCGACTATATTCACAATTTCTTTTAGACCATTTAACAAATATGGCCGCTATTTGTAAATGTGTTAGTGTTAAAGATTATGCCATAGCAACATTTTTGGATTATAAAAACGATTCTGAAGAATATGGATGGACCGACGAAACTATCTTTAATACGACAAAGGTTTCTACTTGGATCCGGAAGATCCAGTTAAGTTATAAGAAGGAGATATTATGATACCATTTGATAAGATTAGGATTCCAGTTTTCGGCAAACGCAAACAAACTCCAGACACAACAATTGTAAATTCATCAAACAACTACATTCGAAAGATTGAAGTTGTATACAATCAAAATGACGACACTTTCCGGACAAAGCTAGACATGGTTTTGGATGGAAATCAAGTATTCTGTCAAGGAGTTATAGTACCAGAAAAGTCTTACGACAAATGTATCTATATAGATGTGCCTAAGGATGCTCTACAACGTCATTTATCTAGCGTTAAGATGCTTTCGCTTGGTCGTAAAGACTTCCCAAATACATTTGCACTTATTAAAACTTATGTTCACACAATTGGCGACATGTTAGACTATGGTGTTAACTACACAGAGTTGCCACATTTCATAATTTCAGCACCAAATGATCATACGATATTTACAGATGGTAAAGCTATGGCGTACCAAGAACTATTAACACATGAAGGACTTAAATTCGGTGGTCGGGGAAGACTGCCAGATTGGGCATTATGGATATATTAGGAGTTACTATTGGAGGAATGTGGATAGCTACATTTGTGCTATCTTATTTGTTTGGAAAGAAAGGATTGTAATATGCAACGAAGTATTCGAGTTATTTTGAAGACAGTTAGACCAATGGATAGTGACTATCGGGTTAAGTCAATTCTGGTTAATGAAGATGATGTTCTATTGGCATATGACAATATTCACAATAGAAGTATTGAGGGTATTGAGGCTTATGGCGAATTCTTCATACAATCTCCTCATAAACTTGAACCTAACGAGTCTATTATAGACATTAGTTTGGATCTATATCGTTGGGATATGTTTGTTACAACAAATACTATTGACCGTATGTTGATTCAAAACACTGATCCCACAGAACACATAACTGTAAACCCAGACCGAGGATATGGTCAATCTATTCGTATCCGGCATCTTGTACTGGTTTCGCAGTAATTACATTCTCTATAATGAAAGGAGGTAAGAACTATGAGAGTTCTTAAACTAATATTACACATGATTTGGTGCCGAACTATTACGAGTTTGGGATTTAAAATCTTTGGAGGCTAATTAACAATTAGCCTTTATTTTTTTTTCAGAAAGGAATTACTATGTATTATAAAGGGTATGTTATTAAGGATGGAAAGATTCCAATGTCGGATTATTCTTTGACAGAGGAAGGTTTGGAGAATATTTTAAAACATCAAGATATTCCATTTGTCAATGCCATTTATGAAAAAATTGCAGAAGCTAAACTGATTCGTGACGGAAATGATATATTTGCTGTTGTTACATTTGATCCAGCCAAGAATCCATTCATAATGTTTGATATTGACGAAGACCTTGGTTATTGGTATTTCAATCCCATGTTCTTTATTCCTGGATTGTCTAACAAAAATCATTCTAAAGCGTTTACAGACATTTATATCGACAGACTTTCTTTAGATCTTTTTGATAAGGAGTATCGATCAAAGGACCCTGAAACTGTAAACGACTTACGAATAACACGATATTTTAAAGCGGAGGAAGCTTATGAGAAAAAGAATTAGACGACGGATAATAGGGCTAACTAGCGCATTTGTGGTCATTTCTACAATTGTATTGCTTGGATATTCCATTGAATTACATGACAAAAATATTGTGTATCAAAACACAATCAAAAAGCAGGAAGACAAGATCTTCTCATTAGAACATCAATACGAAATGATTGAGAACCGATGGAAGACTCGTGACGAAGCTGCCACATATTACTATGACAAATACTTGGAACTCAAGGAAAAGTATGAACCTAGAAAGGAGATTATGGGTGAGTAAAATTGTTCCTATTAAGGAAATTAATCGTAAGCGATTGGAAGTTTTATTGACTAAGGAATTTAATTATGACACTATTATTGAACGGATTAATGAAATTCTAATAAACTCAATATCAGATCCAATCTATATACGTATTGTTGATATTCGTAAAATTCTAAAAGAAAATGGATACGATAATGCAGACACGTTCCCGGTTCATATCATCATGCAACAGTTGGCGTTCGACTTAAATGAAGCTGGATATAAAGCAACCATTGATGTTACCAGGTCATATGACATTGACCATGATATGGATATGGTATACTCAACACTAATTATTGAATTCAAAGGAGGTAAATCTTAATGCCAGACACACCTATTTCTCCACTATCTCCACCAGAGAAAGACGGAAAACAATGGACAGAACCAGATATGGGTCTATTACAAGGGATTATTAAGAACTTCTATTACGGAACTCCTAATGGATATCTGATCCAATTAACATATGATATGCAGGAACGCGATAAGAAACCAATTCTTTCAGTTTTTCGCATCGACGGATTTCTCGATATTAGACAATATGACACTGTAGTTAGTTTTCCCAAAACATCAAAAGACAACGTATCTTCCAATTTAGAAGAATCTACATTTGAGATCGATGATTTATCTAAAGCCAATGACTTCGTTGATAAAGCTAAAGCTCTACCAAGAGCTAAAGAAAAGCTTGAAGAAACTGATCGTTGGGTTAGAGGAATATATCCACCAATGATATTCCAATAAAGAAAGGATGATCTAATGAAGAAAATCAATCGCAGTATTGCATTATTTACTTTATTCGGACTGCTGTTGTTCGGATTAGGCATATTCGAGGTTCTTGACCGTCGAGGGGATAACGACCGAGATAAGCATATTGACCAACTTGAAATTCGTATTGGCGAGTTAGAAAAAGATAAACAAGAACTTAGAAATGTCATCGACAAGATGAATGGACTATTGGATAAAAACTAAAGGAGGACAAAATGTCAAAGAATGTTAGGCCAGTACAGTTTGGTAGGAAGAACCCTTTCATTATTCAAAACAAATCCAAGATTATGACGCATTATCATTATCCATTTTCTAATGGTATAATTGTTGAACTTGTGGTCATGCTTGGAGGCGACTACGCGTTTGTCCGAGTACGAGACTATTGCGGATATAATCATATCGACAAAGATCAATTCCAAATTTCAGACATGGAACCTTTAAAAGAACTATTGGACTGGGCTGGTTATTACGAAGACCGCTTTGACAAATGCGGACGACCAGAACTTCGCGAAGAGTTTAAACTTCGCTATGGAAAACATATTATTAAAAGGAGAAAATAAACATGAAAATCGAAACTAATGATCCTAAAATCTTAGAGCTTGCTCTTAAAAACCACAAAGCCACTCTTGACCTGGCACTATTTTCCGAAAAGAATGTTACCAATCTTCGCAACATTACATCTCGCGTGTTTACATTTTCTTTGCTGCTGTACGGATCATATCTTGGATTATCCGCTATTCATAACAAGATCATTATGCCGTATGCTGCTAAACAACTACTTAAGGACAAGGAAATCGCTAAGCTATTAACGAAAGGGTGATATAATGAAAACTCATATTGAGGCATTTTTCTTATGGATTTACTTCTTCTTTGGAAATCATCGTAAACAATGGTCTGATCAAATGGAGATATACCAATATGCTTATTCTAAACAAGTAGAAGAACTTAATAAACTTGTCCAGTATACTGATGGTAACAATTCCAAAGTTGTAAAAGCCCATCTTATGGTCCTTGAATTAACAGGAAAATATCGTCTATTGGAAGTATTGTTGACGCAGTATCCAAATTCATATTCTATTGCCAAACAAATTATTGTAACAACTAACGAAGCAGAAAGTATTGAAAAATCATACAATGCTATTTTGTCTTCGATTGATATTAAATAAAGGAGTAACATTATGTTTAATTTTGTAGAAAAAGTATCACCTAAATTTGAATTTGAAGATCCAACTATGCAGAAAGCATACGAACATGGAATGAAACAAGGTCATGCTCGTGCCGAGATGCAACAGGCGATATTCACAGGAATTGGAGCATTTGTGTCGTTATGTGCTGCTGGGTTTATTGCTCATAAAATCAATAAGGTAAATAAAGAAATGGCTGAACTATCATCTGAAGCTCAATTTAAGAAACTTTTAGAAGACGATTTGGAGGGCTTAGGATGACAGATGAAGTTGTAAAATTCTTAGACAAATACGGTGATAAAATTGCCGCATCTTATGAAGTTCTGAAGGAACAATCCAAATGGCATGATGTGATGGTATATTGGATTATCATTTACACAATCATTCTAGTTATCGGTCTAATGTGCATTACTATGATTAGTTTTCATACAGATTCGTTTGATCTTGATAACTGGAACAAGGTAATGTATGATGGTAAATATTATGAGAAAAGCAAACCTAACCGTGTGCTTGTATACATCAATATCGCTTTACCATTTGTTATATTGTTCAATACTGTATTTTCAGTATGGTTATCATGACAGCTAGCGCCGGATTATAATCTTATTAATAACCTAATAAATCGATGATCGCAGAAATTACTCGTATCATAATGAGAAAAAGAAAGGAGTACAAAACTAATGTACGATATACTTATGAATTTACTTTATGATGGACTTGACAAGCAAATGGAACTTTGTAAGGTCGAGATGGCATATGCCACTACAACTGATGACGTGTTGAAGCTTACGATCAAGTATGCTAAACTATTGGCGTTGAAGAATGAGGAACGCAAGTATAGTATAACTTGGGATAAGGCGTTTAATGCTGTAGTCAACTTTGTAGGCATGGCAGCAGTGCTTAATTTCGAACAAACAAATATCATTACTTCGAAAGTTTGGAGTATGGTATCATCTAAGTTTAAGTAAAAGGGTTATTATGCCCTTTCTTTTTTTCTCAAAATAAATTTAAAGGAGTCAGATAATGACAAAAATTACAAAAGAAAATATGCAAAATGCGCATGACGAACTGTTACAAACATTTGTTGATAAAAATGCTGACTATGGAAACTCTTTCGAATCTTCTCTTGAAGAATATGGACTTATTGCTGCTCTCATTCGCATGGAGGACAAGATGGGTCGACTTCGCACGCTTATTAAATCTGAAGCTAAGGTTAAAGACGAAAGTATCTTGGATACACTTCGAGACTTGTCAAACTATGCCCTCATGGCGTCTGTATGGGTTGATAATAAGACTATTACGCAAGAAGTATCGGAAGTCATCAATAGAATTAAACAACTTACTTTCGATCCTATCAAAGCTTTTACCGATGAAGCAAAACCATCCAAGAAAAATACAAAGGAAGGATATTATTCCGGAATGCGTGTATTCAAATCTGGAGAACACTGTGCGGAACCTGATGGAGAAATCGAAATTCAAAACAAAGAACAGCTTAGACTGTTTTTGAATATTCATAAAGATGCAGGAGCTTCTGGCTTGATTAGAGCTATTGGTCGCGATATCTTTTACAAGATCGATTTCTCAGATTTCTTACGTTATGTGAAGGAACTGCGGGGCGTTGAATTTAAAGATAGCGATCGACTCGAGATCTACTTTAATGTACGTAATAATGATCTTAATAAAGTTATCTATGTTAAAACTAATACACTATTTTCTAAATATGTATTCCCAAATATTGAGGATTTCGAGCTGGCTCTTAATACTTTCATCGATTTCAAGAAATGTTTACTGGATAAATTACCAAACAACATGAATGCACTTATACAAGCCAATGTCAAAAAACAAAGATCCAAAATCCTAAAACCTAGAACACGTATTGACGATTCATTCATGGATCTGGTATTATATGATTGTGATCGTATCGAATATTTCAAAGATGACGTTGTTAAATCCGAACGATATAAGGAAAACGGAGAAACAATAACATATAAATATTCTAGTGACGAGGAGCTTTTAACTAGATCGTTTATATATGATATGTACGAAGGAGCTAATGATCCCGATCATGGATACTACCATTTAGTAATTACTGATGGCAAATTGACAATGGCTTCTTCTATAGAAGCAGCTTTACAAACATTCCTCTCAAACTCTTTCTTAGATTCATTCCAACGTGTGCTTGACTCTGGACGTAAGGTTAAACTTGTTAAGCGTCCGCAGTAATTACACACACTATAATGAAAACAAAAGAAGGAGGCATTTAACATGCAAAACAAATTAATGAAATTGATGTTCGAAAATCGAACTTTGGTTACTGACAACTTGGATACTTTGGTCGAACGAGCTGAGGATACAATTGCCGAAATCTATATGAGGAAGGGCTTAAAGAAAATTTACATTACGCCAAGCGAGCTATATGTAAATGAAAAAGGAGGTCTGGAATTCGTGGCGATTCGGGATAATATCGATATAGTTCGAGATGGCTTAAGAAAACATGGTTATTCGGTAGAAATCGAAGAAAGGTTTTCGACCCTCGATGGAAATGTTGAAACTTTGGTAGTGAGCGTTTAAATACGCTCTTTCTTTTTTATTTGAGGTGTATAATGAAATTAATTGGTAAAGAAGAACTTAAAGAACGATTACTCTACAAGAGAATTGTTAAATTTGAAGAAGAGAAATTGTATTTAGACGACGGAACAATTGTTTCTATAGAAATGACAGATAGCGACTGCTGTGCTAGCGCATTTGGAGAATTTAAGGATGTAGAACTTGAGGCCCTTATTACCGACGTTAAAGTTGGTGAATATAAGGATAATGGTGAGGATGCTGATGACGAGTACTCGAACGAGAATACGGTAACTATCTACAGTAACCAAAACCCTGTTGCACAGGCCGAATGTTATGCTGATGCTGGTAATGGTGGTTATTACTTTAGCGTCTGCTCACTTGTAATTGGGGATGCTTATTTCCCCGTTGTTGAAGCCTGATCCATATTAAAAATAACACAAAAAATGAGGTAAAGAATAATGAAAAACACACTTAAACTTATGACTCTTGGTATTGCTCTGTTTGGTTCTGTTGTAGTCGCTGAATCTGTATTTGCGGATGTGATAAAGGAAGAAGGGTCTACAGAACTCATTGCTACAGATCCTCAAGTAACCGTCACCAAAAGTGAAGAAGACTCCATTTGGTCGGATGTCAACGTAAACATCAAAACGGATATTCCTGATAATGTCGAAATTAATGAAAACGACACAATGACTTTCAATGTTCCTAAGGAACTGACATTTGAAACAAACTACGAATTTCCAGTATACAACGAAACTGGAGAAATCGAAGTTGGTCAAGCTAATGTAGACTCTGGCTCTAATAAGGTCACTACAGTATTCAATTCATATTTCAAGGAACATCCGCTGGACAAATCCATTTCTTTGAATCTCCACACTAAAATCAATCGCAGCGTTGTTACTGAGAATGAAGTTAAAAAGATTTCATTTAACGGGGCAATCGTGGATCTTAAGGTGGGTTCTAAAGGAACTATCAATCCTAATGAACAACTTTACAAATACGGTTATCAAGACAAGCATGACCCATCAGTTATCAACTGGGTAGCACGTATCAATTATAAGAAGGATCATTTGGTTGATCTTAATGTCTCAGACACTTGGTCCGACGATCAAGAATACATCGAAGGCAGCCTTGTATATTCCCATGTGAACAATGTAGATCCGTGGGATTATGACACTACAGGAACATACGAACTTGTAAACACCAAGTTCCACAAAAATGGTTTCTCTACCTACGCTCCTCAACTTAAGAACAAGATTCTTATGGTCGAGTACAAAACTCGAATGAAACAAATGGTGTACAATCCAACCAACTCTATTACTGTATCTTGGAAAGGTGGATCAATTACTCATGAAGTAGAAACTCGTCTTGTCGGCGGTAACGGTCGTGCTGAAGGTAAATCTCGTCCAAAATGGGATAAACCAAACGATGCTCCAGTCGTGGACAAACCTGAATGTGAAGGCGGAGTAGTTCCTTTGGATCCACCAGTTCACACAAAACCAGAATGGCAAGGTGGCACAGTACCATTTGATGCGCCTAAATACGACAAGCCTGAGTGGAATGGAGGAGTTATTCCTAACGATGCACCAATCGTGGATAAGCCTGAAATTGACTTGAAGGATATTCCAATGATGCCGCCAGCACCTGTCCTTGATCTTCCGGAGTTGGTTGTTCTAGATACTCCTGCTCCTAAGGAAGACAAGCCTAAGACTGACGTTCCTACATCAGAAGATCCTGGTAAAGAAACTAAGGTATATTCTGAAAATACTAAAGGTAAACAACTTCCGGCTACTGGCGATGATGAGAAAACTTACTTGATATTCGGCGGTATTGTGATTGCAGTACTTGGTCTAGGTATGTACGGTATGAAACAGAAAGGTGAATAATATGTTATTGAAACCAGAAAATAGTACGGACACTAACGAAGTATTTGAATGTCGAGGTGAGTATGACGTATACCGATATAGTCGTAATTTTGGAGATATATACGAAGCGACGGTTAGAATTTCTGGTCATGATCGAAACGCTGTTTGGGAACAACTTGACGCAAACAAGAAAGCATACAACGAATTGTCGATGACTAGAGGTCTCCGAGGAATTAAGGAATTGGAACCGGGAACTATACTCGGATTTATGTCATTTATTGATAGTAAAGTTCATAAATCAAACGATCCAAAACGTCCATATTATTTTATTATGGAACTTATATACGTTAAGAATCCTTTGGATATTTCATTCCGAGAATTCGTGAAAGACTACTTCCAATACGGAGGTAACTGATGAAAGAACTTAAATTGTCAAGTAAGTATGATAATTACTTATGCGATTTAGCTAATGGTGAAAAGTTGTACTCTGCAGAAGTTACCTTTCATTCGTCCGATTTGGAGTATCTTAAGAAACTCCATGAAGAATATTACCACAAGTATATTTCTTATGGACGAGTTGGAAGTATAGAAGGTTCTACATGTATAGTCAATATTCTTGGATTTATTTATGAAATGGATTCCGAACCATTAGAAAGCGACCCTCTACTATCCGAGTTTTCAGATTGCAGGTATCATTTCAAATTCACAATAATATATGTGAAAGAACCAAGTAGTTATACAATACGTGGGGTTCACTATGGGTATTATGAATATTTAGCTAGTAAAAATTTGGTACATCATAAAGTACCTTTCAATAAATTGTTATTTAAAGATGAGGAGAAAACAAATGAAACGTGGATTTAAAAACAAAGCAAAATTGATTATTCGTACGCTGAACTGTATCGAACGTCTTGAGTATTATTTGGAACTAGCTAAAGGTACTCCATACGGCGATGCTATCTTCATTAAAGAAGATGTTGCTACTTATAAGAAATATCTTAATCCAAAACGTAAGACAAATTCCTACAAAACTCAGGATCTTATTTTCATCAACCGACTAATGAATGAACTTCGAATTCATATCAAAAAGTATTTACATGATAGTCACGGACTAAAGAAGGAGGACAAGTAATATGTCAGTTTGGGAATTAACGGGAATTTCATTTGTAATTGCGGCCGTGTTGGTGTTTGTATTTTTCAAGACTATGTGGAATCACTTGGATAAGCAGGAGGACTAATTATGAAATTAGCGAAAACGTATTTACACCAGAGACCGAAGAAGACAAAATGACTTTGGAAGGTCTTAAAATTCTTTCCGATATTCTCGGAATTAGAAGAAAGGTTGAAGATGACTAAAGGTTATATTATGTCGTCTACCGAATTCAAAGAGACGGTTGAAACAATGGTTATGGATATGCCGCTAGCTGATATGTTATATATCAACCAATCTTTGATTGAGGCAGCGATTACTAAATGGAAAGAGAAGGATCCTGAAACTGAAATATCTCCGGCGCAAGAGGATTACAAAGCTTATTACGTATTTCTCGCTAGTGTGCCTGATGGGATTACTGTGATCGATCCTAATCTTTTCGTATTTAAAATAGCTCGTAAAATTGTGGATGCTCTATGTTTATCCATCATAGATTCAAGATATTATGAGAACGCATTTCATGATCCGGACGTATCTTATGAAGATACAAAATTCATGTCTGATGTATTTAAGCATGTCTTAGATAGAACTGAAGAATCTATGAAAGAAGATGCTGAGTCAGTAACATTTGAATTCAACAGGAATCCGGCCGAAATGCGAAAAGAAATGTTAGAAAGTTTGGACAGAAAGAAACATGAAAGATAAAAAGATTATTTTATCTAGTAATGACTTCAAGGAACAAATTATAGCAAATATTCGATCAATGGATTTACAAAACGTATTCATGATCGAGGATTTCTATATCGATAGACTTATAACTAGTTGGTGTGAGAATCAGGCTCAGGAAGATTACAAGTCATATTTGAACATGATGATGACGATTCCAGATAATCTAGAATTCATAGATTTGGAAGGGTTGTTATTCAAATTGTCTAGACGACTTGTGGACGAGCTTGTTCTCACATTAACCGAATCGTTTTATTACGAAGACATAGGTATGAACATATCTGAGGAATCTTTCCATCCATATGAGGAAGATCGTAAGACAGCTTATGTTAAACGTGATAAAGAGTCTATTAAGTATTTCTTGAGTGTCATTGATGTGATGTTTGATCGACTATACGTCGGTACATCTACAACTAAAGAACTTCTGCAACAAGCTTTGCAGGATAATACATATTTGAGGTAAGTTTGGCATGGAACAGAAACAAAACATCTCGTTGTCTATTTATTATAAAGGGACAACGACAACATTTGGCGGTAAATATGAGGACACATTCCCAACATCTGATGGACGTATTAGTTCTGTTGTTGTGGATATGCCCATTTGGATCCTAAAAATGTTGGATTTGAATTGTGAGTATGTGCTGGTTATTAACAACAAGCAATATTCCATTCAAGACAAGTCCTACGGTATAGCAACTACTGATGGATTTGTCAATGCTATTTTATTGGTGAATGAATACGGCACTATTCGCCGTTTAGGGAGGAAATATTAATGAGAAAACATATTCGTATTCCAATGTCACTTAAAGACATGGACACTCTTCGTGATAATTTTTACGCTTGCAGCTCTGAAGTACAAATGGAACTCCCTGATAACCTCACCATTCATTTCGAACGCTCTGATATGGAGGAGTTTGAAACATTTTGAACTGAAGAGGAGATTAAGGAAGTTGAATACATCGACAGTTAAAATTATTTTAACAGCTGCTGTGCTGGTTTTATCCGTACCATTCTCAATTATCTGCGGGATTGCGTTAGGGATATTTCCAGCCGTTATTTACGGACCATCTGTGGTGATTGGAATCACTGGAGCAGTATGGATCATCTTTACAATTACGCTACTTACCAAAATTTGGAAAAAGTAGCCGCAGAAATTACATAGCAGATAATGAAACGATAAAACAAAAGGAGGACAAACAAATGTCAAAAGAACAAATCGTTGAAAACCAAACTGAGGTTATCTCAGATGAGCAAGTGAAAGCAGCAGAAGCTGCAGTTGAGCAAGATGTTACAACTACAATCGTAGCTGAACCGGAAAATCCGACTATCGCACAGACAATTGCGAAGTGGCGTCCGGTGGCTAAGAAGATTTTGGTTGGAACAGCACTTGTTGCGACTGGAGTGTTCGTGATTTCTCTACTCGCTGGAGGTAAATCCAAAGAGGAAGAAGACGAAGACGTAATTGACGCTGAGTTTGAATAAAACATTATCGGTCAATATTAGAGGGTTATTACACCCTCTTTTATTTTTTTGTCACAGAAAGGAGGCATAGACATATATGGCGGTCATATTAGAAGATTATGACGCAATGTATGTCCCTGATTTTAACCCTGTCACTGGTAGATTCTTTGTGCCATTAGACAACGCCAGTGATATTACGTTGGCGGATCTAGCAACCGAACTTAATGGTTATAATAATCGCGTTTGGTTTGAAGGAAGAACATATATTGCAGACGGCGTCAAGAAGCAAATGGATCCTGTGACCTATGAATGGTCTGCAGTATTGAATGTTAGGAGAGTATAATTAATGGTTGACTATAATAAGGTGAAACAAAAATCTACTAAGGTAGAAAAGAATGATGGGACGGCAGTGCGCAAAAAGCAAAAAGCCGTAGCTAAAGGTCGAGTACGCAAACCTAGTTTGTTATCTCGAGCCGGACTACTATTTTTCGGAGAAGGTGGATTTAAAGGCGTTGTACAACATCTCGTGCATGAGGTTATTATCCCAAGTGCGCAAAACACTTTCGTCGATATTACTACAACTGCGATCCAGCGTGCGGTGTTAGGCGATGACTATATTTATCATCGACAGCCTACACAATACTGGGGTCGTGGACGAAACAATGTTACCCGTATGGACACACATCGTGGAGGTGGACGTATTGACTACGATAGACAATTCAATCGTCGCTCCGAGAAAACATCTGATGTGTTGAAATACGTTGACTTTGAAACTGCACAGGAAGCTCAGGAAATCTTTAACATTATGTTAAGTAACCTCGAGCATTACAAAGTTGTATCTGTTGCTGATTACTATGAGCTATCGGATATTCCATCAAGGTTTACTGATAATTCTTATGGTTGGACAGATCTTCGTGGATCTAAAATTGTCGCTGCTCGTGGTGGAGGATATACGATTCAATTCCCACCTGTTGAAGAAATTTAGTTAGGAGTTTACTAATGAAGAAATTCGTTATTGGTATTGGTTTGGTAGGACTTGGTTATGTCATTGGATGTGTACAATCATATTTCGCATTCGATGCTATTTGTAAGGAAGACGGAATTCGAATTGGTGTGTTCGGATCTGAATATGTGGAGGACGAAGAATGAGACGCTATATCGCATACTTTTATTTGTTCGCTTGTGGTCCAATCGGTTGGCTACTCATATTCATGGATTGGATTAAAAGATAAACGGAGGAAACTAAAATGAAAAACTTACTTGCTACACTATTTTTACTTTGCATTGGCCCTGTTGGTTGGATCATTCTAGCGTTTGCTTGGTTGAAGAAATGAGGCCCAAATGATTATCAAGATTGACGTTATATTTCGCGATGGTAGTCGTGAATATTTTAACTATGTTCCTAAAGACCAATATGGTAAGGAATTGCGATTGACATATTCTCGAAGCGAAACCACTGTTACAATTGTTGAACATTTGGTTGAAATTAACGAAACTGTCGAGCATGTATTTGAACGTGCCGATATTCGTAAGATCGCTATTAAACAAAAGCAGGAGGCTTAATTATGGTTGCAGTACGCAAAATCAACTCTTATTCATTGCATTGGACTCCAGAAACGGAGTACGCATTTCTCATCGATTATCTCATGCGTAAAGAAGAACAAATATCAATTAAGCAGAACCAGGTATCCGGAATGACTATTGGCATGATCAATAGCGCAGATGTATTTGATTTCAAATCCATGCACACGCATTTACGTGATGTACGACAACGAATCAAAGATCTGCAGAACAAACACGGATTTACGCCGTCTACATATCTACAATACAAACATATTGTGGACGAATACCGTGATGCGGCTATCAAACGTGCCCAACACGGAAAAGTACTACAGGAGGAAACATATGCGGGTTAGGATTTATCAGAAACACACGCATCAAAATCAACAACCTTTGCTATTCAGTAATGTTACTGGATTGGCTATTAATGATGGGGTTTTGGAATTTGAACACGATGCTCATATTAATAAAGAGCGAAAGGTTCGAGCTAACTCATCATTTATCTTATCAAATATCTGCGGATATTCTCTTCTCAAAGAAGAATCAAATGAAGTTATCAACACTATTTTATAAAAGGAGAACACATAATGAAATTACCATCAATTAATTTTGCAGACCTTGCTAAGAACTCACGTCGCGGACTGGTTGCTGCTAAAAACTTTGGAATCAAACATGCACCACTTGCATTGGTTATCGCTGGAGGGGTAGGCCTCGTTGCTACTGCTGTAACATCTTACCAAGCTGCCAAAAAGGTAGACAAAACTCTTGAAAAATTTGAGGAAATGAAGGAGGATGGAATTGTCCCATCAAAAGTTGAAATCGCTACTGAGGTTGCCAAAGACATTGCTGTTCCTGTTTTGCTTGGGGTCACTAGTGTCGCTTGTATTGGACTTTCATACGCTATTCAGAACAATCGCCTCAAAGCTGTTACGGCTGCTCTCGCGGTAATCACAGAAGAACATTCACGCTACCGCAAACGTGCTAAGGAACTCCTTGACGAAGAAACATTTAAGCGTCTTGATACTCCTCACGATACTCGTAAAATCACAATCACCGATGAAGATGGAAATGAAATCGAAACTACTGTTGAAGTACCTAGCGAAGGGCTTTTCTATGGCGCATATTTCAAGAATTCTAACCTCAACGCACCTGGCGAACCAGAATACAATGAACGCACAATCCAAGAAATCTACAATGAAATCCTAATTCCTAAAATGGCTAAATGGGGCGAATTAACATTCCCATATGTGTTGGAACAACTTGGCTTTGAAGTACCATCTGCTGCCCTACCATTCTTCTGGTCAGATACCGATCAATTCTATATTGAATGGGATACATTTGATATGTGGGATGAAGAAGCTAAAGCTATGGTTCCACAAACATATGTTCGCTGGAAACGCCCACGCAACCGTTACGCTCCAAACATCTATGCAGAAGCAGACGAACAAGCTTAATTAAAAAATGAAAGGATATTCCAATAATGAATAGAAACTTGAAGATTTTGGGATATACTGTTTTAGTGGCGGGTATCGGCTATGCCGGTTACCGTCTCTATAAATGGTATAAGGAAGAAAAGAAGTTGGAAGAAGATGGTCTTTCTTACGAAGAACTGTTAGAAGCACATGAAGCTGCTGAGATTGAAAAACGTCTCGACGAGCGTGATGCCCTGATGGATCTTGAACGCGATATCGAACAAGACCAAGACCCTCTTGAATTTGGCGATGGACATGCCTGGCGTAAAGAAAACGGTATGATTATCCGCAACATCACTCCATATGAAAATGCTGCTGGGATTGAATACGATCCAATGACTGAAGAGGTTATTGACTTGCCTGACGGACAAGGTGATACAATTTCTGTAGTTCGTAAATTCGATGAATTTGAGATGAAGGATCGATTCCTGAATTATCGTGACAAACGATCTGCGAAAGAAATTCGTAAGGTCATTGACGATATGATGTACACAATCCGCTCGCTTAAAGCTAATGAAATGGAGTATAAACGTATGATCTACGACAAAGACACGCAAGATAGCTATGACTACTATTGCGCGTTAGTTCTTGACCGTGCAGGAATCCATAATTCAAAACTTATTGATGACTTTGCACCTATCTTTGCTTGGGAATATACTCCTAACAAACAAAACATTGCCCTGCTCAATATCCGTCAACAATTGATTGACAAGCGTGTAGAATACTTTGGGTTTGCATCTAAATATTCTAACTGGGCAAGTATTGGCGAGCTGCTTATTTGGTTTGCCGAAAACCTACATGTCGAAGGTGGTAAGAAGTCTGCGACAGAGTATCTGAAATTCATTTTCGATAAGATGTCGATTGAATTCGAAGACTTTGACGCGGTTACTCATGATACCTTTATCTCATATTTGGAAAGTGGACGCACTAATAAGCCAAACTATGACGACACGTTCGGTATGTTTGGACTTCCTAAATCTGACTACGATGATTCTAAGTCACTATGGGATGAATATAACAAACGGATTGAACACGAAGTTGGATTCGTTGAACTAGACGAGAACGAGGATGGTGATGACGATGATGACTCGGAAGATTAATCGTCTAATCATTAAGAAAGACGGGAAGGTATATTCTTTCCGTTGTATGGGGGCTAGTGGAGCAATCCATTTACGAGATTCCGACTTCGTCTATATAGCTTTCGTTGGGGACTTATTGACGGATTCCGACGAAATGATTATTTCTGGGTATACGACTGGCGGTCGATCTAGTACTGTAAATCTGACTAAGTTAGATGTTACTAAACTTTCTAGAAACGCAATGCACTTATTTGGAAATACTGCAACGCATATTAGATCGTTCTGTATTTACAATGATCTAGACAATCCATTAATCGGAATGTAACATTAGGAATTGAATTACTACGCGAGACATCGCATCATATTTTCAGAAAGGACTAACCTAATGAGTGAAATTATTGACAACATCAAAGAAGGTATTCGATCAGCTTTTATCGAACCATTTGAGTCATTTAAAAACTGGTTGCACAATATCGTCACAGAGATCGAGTGGGCTTTAATGCCTACTTGGATCATGTGGACAACTAAAGACAAATACAAACTGAGTCACTATCGACTGATCAACGGTTATGACTTGAAACACATGTATTTGCGAAATGGTACTCCTGCTCTTCGGTCATATAACCAAGGATGGGAAGCATCCGAATCGGAATCTGATAATTGCGTTGTGGAAGGGTTTTCTAGAAGCCTTACAGACGTATATTCTGCGCGTGGATACAATTTTGTATTATGCGGCGGTAGTCGTATTACTACTGTTAAGGAATACAAGAATGGTGACGTGCCTACTCATAATTTCTTCCTGGCCAAGAGGAAAGATGAGGGAGAGGTTCTTGTCTGCATTCCACGAGAGATTGTGTCCAGTCCTGAGGGCTTAATGAATCGCATGATCTCTAACATGAAATGTAATTCTGAATTCACAATCCAATCCATCAACACATTCTGCTATATCTATCCTATGGAGAAAACTCATGCAGGGTATTTAACTTTCGGACGTCAGGTGTATGACGAATGGGGATCAAATGATGGACTTGTTATCTATCCAAAGGCTGGAGATGACCTTTGGGACAAACTAACCCGCTAGAAGGGGTCTAGGAGGCTATATAATGGCGTTTAACGACTATGTAGTTCCTTATTCGATAGAAAGGGCGGACGTACTTAGAAAGTGTTCAGAAAGCGATCTATCGGTCTTAAATGAGGACTATTATAAGGGCTACAAATTCATGTTTTGGACCAAATTATCCAAGGCTAGACCCAATATTATGGTGGGGATAGCTTACGGGGATAATCTTATCAAGATCAATATGGGTAAAGACAAATACATGCTTTGTCCGTATCTTGTGATCTCAGAAACTGACAATGATCATCGGATGTTTATATTTGAGACATCTGAATCACTGTTGGACATGGTTAAGGAATTGTTCAAGGCTGATGACTCAGAAGATTTCATTGATACTATATTCAGGAAGTATGCAACTACATATAAATTCGTACAATACAAATCTGATGGTAATGAAATCGCATCATGTCAAGGTACAAACCTACCTGTAATTAATTTATCAATGGTTAGATATTGGAATAATCCGGATGAGCCTCATTTAACTCGTTTGGATATTCTGGATTCTAAACCATTAGACTGCACATTTACTCCGGGTGGTCCTGTTGATGTCAAGAACTTCTATATTGTTGACGCAACACGCTACCAACAGGAGCTGGACCATTCTGAGTACAATACATATAATTGGAAAGGAAAGACTAATGGACGAAATAAAAGATAAGTACGTCTCGAATATGGACGATGCCGAAATCTTTGAAGCTGCCAGGAAGTTGAAAGAACTCCTGGACTCTACTATCCTACGAAGCGAGATCGTAGGCGAGGAAGACACACGGAAGTTACTGTGGGATCTACGAGCAAATCTTCTCGTAGTATTACGTTAAAATAAAGGAGAAACTAATGAAGTATGATATTACTCGATTACCTGTTATCAAATCAAAACATTTCAATGATGAGGCTGTGCACGCTGCTAACGCGGGTATGACCGACGAACAATACACTACCGCGCAAGGACAAAAAGTTCTATGGTATATGTATGTTCTGGACAAATTGAACCGTGGTGACTATATTTCTGTTGCCGAGCTGCGTAAAGCTGCTAATAAGAAAGTAAAATTAGAAGACTACATGTTTGGATTTGACAAACGTGCCCTGGACTACACGAGTCCTAAAGCATCTGATGATATTTTCTTCCATCCAATGCACCTCAAGCAAATTGTGCCTAACAACTTACACCTGTATGACACTTCTACTCTGAACACCATGCGGCTTAAAGATGCTGCTATCAACCGTAAACGCGTTCGACTATTGGATGCTGCCGTTGATCTTATGGTCGAAGATATCCGGGAACAAAACCAAGAAATCATTCGCGACATGAAATTTGAACCTACAATCAAATAAAAGGAGCTGCTAAATGAAATTTAAGTCTGGTATGGAAAAGACGTCATATTTGAAAAGCGTCTTACTGAAAGTTCTGAAGACTATGGGATATTTGACGGTTGCAGATTACAAACGTATCTGCGGCCACTATCCTATTGAGGCTAAGGACTATGTTATTGGTTGGCGAAGTTTATACGACGCTCATTTCACCACAAACGAATATCCCGATGATGCTAGCATGGTTAAGCTATACATTGCTAAACAACCATCTATATTGGCTAGCTCACGTGCTTCCCAAGTCGACTTTGTTGGCAATATCCCTTCCTTGGGGAATGTCAATATTGTGGATAATGGTATTCAAAACGTTTTGATTATTCATTTGGGGTTAGCTTCTAATGATTTGGAGCAGTGGCGACATCATAATCGTAAGATTTTGGTATTTGACAATGAACCTATGAAACAAAACTTCATATTATGGTTCGACAATCATCAGACTAAACCTGGTGAAGATGTTATTATGGTGGGTAAAGACTTTGATCTTAAGCCTATTTTTCGTGAACACGGATTAATTGTCCGTGAAGTTATTTAAGGAGGTATGGTATGGTATTAAAGGTTCTTGACATCGATATGAACGATGTCTTGTGGGTAAAACACTCGCGTGATGGTATTAAAGTCTGTGCTCAAGTGCAGAAAGAAGCTGATAAGTTTGCTGTTCAAACTGATGGTAAACCTGACACGTTATATTCTTTCGAAGATTGCACATGGAACACGTTCAAAGACGATCTGTTATATTCATTAGACTCTATCATTCCATATATTGGTGATATCTACATCTTCCATTTCAAGGAATTTAAGTCAATTAAATATGGTAATACTCTTGCTCGTATTGAAACACTTATCAATGTGGATACTGAAATGCTGGAAACCAAAGGTCCAGTTTTCTCAGTTGGTATTGATCCTGAAGATCCCGATGTATATGAATACGAAATCTCTATACCAATCACAGATCTTGTAGATATTACTGAGGTAACTAAGCGGTTCGCCGTAGGGGTTACTGCCAATATCTTTTGGGACGTAGGTACTCGTAACGGACGGATTACTTCCGTTCAGATTTCTAATCATGGTGAACTAATCATCAAATTTGAGCAGATTTACAAAAGTGATTATCTAACATTGGATATTAATCAGTTCATTCGTAAGGTTTAAGGAATAGGAGGTATTAAGATGACTACCCAAAACGACATTTATATGGTTGATATCTCGGCTTACTTCCGTAGACTTACTCAAATTCTACGTCCAAGCAATCTCGAATACTTCGATAAGATTGAGTTCAAGATGTATTTTGTGATCGAGAATCCTACACAGGTCCAATTCAAATATCGCTTCCATCAATGTCGATACGAATACAAAGTTCTAGACGGACTTACTCCAGAAATGTTCGTTGACGTTGTGAATTTCTTCACCATGCTTGCCGAAATCGGACATGGATTGGCCAAAGATCTTATTCCAGAATGGATGCGCGAACCTAAAGCTCGGTTTGTTCGTGGGTTACTAAAGGATGCCCTGGACATTCCTCATCATATTGAGATCCGTCGACATATGTTCTCTAGAGGTGTTGATGTTAACTTCGAAGATGTTCTTCAGACAGAGCATTCATGTTGGGGGGATGATAGTTTGAAGAAAGAATATCTTGTTAGGCCATCTTTAACATATTGGCGGGAACTTGGAAAGGTACTGTTGGCTACTAACACAGTAATGGAGTCAGCTGATTATGATGATCCGGAGGTAAATTACGATGGTCGTAGTTAAGCCTACCACAGATCTGATTAAAATCAACTTCACGGAGTACTTGCGTAAATTCTACTTCGAAGTGCGTAAGTATGATAAGTATCAATTGGCAAAGATCTATGGGAAGATGTATTTCAAACTTACAGACCCCACTACAATCCAATTTGAGATGTATGCAGATCGTCGTACAGACGTTGTAAAGGTTCTCAAGTTGAAGAATATTGTGGAAGCTATTGACGTTATTAACTTCTTCTTGGAGATCTCTGACGCATATTCTAAACATCATTCTGACTATTATCCTGAGTGGATGCGCAAGCCTAGAACTGCGATCATTCGGGGCTTGATCAAGGATTCTTTAGGATTAGATGGTGATAATCCGTTCATGCAACATGGAATTGAGTGGGAAAACCTTGAGAAAATGCACTATAAAGTACGATTTTCAACTGTTCATGGAGTCCATATCTATGATATTTGTGCTGGTTTGGACCTGAATCCGCTAGAAGATGACCTATATATGTATCGAAAACGACGCATAAATGGGTTTGTTATTGGTGATTTGGACTATGAATCAGCCAAAAATGAGGGTAAAATCGTCAATTATATCGTCTAAATCAGCCGGATTTCCTATAATATTGTGGGAAAATCAGGGTTGATTCGGGCTAAAATCGCGGTTAAATTACTATGATATTATAGGAAAAATGGGCCTAAAATGGCTCAAAATAACAGTCCCCCAAAATCCCCCAAATTTTTAAGGGTTTTTGGGGCGGAGCCGAAATAGCTTGAAAATGCCTTATTTTGGGTGGTTTTTGGGCATATTTCGGTGATTTTGAGGGTACTTTAGGGGTTGTGAGTCCCTAATCCCCCCAATCGACCCTGTTTTTACATTGTTTACATCAAGAGTTAAAAGCTTATAATATATATAAACAATAGGAGAAGAGGGGAGAATGGGGACTATTGGTCAAAATCGATGAAAATCGTCGGATTTGGTTGAAATCGGTCTGACTGGCTGAAATATGCCACAACTCACAAAATACGATAGAAAAGGAGGGTTTCGGTGAAGTTTGATTTTTTAGACGTCACTGTCGAGCAAAACTTCAGTAACAACAGAGTTTATGATTATGTCATATCTCCAGACTTCTTGTTTGGTGATATTAAAGACTTGGTTATTAAAGGTTCTTCGTTCTTTGCTTTCTGGGATGGAAACGAATGGATAATGGACCAGAACTATTTATTTGATTGTATCGACTCGATCTTGTGGAGAAAGTATCATGAAATAAAAGCCGAACATCCAACAGCTAGGATTCAGGTTAAAGAGATTCGTAAAGCGTCAGCCGGCAAGTACAAATTGTTTGTTGATTATATTAAAGTCCTTTGGCAACCTGAAACCAACTTCAACAGACGCATATTGTTTGCCGATCACAAGATTAGGCGAGAGGATTATGCAACTGTTAAATTACCATACACTCCGGTGAGTGGTGACTGCCCGGCATTTAAAGAATTGATATATACGTTGTATGATCCAAATGAAGCTGAAAAGATTCTATGGTTTATGGGCGCTTTGCTTATGAACAAAATGGATCGTATCGAGAAATTCATGTATTTGTATGGACCAAAAGGATCTGGTAAAGGTACTGTACTTAAAGTATTCAAGATGATATTCGATGGGTACCATGCTCCTATCGACTTGAGAGAGCTGACGAGCGGTGGGCCATTTGCAACGGGACAGATCCGAGAGGTTCCTTTGTTGATTGACGACGATACGGATATTTCCAGGATCAGTAATGATACCCCCTTGTTGAAACTGACCTCTCATGAAACCATATCTGTCAATAAGAAATACAAAGAACCATATGATGTAACATTCAGTGGATTATTGGTAACCGCGTCAAACCAACGATATCGTGTCAGGAATATTGACTCAGGGATTACACGACGGGCTGTTGTAGTAAATCCTAGCGGTCGTAAATTCACACACGAAGAGTATGATGCATTATTTGATCGGGTTAAGTATGAGGTTCCGTATATTGCTTCGATGGCTATGGATACTTTCAAAGAACTTGGTTATTCTTTCTATGATGACTACTTCGATATTGAGATGGCTGTAAATACGGACATCATATTTGACTTTGTCCGAAGTAATGCTATGGAGATCGGTAAGGATATTACACTTAAACGTGTTGCCGAGATGTACAAAGAGTATCTGGAAGATCTCGGATTCAAGACGGAAGGATACAAGGCCAAGATCAAGAAAGAGCTCATGCGATATTTCGACGAGTTTCATACAGAGATTCGGATTGATAATATTCGTTACAAGAATTTATATCGCGGATTCAAATGGGAAGTCGTATATCCAGAAGGCCTCGGAGACAAGACCGACGGTCGATTCGTACATTCTGATGAGGCAAAAGAAGATTGGCTCACGTTTCTGGATAACCCGACATATTTTAATGGTATCGCAGCAGCATTCCCAGCACAACCCGCAAATTCGAAAGGTAATCCTTTAGCGAAGTGGGATGACGTTAAGACTGTGCTAGCAGATATTGACACGGAACAACTTCACTGGGTTAAAGTTCCGCTGAGTCATGTTATTATTGACTTAGATAAAAAGAACCCAGAAACAGGCAAGAAGGATTTGGAACTGAACAAGGAAGCAGCCCGACAGTTCCCTCCGACGTATGCTGAACTATCCAAATCAGGCTACGGTATTCACTTGCATTATATTTATGACGGTAATGTGAATGAGTTATCTAATTTGGTCGAAGAGGATGTGGAGATCAAGGTATATCGTGGGAAGTCTTCTCTGCGACGTATCAACATGAAAGCCAATGATTATGAAATCGCGCATATATCCTCAGGTCTCCCACTAAGAGAGAAGGAGGCTGTGGTGTATAGCGAGATAGAAGATATTGTGTATACAGAACAGGTATTACGTAATTTTGTAAAACGACAGTTGGGTATGATTGAAGGTAAGGAACCATCACATCCAAATACTAAACCGACTATCGATTGGATTGCTCATGAAATTCAGAAGGCTCACGATCAAGGTCTTGAATATGACTTGAATGATTTACGACATGCTTGTATGATGCGAGCATTAAAATCAACAAATAATCGTGAGTACTGTTTGAAGGTTGTTCAGAAAATTCCTTGGTCTACACTTCGAGATGAGAACGAAGATAAAATCCAGGATAGACTTACAGGGTTCACAAAGATATATCCCAAAGAAGAATTAGTGTTCTTTGATATTGAGGTATATCCAAATCTGTTTGTCGTAGTCTGGAAGAAATACGGAGATGACGAATTCGTTAAATGGATCAATCCGACTCCTGAGCAGATTGAATACTTGCTTTCGTTCCCTCTCGTAGGATTTAACAATCGACGATACGACAACCATATTCTTTATGCAAGACTTCTCGGCGGTAGCGAAATGGATCTGTTCCAACAGTCCCATCGTATTATCAACGAGAAGAACGCAAAGACTGGAATGTATGCAGCCGCTTATGAAATTAGCTATGCTGATATTTACGAGTACAGCCAGAAGAAACAGTCGCTGAAGAAATGGGAAGTTGAACTCGGTATCAAACACGTGGAAATGGAAATCCCTTGGGATCAACCAGTACCAGATCATTTAGTGCCAGTCGTTGTTGACTACTGTGTTAATGACGTCGATGCTACTGAGAAATTGTTTGATGCTGTTTATGCCGATTATGTTGCTCGTGAAATTCTAGCAACCATTTCCCGTGGATCTATGAATGCGACCAATAATCAGTTGACTGCATTATTTATCTTCGGTAACGACCCACGTCCACAAGATAAATTTAACTATGTTGATTTGTCTAAGACATTCCCTGGTTATGTCTATGAGTTTGGTAAATCCACATATCGTGGTATTGAGACCGGCGAAGGTGGATATGTGTATGCTAAACCAGGTATTTACAAGAACGTTGGATTGCTTGACGTCGAGTCCATGCATCCCAACAGTCTCGTGAATATGAATTACTTTGGACCATATACTCAGCGATATGCCGACTTGCTTAAAGTTCGTGTATTGCTTAAACATAACAAGATCGACGAGGTTAAACAAATGTTTGATGGTATCCTAGCACCGTTCTTGGATAATCCTGAATATATCAAACCATTGGTAACCGCGTTGAAGATTGTAATCAACTCTGTATATGGTATGACTTCGGCTAAGTTCGATAATAAATTCAAACACCCATCAAACGTTGACAACATTGTTGCTAAACGTGGCGCGTTATTTATGGTCGACTTACGCTTTGCTGTTGAGGACGAAGGATATGAGGTTGCTCATATTAAGACAGACTCAATTAAGATTCCAAATGTGGACGATTACATTATTGACTTCGTTCATAAATTTGGAGCGCTCCCTCAATACAATTATAAATTTGAGCACGAGCATACTTACAAACGTATGGCGTTAATTAATAACGCAGTTTATATTGCTCAGCTTGAAGATGATAGCTGGTCTCCAACAGGAGCAGAGTTCTTGAACCCATATTTGTTGAAACGAGTATGGACTAAAGAACGTATTGAGGAAAAAGATTTCTTCCTAACCAAACAATCGAAGGGCCATATTTATCTTGGTAAAGAGTTCGTTGGTAAAGTAGGATCTATTTATGCATCTCTAACTGGAGAAGAAGCATTATGGACCGAAGACAATGAAATATTCAAGTCAGTAACCGGCACGAAAGGATTTAAGTTCAAGCAATCTGCGGAATTTAAAGACGATGATGTTGACTTTGCATATTATGACAGAGTCGCTCTCGAAGGTTTGAAGAAGATTATGAAAGTTGGAGACATCAATGAAATTGTTGATGATATGCCAACCGATTATCAAGTTGTTCTAGGTTTATCGCCTGAGGTTTCAGAGGAAACTTCGGCGGTAGCCTAATTTTGTTGCTTGCGGATTTCGCAGAAATTACTTGGCACATAATAGGAAGGGATAAAAGATTTTAGGATCTTTTACTTTTTTTCTTGCTATTTTTATGTCAAAACAAATCGAAAGGATATTTTACACATGACAAAAGTATTAGCTATTTC
>ERZ772935.91-NODE-91-length-33097-cov-3.719630_pt1 | contig 33097 bp, 29 predicted proteins | sample MGYA00511683_ERZ772935 | MGnify/ENA primary metagenome ERZ772935 (study PRJEB29015, sample SAMEA2738086) | human oral metagenome | biome: human oral; feature: human-associated habitat; material: saliva | place: China | collected 2228 ...
TGTTCTTTGCGGGTCAGATCAACGGCACGACCGGTTACGAGGAAGCCGCTGCACAGGGCCTGCTGGCCGGCCTGAATGCCGCACGCCAGGTTCAGGGCAAGGAGCCCTGGGTGCCCCGCCGCGACCAGGCCTACATGGGCGTGATGCTGGACGACCTGCTCACCCAGGGCGTGCAGGAACCCTACCGGATGTTCACCAGCCGGGCCGAGTATCGCCTGAGCCTGCGCGAGGACAATGCCGATCTGCGACTGACCGAGCTGGGACGGCAGATGGGTTGCGTGGACGACGTTCGTTGGCAAGCGTTCACTTCCAAACAGGAAGCCATTGAGCGCGAGATCGCCCGCATGCGCGCCACACTCGCCAACCCGCAGGTTCTGGCACGCCTGCAGACGCCCCAAGGCACGACGCAGGCTGCGGAGGAGGCCCAAGGCACCCCACCAGCGACACAGGAGGATCCTCCAGCTCCTCAAGGCCATAATGGCGCAAGTAAACACTCACTTCATGATCTACTGAAGCGTCCTGATGTCTCGCTGGCCCAGCTGGCAAGCCTGATGCCGGAGGAGTTTGTCGAGGTTCAGGCGGATCCCCGCGTGGCCGAACAGGTCGAGATCCAGATCAAGTACCAAGGCTACATCGATCGACAGAAGCTGGAAGTGCAGCGCATGGCCCAGCAGGAAGCCACGCCGATTCCGGCCGATCTGGACTACACGCAGATCTCTGGCCTCTCGAACGAAGTGCGCCAGAAGCTCATCGCCCAACGGCCGCAGACCATTGGGCAGGCCGGACGCATTCCCGGCATGACGCCGGCGGCCGTCTCCCTGCTGCTGGTGCATCTGAAGAAGCGCCGGAAGGTCGCGAGCGCCACGGAGCAGCGCAAGCCAACCCAGCCTGAAGTGCCCCCCTCTGAAGCAACCGTTTCCCAGCCCCAGGGAGACCCGGCATGAAGCGCCGCGCCCCAGCCCAACGTTCGGACACAACCTGGACAGACGCTGACACGCAGCGCCTGCAGGAGGGCCTGCAGCGCCTGTCCGTGACGCTGGACGAGACCGCCTTTGCCAAGGTGGTGCAATGGGCCAGGCTGCTGAAGCAGTGGAACCGCACCTTCAACCTGCTGGGCAACAGCGACAGCGCCCATCTCATCGACGAGCATCTGCTGGACAGCCTGGCCATCGTGCCGGTGCTGGAGCGCTACCTGCCGCGGCCGGAAGAGGCGCTTGTGGACGTAGGCACAGGGGCCGGCTTTCCTGGCATCCTGCTGGCCATCGTCCAGCCACAGCGGCCCATCTATCTGGTGGAGCCGGTGGGCAAGAAGGTCGCCTTCCTTCGTCAGTCAGTGCTCACTCTCGGCTTGAAGAACGCCACCGTGCTGGCGGGCAAGATCGAGGATCTGGAAAGCCTGCTGCGAGCAGACCCGGCCTTCCGGAAGGGCGGGGACGGAGCCTCCTCTACATCCCAGCCCGATGCAGAGGCGTCAGCCACGGACCCCTCGTCCGGCGCCTCCACGAGCCCGAGCGAAAAGGCCAATGATCACCCAGCGCTACGCGGCCTGATCAGCCCGCCACACTTCATCTGCCGCGCCTTCACCGCGCTGGGGCGTTTCGCCGCACTGTGCGAGCCCTACATGAGCAAGGACTCACTTCTCTTTGCCATGAAGTCGCTGCGACTGTCCGAGGAACAGCAGGCGCTTCCGGACAGCATCATGCTGCAGGCCGTGGAGCCGCTGCCGACAATCGACCTGGGCGTGCAGCGCAACTTGGCCATCCTGAGCCTGGCCGGAAACACGCCTGCGCCAGACGCTGCACAACCGGCAGCCGCTACGCCTCCCAGCCCTCCAGGCTCCGGCACCGCGGCGAGCGCGCTGACGCGGACCACGTCACCGACAGCCAGCCATTCGCCTGCAACCGGCACCCCCTCCTCTTCCCTGCCCCCATCCGCACAACCCAACCGACGGAGACCCCAGTGACGCTCATTCTGACCATTGCGAACCAGAAAGGCGGGGTCGGCAAGACGACGACCTCGGTGAACCTGGCTGCCGCCCTCTCCCAGCTAGGCAAACGGACCCTGCTGGTCGACCTGGACCCCCAGGGCAACGCCACCATGGGTAGCGGCATCGACAAGCGCCGCCTGTCCCTGTCCGTCTACGACGTGCTGATAGGGGAAGCGACCGTGACAGAGGCCCGTCAGCGCTCGGACGCCGGCGGCTACTACCTGCTGCCCGCCAACCGCGAACTGGCCGGCGCCGAAGTGGAACTGGTCGAGCTGGACCGGCGCGAGCGCCGTCTTCGGGACGCGCTGGACCAAGTAAGCGCTGACTATGACTACATCCTGATCGATTCGCCGCCGTCGCTGTCGCTGCTGACCCTGAACGGCCTGTGTGCCGCCCAGGGCGTGATCATCCCGATGCAGTGCGAGTACTACGCACTGGAGGGTCTGAGCGACCTGGTGGGAACCATCCGGAAAGTGCACGCCAACTTCAATCCGGAGATCAAGATCATGGGCATCCTGCGCGTGATGTACGACAGCCGGATCACGCTGGCGCAGCAGGTCTCGGCCCAGCTGGAAGAGCACTTCAAGGAGAAGGTGTTCAAGGCGGTCATCCCGCGCAACATCCGTCTGGCCGAAGCCCCCAGCCATGGCCTGCCAGGCGTTCGCTTCGACCCAGGTTCGCGCGGTGCGCTGGGCTATCTCGACTTTGCCTCCGAGCTGATCGAGCGCACTCCCGCCTATGTGGCCCAGATGAAGTCGGCTGCCCAAGCGCGTGCCGGACAGCAGGCAGCCCCCCAGGCACGGGACACATCTCATGCTCCGGCCGGATCGACGAACGCATCCACTCAGGCGGATGAGACCCCCGACGCGCAGAACCCGTCCACCACGGACGGGAGCGTGTCCGGGCATGCCAGCGAAACCCCTGCCGGCAGTCACACCGAAGAGAGCCAGGCCAACGCCGGCTGATCCCACACAAGAACCTTGAAGCCAGACGGGGCGCGTCCCGTGCCCCCAGCATCTGGCGCCAGAACACACGAGAACATTCCAAGGAAAGCAAGGCATGAGCAAGAAAGCCAAGGGCGGCCTCGGTCGCGGTCTGGATTCACTGCTGGGGGGCGATGGCCCGATGCTGGATGAGACCCCAGCCCCGGTTGCCCCCCAACCGGCCGCGGTCTCCATCAGCCCGACAGCCCCCGCCGAGGAAGGCATCCGCGAGATGCCCCTGAACCTGCTGCAGGCCGGGCGCTACCAGCCCCGTACCCGCATGGACGAATCCGCCCTGCAGGAGCTGGCGGACTCGATCCATGAGCATGGTTTGCTGCAACCCCTGGTGATCCGCCCGATCGACAACGGGCGCTACGAGATCATCGCCGGCGAACGGCGTTTCCGTGCCGCGGCGCTCGCCCAGCTGGAGACGGTTCCTGTCATCATCAAGGAGGTCAGCGACGAGAACGCCCTGGCCCTGGCCCTCATCGAGAACATCCAGCGCGAGGACCTGAACCCGCTGGAAGAAGCCAGCGCCATCCAGCGTCTCATCGACGAGTTCGACTACACCCACGAGCAGGCCGCCCAGGCCATCGGCCGCTCCCGCAGCGCCACCTCCAACCTGCTGCGTCTGCTGAACCTGGCCGACACGGTTCAGACCATGCTGCTGGCCGGTGACATCGAGATGGGCCACGCACGCGCCCTGCTCTCCCTGGACCGGGCCGAGCAGATCCTGATGGCGCACCTCGTGGTCCAGCGTCGCCTTTCCGTGCGCGAGACGGAACGGCTGGTGAGCCAGAAGCTGGAGGAGAACAAGGGCCTGGCCAAGGCCAACCAGAAGCGGGCGGCCGATGCCGTGACCGACCGCGACGTGGCACGCCTGCGCGAACGCATTGCCGACCATCTGAACACGACGGTCGAGATCATCAGCAAGGCCAACGGCCGCGGCAAGCTGGTCATCCACTTCTCCAGCAACGATGCTTTCTCGGGGCTGCTGGAGCGACTGCGGCTGGACACCGTGACCCAGGAGTGAGCGCACACAAACGTCGTTGAATCACGTAATTACGGACTTCATTGTCGTTATCGGCGGAGTCCGCAGAAACACGCCTCAATAACGGCAGCCTGGCGTCCTCCACGGGTATTCGTAATTCAGCGTTATGAATGACACCATGAACGCTCTCGGGAAAACCCTCATCCAACTCGATACGCTGCCGTTTTGACCGGCATCGTGGTACCCCCTATACTCGTACAGGCATTAGGGAATGCAGCTTCTTCGTTCGTTCGCAGATTGGCGCACACCCACGCATCCTCGTCGCGGCGCGAATCGGGCAAGGCAGCTCGGTCCGGTCAATGCGCGGGAGCACCGGGGAACGCAGAGGAGGCGTTTCCCGATCTTCGAAGGGGCTGGGTAGAATGCTGAAAACCGTCAGCCTGCAGATCGTGCTGGTGATCGTGGTCGCTGCGCTCGGCAGTCTGTACTGGGGCACTCCGGGCGCCCGGGACATCCTGCTTGGTGGGCTGGCCTGTGCGGTTCCCAATGTGCTGTTTGCCCGTCTGCTTGCACGGGCAGGACGACAGTCGTCGCAGGCATTCGTTGCGGCCTTCCTGCTGGGGGAGTTCCTCAAGCTTGCCTTGACATTGTTTTGCCTGATGGCTATCGTCAGATGGCTGACGCCGGCGCATTGGGAAGCATTGCTGCTGGGCATCATCACGGCCTTGCATGCGCCATGGCTGATGGCCCTTTCCCGACGTCGAGAGAATCGAATCCATGCCGAGCAGGGTGTCCAGAGCGACACCAGGCCTGGTTCCTGAAACACTTACCCCCACACCAAGATGGCGACAGAAGGCACACATGGCCCCGCAAACGCGGCCGAATACATCGTTCACCACCTCGGTAGTGCCAACTCTTCGGGTCATCCGCAGAAGGCCATCGTCGACTTCTCCATCATCAACTACGACACCATCTTCTGGTCCGTCCTGATGGGTGTCCTGGCCTGCGGCCTGATGTGGATGGTCGCCCGCCGCGTCAACAGCGGCGTGCCCAACCGCTTCGTGGGGGCCATCGAGTTCCTGGTCGAATACGTCAACGAACAGGCCCGCTCCATCATCCACGGCGACATCCGCTACATCGCCCCGCTGGCGCTGACGGTCTTCGTCTGGATCGTCTTCATGAACACCCTGGACCTGGTTCCGGTCGACCTGGTGCCCGCCATCGTCTCCGGCCTGGGCATCTCCCACTATCAGCGCATCCTGCCCACGGCGGATCTGAACGCCACGCTGGCCATGTCCATCGTCGTGCTGCTGGCCTCGCTCTACTACGGCGTCAAGATCAAGAAGGCCCACTTCTTCGGTGAGCTGGTCTCCGCCCCGTTCGGCTCGGGTGGCAACAGCGGCATCGGCCTCATCTTCAAGCCCATCCTCTGGGTCTGCAACTTCGCCATGCAGATCATTGAGTACCTCTCCAAGACCGTGTCGCTCGGCATGCGGTTGTTCGGCAACATGTTTGCCGGCGAGATGGTGTTCATGCTGCTGGCCCTGCTGGGCGCACTGGCCACCTGGTGGGGTGCCGGCCTGCACTTCGTGCTGGGTCTCATCTGGGCCATCTTCCACATCCTGATCATCGTGCTTCAGGGCTTCATCTTCATGATGCTCACCCTGATCTACCTGGGTCAGGCCCACGACGCTCACTGAGCGGCGTGTAAAGTGAACCGGGGTGCGCGCCAGGCCCGGCCCGCCGCACACCCCAGTCCCCTGCCTCGCGCAGGTTCTTTTCTGTCTCTCTCAACCTTTCTTTGTCTGTCTCGACTGAGGAGTCTTTCATGACCAATGCAGCATACGTCGCAATCGCCTGCGGCATCATCGTGGGCCTGGGTGCTCTCGGCGCTTCGATCGGTATCGCCCTGATGGGTGGCAAATTCCTGGAAGGTTCCGCCCGCCAGCCCGAACTGATGGGCAAGCTGCAGACCTCCATGTTCGTTCTGGCCGGCCTGATCGACGCGGCCTTCCTGATCGGCGTGGGTGTCGCCATGCTGTTCGCCTTCGGCAACCCCTTCGCCGCCTGACACCATCGGAACGGTAGATTGAGAGAAGCAGGCAGACGGTGGCTGCCACGAGGCAGCCACCATGCCGCTTTAGGTATCAATAGTTGATACGGAGAATCTCGCGTGTACATCAACGCCACGATCATCGTTCAATGCTTCATCTTCCTGGCGCTCTGGTGGTTCACCGCCAAGTTCATCTGGCCGCCCATCACTGCGGCACTGGATGAACGCAGCAAGAAGATCGCAGCCGGTCTGGCAGCTGCCGACCAGGCCAAGGCGGAGCTGCAGGCCACCGAGAAACGGGTCGAACAGGAAATGCAGAAGGCTCGCGCCACTGCAGTCGAAGTCCGCGCCAGCGCTGACAAGCAGGCTGCCGAACTCATCGACCAGGCACGTGCCGAGGCTGCTCGCATCATTGCCGCCGCCCAGAAGTCCGCCGCCGAGGAAGCCACACTGGCTGCCGAGCGTGCCCGCGACCAGCTGCGTGATCAGGTCGCCCAACTGGCCGTCAGCGGTGCCGAGCGCATCCTCAAGCGGGAGATCGACGCCAAGCAACACGCCGATCTGTTGTCCAACCTGAAAAACGAGCTGCGCTAAGCCCAAGAACCATGGCGGAAGCACTGACCATTGCCCGTCCCTATGCGGAGGCGGCATTCAAGCTCGCGGCAGAAACCAAGAAAGTGAAGGAATGGTCGGGCGCACTCTCGCGCCTGGCCACCGTCATGAAGGCTGACGTCGCCAACGAGCTTCTGGATAATCCCAACATCGACCGCGCCCAGGCTGCCGCCATCGTTTCCGAAGCCGCCGGCAAGCTGGACAAGCATCAGAAGAACTTCGTGCAGGTCCTGGCCGACAATGGCCGTCTTGCCCAGCTGCCCGACATCGCCGCCCTGTTCGAACAGAGCCGTGACCGGCACGAAAACGTGCTGGAGGCGACCATCGAGTCAGCCTTCGAGCTGACCGACGCCCAGAAGGCCGCCATCGTCGACACGCTCAAGAAGCGCTTCGGCAAGGGTATCAAGGCCACCACCACCGTAAACCCCGAATTGATTGGCGGCGTCTCCATCCAGATAGGCGACGAAGTCATTGACGCATCCGTGCGTGGCAAGCTCTCCCAGCTGGCCGCGTCCCTGACGAAATAAGGAGTTCCCTTCATGCAGCTCAATCCCGCTGAAATCAGCGAACTGCTCAAAAGCAAGATCCAGAACCTTGAGGTCTCGGCTGACTCCCGGAACCAGGGCACGGTCATCTCGGTCACCGACGGCATCTGCCGGATCCACGGTCTCTCCAACGTGATGCAGGGCGAGATGATCGAGTTCCCGGGCAACGTCTACGGCCTGGCGCTGAACCTGGAGCGCGACTCGGTCGGCGCGGTGATCCTCGGTGAATACGAGAGCATCTCCGAAGGCGACGTCGTCAAGACCACCGGCCGCATTCTGGAAGTGCCCGTCGGCCCCGAGCTGATCGGTCGCGTGGTGAACACGCTGGGTCAGCCCATCGACGGCAAGGGCCCGATCAACGCCAAGGAAACCGACGTGATCGAGAAGGTGGCGCCTGGCGTCATCGCCCGTCAGTCGGTGTCCCAGCCGGTGCAGACCGGTCTGAAGTCCATCGATGCCATGGTGCCCATCGGCCGGGGCCAGCGTGAGCTGATCATCGGCGACCGCCAGACCGGCAAGACGGCCGTGGCCATCGATACCATCATCAACCAGAAGGGCAAGGACCTGATCTGCATCTACGTGGCGATCGGCCAGAAGGCCTCCACCATCGCCAACGTGGTGCGCAAGCTGGAAGAGTTCGGCGCGATGGAATACACCATCGTCGTGGCCGCCACCGCTTCCGAGTCCGCCGCCATGCAGTACCTGGCTCCCTACGCCGGCTGCACGATGGGTGAGTACTTCCGCGACCGTGGCCAGGATGCCCTGATCATCTATGATGACCTGACCAAGCAGGCCTGGGCCTATCGTCAGGTGTCGCTGCTGCTGCGCCGCCCGCCGGGCCGCGAAGCCTACCCGGGTGACGTCTTCTACCTGCACTCGCGTCTGCTGGAGCGCGCTGCCCGCGTGAACGAGGAATATGTCGAGAACTTCACCAAGGGTGAAGTGAAAGGCAAGACCGGCTCGCTGACCGCCCTGCCGATCATCGAGACCCAGGCAGGTGACGTGTCGGCCTTCGTGCCCACCAACGTCATCTCCATTACCGACGGCCAGATCTTCCTGGAAACCGACCTGTTCAACGCCGGTATCCGTCCTGCCGTGAACCCGGGTATCTCGGTGTCGCGGGTGGGTGGTGCCGCTCAGACGGGCCTGATCAAGAAGCTGGCCGGCGGCTCGCGTATCGCGCTGGCCCAGTATCGTGAGCTGGCTGCGTTCGCGCAGTTCGCTTCCGACCTGGAAGAGAGCACCCGCAAGCAGCTGGATCATGGCCGTCTGGTGACCGAGCTGATGAAGCAAGCCCAGTACGCCCCACTGCAGGTCTGGCAACAGGCGCTCACGCTGTTCGCTTCCGACAACCAGTACTACGAAGACATTCCCGTGGAGAAGGTGCTGGCTGCCGACAAGGCCATGCACGAGTACGTGCAGGGCAAGTATCCGGAGTTCGTGGAACAGCTGGAACGCGACAAGGCCTTCAACAAGGAAGTCGAAGCCAAGATGCATGAAGTCCTCAAGGACTTCAAACAGAACGGCGCGTTCTGATCGTCTTTGTCCCCCAGCCTGCGGGCTGAACCGCGCACCGCCCCGGCGGTGCGCCAACGAGTTTCTCCACTATGGCAAGCAGCAAAGAGATCCGAAACCAGATCAAGAGCGTCAAGAACACGCAAAAGATCACAAAGGCCATGGAAATGGTCTCGGTATCGAAAATGCGCAAGGCACAGGACCGGATGCGGCAGGCCCGGCCCTACGCAGAGAAGATCCGCGACATCACGGCGCACCTGTCCAACGCCAACCCCGAGTACGTCCACCCGTTCATGCAGAAGCGTGAGAAGGTGAAGAAGGCTGGCATCATTCTGGTGACCAGCGACAAGGGGCTGTGCGGCGGTCTGAACACCAACATCTTCCGGGCTGTCACCCACAAGATGCAGGAGCTTCACGACCAGGGTGCCGGCGTGCAGGCCACCACCATCGGCTCCAAGGGCATGGGCTTCATGTACCGTGCCGGGGTGAAGATCGTCTCGCAGCTTGTGCAGCCCGGCGACACGCCGCGCATCGAGAAGCTGGTCCCGATCATCAAGGTCCAGATCGACGACTTCCTGAAAGGCGAGATCGACGCGGTGTACCTGGCCTACACCCGCTTCGTGAACACCATGACGCAGACGCCGGTCGTGGAGCAGCTGCTGCCGCTGCCCGAGGGCAAGCTCGACCGTCCCGATCCGGGCTACTCCTGGGACTATCTCTACGAGCCCAACCCGAAGTCGGTGCTGGACGAACTGATGGTGCGCTACATCGAGGCACTGATCTACCAGGCGCTGGCCGAGAACATGGCCTCCGAGCACAGTGCCCGGGTGGTGGCCATGAAGGCTGCCTCGGACAACGCCAAGAAGATCATCAACGAGCTGCAGCTGTCCTACAACAAGGCACGGCAGGCAGCCATCACGCAGGAACTCAGTGAAATCGTCGGCGGCGCTGCGGCCGTCTGACCGACGACGTCCCCGACCGATCAACGTACAGTATTCAAAGGAATTCCCATGGCACAAGGTCATATCGTTCAGTGCATCGGCGCCGTCGTCGACATCCAGTTCCCGCGCGATGCCATGCCCAAGGTCTACGACGCGCTCGTCCTGGAGGAATCCGGCGACTCGCTCGCCGAGAAGGGCCTCACCTTCGAAGTTCAACAGCAGCTGGGCGACGGTATTGTCCGTACCATCGCCATGGGCTCGTCCGACGGCCTGCGCCGCGGCATGCCGGTGAAGAACACCGGTGCCAACATCCAGGTGCCCGTGGGCCCCGCCGTGCTGGGCCGCGTGATGGACGTGCTGGGCCGCCCAATCGACGAGCGTGGTCCCATCCAGACCGAAGAGCATCGCGGCATCCACCAGCCGGCTCCCAAGTTCGACGAGCTGTCGCCGTCGGTGGAGCTGCTGGAAACCGGCATCAAGGTGATCGACCTGATCTGTCCCTTTGCCAAGGGCGGCAAGATCGGTCTGTTCGGCGGCGCCGGTGTGGGCAAGACCGTGAACATGCTGGAGCTGATCAACAACATCGCCAAGGCCCACTCGGGTCTGTCGGTGTTCGCCGGGGTGGGTGAGCGTACCCGTGAGGGGAACGACTTCTACCACGAAATGTCGGATGCCAAGGTCATCGTGCAGGAAGACCTGTCGCAATCCAAGGTGGCCATGGTGTTCGGCCAGATGAACGAACCCCCGGGCAACCGTCTGCGCGTGGCGCTGACCGGCCTGACCATGGCCGAGCGCTTCCGTGACGAAGGCCGTGACATCCTCTTCTTCGTCGACAACATCTACCGTTACACCCTGGCCGGTACCGAGGTGTCCGCTCTGCTGGGCCGGATGCCGTCCGCCGTGGGTTACCAGCCGACGCTGGCCGAGGAGATGGGTCGCCTGCAGGAGCGGATCACCTCCACGAAAACCGGCTCGATCACCTCCATCCAGGCCGTGTACGTGCCTGCTGATGACCTGACCGACCCGTCGCCGGCCACCACCTTCGGCCACCTGGACGCCACCGTGGTGCTGTCGCGTGACATCGCCTCGCTCGGTATCTACCCCGCCGTCGACCCGCTGGACTCCACCTCGCGCCAGATCGACCCCAACATCATCGGCGAAGAGCACTACAACGTCACCCGCGGCGTGCAGGCCACCCTGCAGCGCTACAAGGAACTGCGCGACATCATCGCCCTGCTGGGCATGGACGAGCTGTCGCCCGAGGACAAGCTGGCCGTGGCCCGTGCCCGGAAGATCCAGCGCTTCCTGTCGCAGCCGTTCCACGTGGCCGAGGTCTTCACCGGTGCACCTGGCAAGTACGTGCCGCTGAAGGAAACCATCCGCGGCTTCAAGATGATCATCGACGGCGAATGCGACGAGCTGCCGGAAGGTGCGTTCTACATGGTGGGCAGCATCGACGAGGCGTTCGAGAAGGCGAAGAAACTCGCCAAGTAAGCAGCCACTTCGATGACAACGGCGATGTCGGCTGAACCTGGCACGCACCGGATGTTTCGAATGACGCCGCCGAGGACCCGGCTTTCACAAGCCGGCCTTCGGCGCGAACCGAAAGATCCCTCACGCCATCAGCCGCATCGTCCCACCTGACCCGCGAGAACCCATACGTCATGAACACGATTCAAGTCGAAGTGGTCAGCGCCGAGGAGTCGATCTTTTCCGGGGAAGCCGAATTCGTCGTGCTGCCCGGTGAGGTCGGTGAGCTTGGTGTCTATCCCAACCATACCCCGCTGATCACCCGCATCAAGGCCGGTGCGGTGCGCATCCGGGTGCCAGGCGAGAACCGCGACGAACTGATCTTCGTTGCCGGTGGCATCCTGGAGATCCAGCCGAACCTGGTCACCGTCCTGGCCGACACCGCCATCCGCGGCAACGACCTCGATGAGGCGCGTGCCAACGAGGCCCGTCGTGCGGCTGAAGAAGCGCTCACCAACGCCAAGTCCAAGATGGACCTGGCACGTGCCCACTCCGAACTGGCGGCGGTCACCGCCCAGATCCAAACCATTCGCAGATATCGGTCACGCTGATTTTGTCCACGAAGAACGACACCTTCCTTCGCGCCCTGCGGGGCCAGGTCACCGACTACACGCCGGTGTGGCTCATGCGTCAGGCCGGGCGCTACCTGCCCGAGTACAACGCCACGCGCGCCCGGGCGGGCAGCTTCATGGCGCTGTGCAAGACGCCCGAGCTGGCCTGCGAGGTGACGCTTCAGCCACTGGCGCGCTTCCCGCTGGATGCCGCCATCCTGTTCTCCGACATCCTGACCATTCCGGATGCGATGAACCTGGGGCTGAGCTTCCAGCAGGGGGAAGGCCCCCGTTTCGAGAAGACCATCCGGCACGAGGACGACGTGAAGGCGCTCTTCGCGCCGGATCCGACCCAGGAGCTGCGCTATGTGCTGGACGCCGTCAGCACCATTCGCCAGGCCCTGGATGGCCGCGTTCCGCTGATCGGCTTTGCCGGCAGCCCCTGGACGCTGGCCTGCTACATGGTGGAAGGCCGAGGCGGCACCGACTTCCACACCATCAAGACGATGATGTACCAGCGTCCCGATCTGCTGCACCGGGTGCTGGAAATCAATGCGCGGGCCGTCACGAACTACCTGAATGCCCAGATCGAGGCCGGTGCCCAGGCGGTCATGATTTTCGACACCTGGGGCGGTATCCTGGCCGACGGACCGTACCAGCGCTTTTCGCTGGCCTACATGCGCCGCATCCTGTCCGAGCTCACCCCGTACCGCAAGGAACGCAACGAGAAAGGCGAGACGGTGCTGGAAAGCGTGCCCACCATCCTGTTCACCAAGGGTGGGGCACCCTGGCTGGAGGCCCTGGCCGCCAGCGGCGCCGATGCCATCGGCATCGACTGGACCATGAACCTGGCCACGGCCCGCAAGCGCGTGGGTCCCACCTGCGTGCTGCAGGGCAACCTCGATCCCATGGCACTGCTCACCTCGCCCGAACAGGTGCGTGAACAGGCCATCCGCACGCTGGACAGCTACGGTGCGGCCAACACGGGCCGGGGCCACGTCTTCAACCTGGGACATGGCATCTCGCAGTTCACGCCGCCCGAGCACGTCTCGGTGCTGGTCGAGACGGTTCACGAGCACAGCCGCAAGCTGCGGCGCTCGCCCTTCGCCTGACCTGCCCTCGCATCCCGCAGAAAGCCCGCTCAACGCGGGCTTTTTCATGCCCACGTACCGCCATCGGGCAGGCGTGCACGCGTCCATTCGCAGGCGACACACCACGCCGATCGACAGCACTTTCCAACACCAAACTAACTGTGCGGAATAGCAGCGCGATCAATATGAAACTGCCGCATAATGGGACGTAACCGACTGTCAATCGGCTTGTGCCCCAAGGGGCCTGGCAACCGACAGACGGCAGACCTGCGTGCTGCCCGTTACACCCCTCTTTCCTCACGGGCCGCCTCGTCAGAACCAGCAGGCATCGCGGCCCGATGGCCGCCGCGCCCTCCCGAACCTCGCGTACAGAAGAAACAAGGAGCGTTTTCATGGCCACTTCCAAACCCAGCAAGAAAGACGGCAATTGGCCCCGCCTGGTTGCCGATGTCGGCGGAACCAACGCCCGATTTGCACTGGAAGTTTCCCCGCTTGAGCTGGAGCACATCGAGACCCTGCCCACCAAGGACTATGACAGCCTGCATGCTGCCATCCGCGCCTATCTGGACAAGGCAGGTCAGCCCATCATCAAGCACGCGGCCATTGCCATCGCCAACCCCATCATCGGCGACTGGGTGCAGATGACCAACCACCACTGGGCGTTCTCGATCGAGACCACCCGGCAGGCGCTGGAACTCGATACCCTGATCCTGCTGAACGACTTCACGGCGCAGGCGCTTGCCATTCCCCACCTGCCCAAGCGCGAGCTGCTGCAGGTGGGCGGGGCCGCCCCCGTGGAGGACGCGCCCATCGCCGTCATCGGGCCGGGTACCGGTCTGGGCGTCTCGGGCCTCATCCCCAATGGCCGAGGCGGCTATACCGCGCTGGCGGGCGAAGGGGGTCACGTCAGCTTCAGCCCGTTCGATCACACCGAAATCCACATCTGGCAGTACGCCAACCGCAAGCACGGCCACGTCTCGGCCGAACGCTTCCTGTCGGGCGCGGGCCTGTCCCTCATCTATGAAGCGCTGGCCGACCGCGAAGGCATCGAGCGCCCGCCGCTGAGTGCGGCAGAGATCAGCAAGCAGGCGCTCAGCGGCTCGTCGCCGCTCGCCCGCCTGAGCCTGGACATCTTCTGCGCCATGCTGGGCACCGTCTCGTCCAACCTGGCCCTGACGCTGGGTGCACGGGGTGGCGTCTATCTGTGCGGCGGCATCATCCGTCGATTCATCGACTATTTCGTCACCTCGCCGTTCCGCAACCGCTTCGAGAGCAAAGGCCGTTTCGAAGGCTACCTGGCCGTCATTCCTGTCTACATCGTGCTGGCCCAGAACCCGGGTCTGATCGGTGCTGCCGTCGCCCTGTCCAATCAGGTCGACGCCTGACTGAGGGCTGGCGTCAGGGGATCCCGTCCACCCTGACGGGATCCTCGGTGCCTGTCCCTCCCCCGCCCACCAACCGAGGATCCGTCCATGGCAACCATTCCAACTGCGGCGCCGCAAGCCGGCCCGCATCAGAACAATAACCAGGCCCTCACCGTCCTCACCAGTCTGTTCTTCATGATGGGTTTCATCACCTGCCTGAACGACATCCTGGTCCCCCACCTGAAGGAAGTCTTCTCGCTGAACTACGCGCAGGCGCTGCTGGTTCAGTTCTGCTTCTTCACCGCCTACGCCATCACCTCCATCCCCTTCGGCAAGTTCATCTCGCGCCTGGGCTACAAGAACGGGGTGATCGGCGGCTTTCTGATCGCCGCGACGGGCTGCCTGCTGTTCTATCCGGCCGCAGGCTCCAAGTCCTATCCCATCTTTCTGGGTGCCCTCTTCATCCTGGCCAGCGGTGTGACGCTGCTGCAGGTGTCCGGCAACCCCTACGTGACGCTGCTGAGCGCGCCGGGCAAGGAAGCCCGCACGCTGACCCTGGTGCAGGCCTTCAACTCGCTGGGCACCACCGTGGCCCCCTCCATCGGGGCCCTCTTCATCCTCAGCACCGAGATCATCTCGCCGGACCGGCTGAGCAAGATGAGCGAGGCTGACCTGGCCAAGTATCAGGCGGGGCAAGCAGCATCCGTGCAGGAGCCGTACCTGATTCTGGCGGGCATCCTGATCCTGCTGGCCGTCTCCGTGTTCTTCATCCGTCTGCCGGCTGCAGAAAAGATTGCGCAGGAGGTCTCGGCCCACGCGCATGACGACCGCAGCAGCGCCTGGCACTACCACCACCTGAAGCTGGGTACGGTGGGCATCTTCTGCTATGTGGGTGCCGAAGTGGCCATCGGCAGCCTGCTGGTGAGCGTGATGGGTCTGCCGGAAGTGGCTGGCCTGAAGGAAGCCACGGCCGCCCATTACCTGACCTACTACTGGGGCGGCGCAATGGTGGGCCGCTTCCTGGGCAGCTACCTGCTCAACATCATCCGGCCGGGGATCTACCTGTCGTTCAACGCCCTGATGAATGTGCTGCTGATCTCGCTGGCCATCGCGCAGGGCGGACACGTGGCCATGTACTGCCTGCTGGCCTGCGGCTTCTTCAACTCCATCATGTTCCCGACCATCTTCTCGCTGGCCACCCGTGGCCTGGGGCGGCACACCAGTCAGGCCTCGGGCATGCTGGCCACGGCCATCGTCGGGGGCGCCATCGTGCCGCTGTTCCAGGGCGTCGTGGCTGACACGGTGGGCCTGCTGCCCTCGTTCTGGGTGGCGGCGGCGTGCTACTGCTACATCGTCTACTTCGGTCTGTTCGGCCACCGTGTGACGGACAGATGAAACGCGTCTGAGGAGACCATCCTGTCTCGCCAACCGGGGGGCCCGTTGCAGGACCCCGGTTGCCGGCGGAAAGCACGTTGCAGAGGCCTTCCGCGCACGCAGGACACCCATTGGATGAAAGCCTAGCTCACGTCAGGTCAGGCATCGGGCGGCGACAGCCGCCCTTTTTTTGCCCCCAGCGAGTGGGCCCACCTTTCTCATCAGGCACCCACACCTGACGGAAGTCTTTGCAGCGCAGAGTCTTTTTCACTTATCCATAAAGTTATCCACAGAAAGACACCTCGTGCAGTTGGCACAGGCTCGTCAGCCACCTGTCACCAATTTATCCCTATCTTCTTGTTTCATAAGGGAATATATCCATTGTTGGCTTCCTGCATCGCTGGAAAAGATGACAGGCCCTCGATTTGACAAGTCCGCCGGGATTTGTCCTCACAAAGTTATCCACAGAAAACTCCCCTGATCTGCGCAACCAGTCCTCCCTGTGTCATCCAGACAACGCGTCTTTCGGGCCATGAACGTGGGAAATCCATATGCCTAAATTTAAGGCAGCACCTGCCCATCCCGCATGGATACAGGCCTCGACGGGTTTACCCTGCCCCTTCCCACACACTTATCCACTGATTCTGTGAAATAACCCACGTCCGGCGACCATTGACGGGTCCCTGGTCTGCCGTTCAAGCGACAGCCGTCGACCACTGGTCGGCTTCACTCTTGCCCTGGATGGCACAGTTGCCAAGCCCGTCCAAAAAAACGGCAATCCCGGAAAACCCGCATCAACATTGGGCTTGCGCCGGTTGCGAATGGAGATCCCACAGAGTTATCCACTGTTTTTGTGCACAACTTCGGGCCTATTTCACGCGCTTTTCGTAACAAAAACTCACGCCGACCGACCGTCTGTCGGGCATGGCATCTCCCCAGGTCAAAATTTAGGCAACACCCTCAAGACCCGCATGAACACTGGATCTTCCTGGCTTGCCCGGACCGAGTTCACATACTTATCCACTGATTCTGTGAAAAAGCGCACATCTCCCGACCGATGAACGGTAACCGGCCTGTCACCTTTGCATCCCTTAAGTACGGCTTCAGGCGCCGCCAAGTCGCTGGACTTGTCAACAGGCAGAGAACGATTCCTGTTCAGTTACGTAAATACCCGAGAGATACCCACCGCGCAGGGACACTCCCGAGCACCGATGAACGGCATGCCGATAACCCCGGTGACACGACGCATCGTCCCCCCACATCCGAACTCACCATCCAGCCCCCTAACCGGATGCCCTCCACCCACATGCGTCACTGTTGCATGCAGGCCGCCAGCTATCGCCCCCATTCACCGACGTGCACCTGCATGCCTCCCTTCTTCCCTGGCGCCGTTCGTCGCCACGCATCCACCGCCTGTAACCAATCGGCTTTCCGACTTCGATAGCAGTAGAAGGGTAGAGCCTTGGCGCGTAGGCGAGTGCTCCCTAACCTGAGAAGCACGCTTTTTCGTGGTTATGCACAGAACGACGATCGTGCTGCCACAACCGATGGGTGTTGTGCAAATCGAGAGGCCTTTTCTTCAAGTCATTGATTCATAAGACCTTTTTCTTTGGTGTATTTCTGGGCAAGGAACCCCTTTCCTAGGCGCCATGCGGGTTTGGGGGCGATTGCCCCACTTTTCTCACAGAGTTATCCACAGTTTTTGTGTATAAATATCGATATCCTTATATATCAATTAGTTACAGCACATTCTTTCAAACCACTTCATGAAAGCGCCTGATCTCGACGTGGAAATTCCGATGCGGGCCATCAACCCCACCCCGTATTGAGGCGACAGCCCATGGAAACCTGGTCGTCGTCTCATCGCCACACCCGCAGACACACGCGAGAACGCCCCCACGTGCAGCCCCGCGCCGTCAGGCTTGGCCCCCTGCTGCACAATATCGACACCCCAACCTCGCACACCGTGCCATCCCTGGCCGGCGCGACGTGCTACCTGTTCCCCCTTTCACGTCCAACCTTCTGCCGTGTCTGCTCCCTATCTCCAGGTCCTGATCGACGGGCCGCTGGCCGGTTGCTTCAGCTATCGCTGTCCGGCTTCGGGGCCGGAGCCTGCCGGCCATTGGGTGACCGTGCCCTGGGGCAAGGGAAGACGCACGGGCCTGGCCCTGCAACGTCACGACGCCAGCGCCCTGCCGGCCGGACTGAAAGCCGAGGACATCAAGTCCATCGAGGCAGTCCGCGAGGATCTGCCCGCCCCCTCCCCCGAATGGCTGGCCTTTCTGCGTTTCGTGGCCCGCTATTACCACGGCAGCCTGGCCGACCTAGCCGTAGGCAATCTGCCCAAGCTGCTGCGCACCCCGCCCACCGCACGCAGCCGCAAGGACGCCGTCGCGCGGCTGGAAGACTTCTCCGCCACGCTGGATGACGGACACGATGCGCCGTCCACCGCCCCCGAACTGAACAGCGAACAGCAGGCCGTGCTGGCGGAACTGTGCACATGGCAAGGCGCGAGGCCAGACGGATCCGCCCCAGCCACACCTTCCCCGGAAGCGTCCACCGGCTCCCCGGCGCCTGCTCCGGCTGCAAACTCTGCCGCGAACGGCTCTCCCCTCTCCTCGCGCACTCGCACCGAGGCCGATCCATCCCCCACATCGATGGCCTCCCGACCAGCCCCCCGTCCATGGCTGCTGCACGGCATCACCGGCAGCGGCAAGACCGAGGTCTATCTGCACTGGATGGAGCACCTTCTGGCCTCACAGCCGGATGTTCAGGTGCTCCTGATGGTGCCGGAGATCGGACTGACGCCTGCCTTGCAGATGCAGCTGCAGCGCCGCTTTCCTGGCCAGCCCATTGCCGTCCTGCACAGCGAGATGACCGACGCCGCGCGGGCCAGTCACTGGCTGGCGACGGCCAGCGGTCGGGCCCGCATCATCCTGGGCACGCGCCTGGCCGTTCTGGCCCCGCTCCCTCGCCTGGGCGCCATCATCGTCGATGAGGAACACGACCCTTCCTACAAGCAGCAGGAGGGGCTGCGCTACTCCGCACGCGACATGGCCGTCGCCCGGGGCCGGCTGGCCCGGATCCCGGTACTGCTGGGCTCAGCCACGCCCTCGCTGGAGAGCTGGCACAACGCACAGCTGGGCCGCTATCGGTTGCTGCGCCTGCGCCATCGGGCCCGCAGCCAGGCCGCCCTGCCCAAGGTGAAGACCGTGGCCCTGCGCGGTGCCAAGACCCAGGAAGGCCTGGCCGAGGAAAGCCTGCAGGCCATCCGCGAGACCCTGGCCCGCGGCGAGCAGGCGCTGCTTTTCCTGAATCGGCGGGGCTTCGCCCCGGTACTCGGGTGTGATGCCTGCGGCTGGCTGTCACGCTGCAACCGGTGCGACGCCTATCGCGTGCTGCACCGCATCTCGCCCGGCGCCGGAGAGCGCAGGACAAAAGCGTCTGCAGCCCGCACCGGTTCGCGCGCCCCATCCGGAACCCCGGGCAGCCCGCCGGGCACCGGGGACGATCCATCCCTGGGCCTCCTTCCTCTGGATGAAGCGAGAGAGAGCGGCGATCAGCGCCCCCCGCGCTATCGCCTGGTCTGCCATCACTGCGCCACCACGCAGACCGTACCCCGTGCGTGCCCGGCCTGTGGCAACCAGGACCTGGCCCCGCTCGGGCGCGGCACGCAGAAACTGGAAGACGCGCTGGCAACGCTTTTCCCCAGCGCGCACATCGGCCGCCTGGACCGTGACGTGGCACGACGCAAAGGCGCGACCCAGGCCTTTCTGGACGACGTGCATGCCGGGCGCACCAATCTGCTGGTGGGCACGCAGATGCTGGCCAAGGGGCACGATTTCGACCGCCTGACGCTGGTGGTGGTGGTGGATGCCGACGCCGGCCTGTTCACGACCGACTTCCGCGCCCCCGAGCGTCTCTTCGCCACCCTGATGCAGGTGGCCGGTCGGGCTGGCCGCCATCGCAGCGAACATGCCCGAACCCTCATCCAGACCCGCCACCCCGAGCACCCGCTTTTCGAGTCCCTGCGGCGTCACGACTACCCCAGCTTTGCGGCAGCCCAGCTGGCCGACCGGCAGGCGGGTGCCCTGCCACCCTTCGGATTCCAGGCCCTGCTGCAGGCCCAGGCCCGCGACCTGGACAGCGCCCTGGCCTTCCTGCAGGACGCACGCCAGTACCTGCTGCAGGCCATCCAGACGGCCCATGCCCAACAGCAACGGCCTGGTACTTCCGGGCACGGATCGGGGCCATCCGAGGCCTTCAGTACGCATCCGGGCTCAGCACAGACTATCACCGGAATTACGAATTACAACACAAACACCCCGCCAGCCAAGCCATCAACAAGCGACGTAATTACGCATAACGCCGTTCAAGCTAGCCAAAAGGCATCTCAAGCCGCCTCCGTTCGCGTCCCGCACGAAGCCCAGGAAACCGGATTCACCACATACACTAGAATTATTGATAACAACGAAAATTCAACAAGATATCGAGGTCCATCCATCCACCCCGATGCCCTAGTGGAAATCTGCGACCCCGTCCCCATGCCCTTGGCGCAGGTGAACAAGGTCTTCCGTGCGCAGCTGCTCATCGAGAGCAGCCATCGCCCCAGCCTGCATGCGTTGCTGGCCAGCTGGCAGGCCTCCGTGGGGGCAGGCGACCACGCCAGCGGTGTGGCCGGCAGTGCGGGCCATCACCACAAGGGCGTGCGCTGGCAGCTGATCATCGACCCGCAGGAGATCTGACGCAGCCACGGCCGCAACACCCGTTGCATGAACTCACCATTGCGACAGACGTCCGCTGCCGATTCGTCCGATAATAGCCCCCCTTCCCGTCGGATGAAGACGCGGACACCGGCCTTGCCGAAGCGGCCTCCCCGGCCTCCGGCATCTTGCACGTGAGCACTCACTTGCAAGATTGCTTCCCGGCGCCTTCTGCCCTGGTCCCCGTCCTGCCCGACCTGCCTGCTGTCCTCATTCCCCAACCGTGGCTGAACTCAATCCCGCACAGGCCCAGGCCGTCAAGCACCTGGACGGCCCCAGCCTGGTCATTGCCGGCGCCGGCTCGGGCAAGACCCGCGTCATCACCGCCAAGCTCCTGCACCTGATCGATGCCGGTTTCACCGGCCGGGCCATTGCGGCCATCACCTTCACCAACAAGGCGGCGGCCGAAATGGCCGAGCGCTTCGCCCAGCAACGCAAGCTCCCCGCCTCCGAACGTCCGACCATCTCCACCTTCCACTCGCTGGGCATGAAGATGCTGCGCACCAGCGGCCGGGGCATCGGACTCAAGCCCTCGTTCTCGATCTTCGACAGCGACGACTGCGCCGGCCTGCTGGCGCAGCTCCTGCAGACCACCGACCGCAAGCTCATCCGGCTGGCCGCCACGCGCATCTCGCTGTGGAAGAACGCCATGACCGAGCCCGAGACGGCGCTCAAGGAAGCCCGCGGCGAGAGCGAGCTGCGCATCGCCCGCGCCTACATGGAATACCAGGCCACGCTGGAAGGCTACCAGGCGGTGGACTTCGACGACCTGATCCGCCTGCCGCTCAAGCTGCTGCGCCAGGACGAGGAAGCCCGCCGCCTCTGGCAGGAGAAGCTGCGCTACTTCCTGGTGGACGAATACCAGGACACCAACGTGGCGCAGTACGCGCTCCTGAAGGAGCTGGTGGGCAACCGCACGGGCCTGACCGCCGTGGGCGACGACGACCAGTCCATCTATGGCTGGCGCGGCGCCTCGCTGGAGAACCTCAAGCGCCTGGGGCAGGACTTTCCCAACCTCACCGTCATCAAGCTGGAGCAGAACTACCGCTCCACCCGCACCATCCTGCACGCGGCCAACACCCTCATCGCCAAGAACCCCAAGCTCTACACCAAGACGCTGTGGTCGGCCCTGGGCGAGGGCGATCCGCTCAAGGTGCTGCCCTGCGACGACGACGAGGACGAAGCCGAAACCGTCGTCAAGCGCATTCAGGCAGCCCGCTTCGAGAAGCGCCTGAAATGGTCGGACTTCGCCGTGCTCTACCGCGGCAACCATCAGGCGCGTGTCATCGAGCAGATGCTTCGCAAAGAGCACATCCCCTACCAGATCTCCGGCGGCCAGTCGTTCTTCGACCGTGCCGAGATCAAGGACCTGTGCGCCTACCTGCGCCTGCTGGCCAACGACGACGACGATCCGGCCTTCATCCGCGCCGCCACCACGCCACGACGCGGCATCGGACCTCAGACCCTCAAGCTGCTGGGCGAATACGCCGGCGAGCGCGACATCAGCCTGTTCCAGGCCATGTTCGAGGCCGGCGTGGAAAGCCGCCTGTCCGATCGGCAGCTGCATCCGCTGCGCGTCTTTGGCGACTTCATCAACCGCCTGAAATGGCGTGCCGAGCGCGAACCTGCCTCCACCGTGCTGGATGCGCTGATCAGCGCCATCGACTACCAGGCCTACCTGTCCGAACAGGGCGACGAGCGCAGCGCCACCACCCGCTGGCAGTACGTCTGCGAATTCCGTGACTGGATCGGCAAGCGCGCCGACGATGACGGCAAGACGCTGGCGGACATGGCCCAGCACATCTCGCTGGTAACCCGACTGGAAGGCCGTGACGAGGACGGAGACGCCGTGCGCCTGTCCACCGTCCACGCCAGCAAGGGCCTGGAGTACCCGCACGTCTTCCTGATCGGCGTGGAAGAAGGCATCATGCCCCACGCCGGCCGCGAGGATGACGGTCTGGACGACGTGAACGGCTCGCCCGTGGACCGCGAGAAGATCGACGCCGAGCGCCTGGAAGAAGAGCGACGGCTGATGTATGTCGCCATCACCCGCGCCCGCAAGAGCCTCACGCTCTCATGGTGCCGCCAGCGCAAGCGCGCCCGCGAGATGGTGGACTGCCAGCCCTCACGCTTCATCACCGAGATGCAGCTGGAAGCCGAAGGGACGCGCAACGTCCCCGTGTCGGCCGACGAGGCCCGCAAGAAGCTGGCGGCGCTGCGCGCCATGCTGGAACAGCGGGGCGCCGTTCCCAGCTGAAAGGAAAACGCCCCATTCCTGCAGGCCGGAACCTCCATGAATGGGGCGCTGAAAAGAAAGTGGTGACTTACTCGTCGCCTTCCTTCTTCTCTTCCAGCTTGGGTGCCTCGAAATTGGCACCGCCCTCGTTGGCCATGTAGACCACCGCGTTGGCGACCTCTTGGTCGGAATACTCGCCACCCGCCTGCGGCGGCATGGCGTTCTTGCCCTTCGTGGCCGACTGCAGCAGCGTATCCAGACCCTGCGCAATGCGCGGTGCCCAGGCGGCCTTGTCGCCGAACTTGGGCGCGCCCGAAACGCCCGCCGTATGGCAGCCCGTGCACACGCCCTTGAACACTTCCTCACCGGTCCGGGCCGGACCACCCTTCTTCATTTCCTGCAGCTCGAAGCCGGCCACCGGACGGATGCGTGCCTCGATGACTTCAGAGGACATCTCGTCGGTCGCACGCGGGCGGCTGCCGGACGCCCCGATCATCGCCGAAATGATGACAACCGGCAGGACCAGTGCCGCCGTCACCACCACGACCAACTGGGTGTTCGACTTGAAGAACCGCATCTTCTCGCCGGTCTGCTTGCCGGCCGGGGTGCCAGGAGTGTTATTGGCCATGAATGCTCCGCGCTGCTTTCTCTAGATTCCAGGTATCCGGGCACGGCACGCATTCCTGCCTGCGGCAGGTCGATCAGGGCCGGCACCCATGATGAATCGCATTTTTATAGAGCAAAACCCTACTGATCGTGTTGATCAGGATCAGCTCCCGGCCAGAGCGGCCCGCCAGACGGCGTCATGGCCTCCCTCGGGACAGAGAATGCGCACTGCCCCGGCACGCCTCCTCGGCAGCGCCCCCAAGAGATCACGCAAGCTGCCCAAATTACAGGCAACCCACTTTCCTTCCCGCCCTGGCCGCGAGCACTGGACGCCCATCCGGAAAAGCTGTATTCTTCAAAAGCTCAGCGCGCCCGTAGCTCAGGGGATAGAGTATTGGCCTCCGAAGCCAAGGGTCGCACGTTCGATTCGTGCCGGGCGCGCCACTTCCCCTTCCTGGTGGGGCCTTCATGTCCGCATCCACCCCTGCCCAGCGTACCCTCACCACCGCCCGCTGCCTGCTGGCTGCCGGTGCCCTGGTTTCGGCCTCCGCCATCGTACGCTCCTCCATTGCCGGCACCCTGCTGGCCTGGCTGCTCATGCTGCTGGGCGGCGGCATGCTGGTGGCTGCCCGCCGCGCCGACTGACCTCAGCCCTCCAGGCGCCGCCTATCGGCCCTCTTCCCGTGCCCGCCGGGCGCGCTCGAAAAGCTTGTCGTGAGGCTCGCCCACGGTGCGATCGTCGCTCAACGTGAGCGGATCATCATCGATCTCATCCTCCCAGGATGCCTGGGCAGCGATCTGCGACTCCCGGTCGTTGCCGATCCCCACCGGCAGGTCGGCCCCTTCGTCCGATGACCACGTCGCGGTATCGGCCCCAGCACCGCCGGCACGCCCGGCCGGCAGTGTCCTGTCCGTTCCCGCCTCATCGGCCGTGCCCGTAGCAGCCTCGGCCACCGCATCCGCATCTGCAGAACGTTCGGCGGCCGCTTCACCGTCCGACGTTGCCTCCTCGGCCGTCGCCCCGTTTTCGGCCGCCTCGGCGTTGTTCTCTGCGCCGGGTGCCTCCGTCCAGCCGGTACCGACCAGCAGCGCCCCGCCAAACTGCGCCTCGGGCCGGAAAGCCCCCAGGCCAAACAGCTTCAGGAAGGACTCGGCATCCACCCGCCCCTGCTCGTAAGCCTTCAGAAAACGCTGGGGCGACGTGAAATCCCAGCTGCCCACCGGCAGCGGCACGGACGGCTGCACGTAGAGCCGACCTTCCAGCGCAAAGACCGGCGTCTTGCGGTTGTAGGTGCGCGTGGTCAGCACCAGCGTCTGGCCCGGCACATCGGCCACCAGATCCACCGGCACCGGATCCACCAGACTGCCCGAACAGGCCGGCACGCCATCCAGCTCCACCGGCGGCACCAGCGGCGGCAAGGCACTGGCCGCCTGCAAAAGATCGAACAGCTCCCGCTCGGTACGGCAGTCCTGCAGGCGCTTCACATGCGGCACGAACATCGCCGTGCGCTCGGACCGGGCATGCAGTGCGGCCGGCATCAGCCGTGCGTCACGCCGGTATTCGCGCCAGCTCACCCTCCGCAACTGACGCTCGGTCAGCGTGGGCGGCGGCAGCGCGCAGCCAATGCGGATCTCGGGCGCCGCCCACAGCAGCTGCCGGAAATGCTCGCCCCCCAGCACCGCCCGCATGGACTTGCGATAGATGCCCCCCTGACGGAACAGCGGCGCATCCTTGCGAAAGAGATTGAGCCAGGCGATGTTGGTGCGCACCCCGGCCAGCTCGCGCTCGTACCAGGCCAGCGCACGCCGGCTGTCATTGGCATGGACCAGGCAAGCCATGAAGGCGCCCATCGAGGTTGCCCCGATGACGCGCGGGCGCAGCTCGATCTCGGCACGCAGGACTTCCCAGAAGCCTGCCTGCCACCAGCAACGATGCCCGCCACCCGCAAAGACCACCTTGTCAAACATGCAATCGATCCAGTAGTTGCACGACCCACAGCCGCGCCTGCTCCCATTCTACCGTCGGCCCCCCGCCAGGCCAGCCATGCGCACCCCAAGGCAACAGATGCCCACGAAAGAAAACAGGCTCCGCTCAGGCGCCGCTGCAACCTGCAGCCCGCACGCATCTTCATCAGCCCACGGGCTTATCAGGCGCGATAATCCGCGCATGAGCAACACGCCTGCACCGCCATCGGCGCCCTCTCACGGGCCAGGCCGCAACCCAGACAGTCCACCCACCCCCGACCCGGCAGGGGCAAGGCGCAGCGGCGACACAGCCGCCCCACCCCACCAGGGACTGCCCCCGGTCTGGCGTGAAGACGCACGCATCCTGCTGCTGGGCAGCTTTCCCGGCAACGCCTCCCTGGCGGCCCGGGCCTACTACGCGCACCCGCGCAATCAGTTCTGGCCCATCATGGGCCGGCTGACGGGCGAGCCCACAGCCGAGCTGCCCTACGAGGCGCGACTGGCCCTGCTGCGCCGCCACCGCATCGCCCTGTGGGACACGGTGGGCCGCTGCCACCGTCAGGGCAGCCTGGACAGCGCCATCCGCGAGGCCCTGGGCAACGAATTCCAGCCCCTGCTGGCGCGCCTGCCCCACCTGCAGCTGATCGGCTTCAACGGCCAGCATGCAGGTCGTCAGCAGGCATTCTTTCAGTCACTGGGCTACCAGACCGTGGTGCTGCCCTCCACCAGTCCGGCCTACGCCAGCCTGAACCTGGACCAGAAAAGTGAGCGCTGGCTCTCGGCGCTACGCCCGTTTCTCAGCCCTTGGACCTCACTCCCGGCAGGAACTGCACCAGCAGGAAGAGGCACGCCACCGAAGCGATGGCCATGTCCACCAGCCGCACCCGGATACGGCGACGGCGCGGCGCATTGAGGATCGCATGCGGTGTGGCCGTGGGCCGATCCTCCAGCGCCGGATGGCCGCCCCGCTCCGCATGCACCTGCGGCATCGAAGTCCCTTCTGACGCCGGTTTCGTATCCGATGAAGCCATGATCGTCTCCGCTCAGGCGCCGCGCTCGGCCACCAGCGCCGGGTTGAACGCCGGGTCGTTGTACATCTTGAACTGGCGGTACACCTTGAAATAGGCCTTGCCGGCACGGCAGTCGGCCATCAGCTCATCCAGGCAGCGGCCCAGGTCATCACGCTGCGTCTCCAGCCGCGCCAGCCGGGCGCGCGAGGCCTCCCGGTGCGCCTCGTCCACATCGGTGCGCTCGGTCTGCGCCTTCATCGCCCGCACCTTCAGCGCCATGATCGACATCCGGTCGATGATGCTGCCGGCCGTCTCGCTGTTCATCCGCGCCCCCTGGCCCGCCAGGCTCACCGGTGAATCTCCGCCCACCGACGACGGATCCACCAGACCCAGCCCCAGCAGCAGCAGCTCGTCCACCCGCTCGGTGGCGTCATTGCGCGCCTGGTTGTAGCCGTCGATGGCCCGCTTGTTGCCGGCAATCTCCTCGGCCGAGACACGGGTACGCCGTGCCAGATCCTCCTCGTCCCACAGCAGGCTGTTGAAGCGGTGGTTGTTGCCCACCCAATGCCACAGCAGCACCTGCGTATCGTCCGTGGCCGGCGCCTGGTCCAGCGCATGGCTGTCCGGCGCCACGCCCGCCTTGGGCCAGCCCGGCAGCGCCAGACACTGCTGATGGAAGGCAATCACCGCTGCACCGTTCAGCACCCGACGACTCTGGTTGTCTGCACCCTGCATCTCGTTTCACTCCATAATCGGTGGAAGACCACTGAATTATCCACAAATGCGACCACTCATCGTTCGTCTGCCGAACTGGGTCGGCGATGTCGTCATGAGCCTGCCCACCCTCTGGCACCTGCATCATCACGGCTACGCGCTGCAACTGGTAGGCAAGCGCTGGGCTGTCCCCCTGCTGGCCGGCTGCAGCTGGCCCGTACATACCCTCCCCGGCACCCTGCGCGAACGGGTCCACCTGCTGCGCGGCCTGGCCCGGGATGTCCGCACCCTCGACGCGGATTTCGACAAGCGCCTCAACACCCTGCTGCTCACCAACTCGTTCTCCAGCGCCCTGGATGCCTGGCTGGCCGGACTCAACACCGTCGGCTACCGCCAGGACGGCCGAGGCTGGTTCCTCACCCACCCCGTTGCCCAGCCCACACAGCCGCTGCATGAAAGCCAGCGCTTCTGGAACGTCGCCGGCCCCCTCACCTCCGGCCGGCCCGATGGCCTGGATGCCCGCACAGCCGCGCCCCCATCCAGCGCCATGCCATCCGCCCACCCGGCAGCCGATGGCCGCCCCACCCCGAATGGAAGCGCCGCCCCAGCCGCAAGACAGGCTCCGGCCTTCCAGGCGCCCCCCATGGACTGGCCCACGCTGCCCCTGACCGATGACGCCCGGGCCGCCGCCCTGAAACTGCTGCACCAGCAGGGCCTGGTGCAGGACACCGACAACGGCCAGTCACGCATCCTGCCCTACGCCTGCCTGGTGCCCTTTGCCACCGGCACCCTGAAAGGCGCCAGCAAGGCCTGGCCCGGCTTTCCCACCCTGTGCCGGCAACTCGTCCCCGAACTGCCGGTACTGCTCATGCCCGGCCCGGGGCCGGAAACCATCCAGGCTCGTACCGACTACCCCGACGCCCAGACCCTGGCCGGCGTCCCCCTGGATGTCTATGCCGCCCTGCTGGCCCACAGCGCCGTGGTCGTGGCCAACGACACGGGCCCCGGTCACCTGGCCGCCGCCGTCGGCGCCCGTCTCGTCTCCGTCCTGGGCCCCACCGACGCCAGCCGCTACCGCGCCCTCGGCCCTCACGTCACCCTCATCCAGCACCACCCCTGGCCCGAGGTGGACACCGTCCTGCAACAGGTTCACCAGGCCATGGCTGCCGCCCGCCAGCACTGACGCCACGGCCACGAACCTGCCCGTTTTCGGCCTCGCACGAGGCCGTTACATCCCGCCGTATCCCGCAAAACAACGCGGCAGGCCGTTGCCCTCAAAGCCACACATTGTGACCCGCCGTTTGTCGGCCGACGGACGGCGGCCTAAACTGCAGGCGAAACGACACTGTTGCGCCCCGGCGACGTACACCCCGCCGGCTGCACCTTTCGGAGAAACCCATGTTCAAGCGAAGCACCTGTGCCGCGGCCGTTGCCGCAGCCTTCTCCCTGGCAGCCATCCCGGCCGCCATGGCGCAAACTGCCCAGGACCACGCCCGTACCGTCCGCCCCGCCCACGCCGGCCAGCAGAACCACCAGGGGCGCCACTACAACCTGCAACGCAACGCCACGCAGGCTGCCCCGGCATCCAGGGCCGCGACAAAACCCGCCGCCCCGCACCACGCCGCTGCCCGGATGGTCACAGCCGCCAACATGCCCACCGCCATCGACACGCTGACCAGCGATGTCGTCGTCCTGCCCACCTACCACGCCCAGCGCAACGCCAGCCAGCTCACGCCCTTCGAGGCCCTGGGCAGCATCCAGCCCCGCTCGCAAGGCACCCCCGGATCCTTCGGCGGTCTGGCCATCCGCGGCAACGCCCTGCAGGACACCCTCGTCCTGATCGACGGCTTCCGCGTCAGCCCGGCCAGCGGTGCCGACTTCTCGCTGCTGCCCATGGCCTATGGCAGCCGCACCGAAATCCTGCGCGGCCCCGGCTCGGGCGTCTACGGCCAGAATGCCGGTGGCGGCGTGGTGCAGTACCTGTCCGACCGTGCCGGTCCCAAGACCCGGGTCAGCGGCGAAGCCGGCATCGGCGGCCGTGGCTACATGCAGATGCGCGGCCGCGTTTCCGGCGGCAATGAACAGATCACCGGCACTCTCGACGTGGGCCGCGAGCGCGGCGACGGCTTCGACGCCACCGCCCGCGACTACCCCGGCCACCAGGACGACCAAGACAACTGGAAGCGCGACAACCTCTCCGGCCGCCTCGATGCCCAGCTCTCCACTGCCACGAACGTCACCTTCGTGGCCATGCGCAACACCGTCAACGCCGACTTCGACGGCACCTATGGCGGCAACACCGCCCTGGCCGCCAAGAAGCGCCTGGAACTGACCGGCGTGCGCGCCGACCACCAGCTCAGCCCGAACACCCGACTGGACGCCAAGTTCGGCCAGAGCAGCATCAGCAACACCTGGAACTACACCAACAACGTCGCCACCTGGGACAAGACCCGCCTGCGTGAATACGGCCTGGGTGCCACCCAGCAGGTCACCCCTGAAGTCCTGGCCCGCGTCGGCGCCGAACGGCTGGAAGAAAGCTACGACACCACCGGCCTGTCCTCGCCCACCCGCACCACCCATGCGCTTACCGGCAACGCCGTGGGCGAATACGGCCCGCACCAGCTCAACGTGGCCCTGCGTCTGGACGACAGCAACCGCTACAAGAAGACCTTCAGCCACCAGGTGGGCTATGGCTACCGGCTGGCCGACAACCTGCGCGTCGTGGGCAACCTCAACACCGGCTACCGCATGCCCGACCTGGCCGACTACTACGCCAGCCCGGAAAATGCCCGCCTGAAACAGCAGCGCAACCAGACCGTCGACGCCGGCGCCTACTGGCAGCCCGACCAGGCCACCTACGCCAAGGCCATCGTCTACCGCAGCCGCGTGCGTGACCGCCTCACCACCATCGGCGACTGCACCGGTGCCGCCAACTGCGCCATCACCAACGTCGGCCGCGCCACCATCACCGGCATCGCCCTCTCCCTCGGCCAGGAAAACGCCCCCGGCCAGCTGGTTGAAGGACTGAGCTGGCAAGCCAACCTCGACCTGGTCAATCCCAAGAACAGCGCCACCGGCCGCGTGCTGCCGCACGTCGCCAAGCGCACCGTCAGCGCCCAGGTGGACTACAGCTTCGACGAGTACAGCGTGGGCGCCGACGTGGTGCTGAACAACCGCCACTTCTCCGACGAAGCCAACCAGCGGCGCGTCGGTGGCGGCCTGCTCGTCAACCTGCGCTCGTCCTGGCGCGTCTCCCCCGAGCTGACAGCCCACGCCGACGTCTACAACCTCGGCAACCGCAGCAACGCCAGCTGGCGCTACTACAACCAGCAGCCGCGCACCGTGATGCTGGGCGTGTCGTACTCGCCGCGGTAAGGCAGGCGACCGTTGATGGGGCAGCTTCCAATGACTGCCCCCTCAGACACAGGGCCGGTTCCTTCAACCATGAAGGACCGGCCCTGTTCATTTGCAGCCTGTCGGATGCAGGATCCACGCATATCGGCCGGGAGCGTGATCCTCTTGTTTTCGGCCAAGCAAGGTAATACCATTCGTATTACTTCGTCTGGATCCATGCCGCCATGACCACCACCGTCAAGCTGCCCCCCGAGCTGGAACATCAGCTGCGCCAGCGCAGCACCCAGGAAGGCCGCTCCATCAGCGAACTGATGCGCGATGCCCTCAGCGCCTACCTGCAGAACGTACCGCCCCCCAAGGCCTCCGCCTTCAGCCTGGGCGCAGACCTGTTTGGCCGCCATGCCGGCCCGGCCGATCTGTCCACCGAACGTCGCCGCCATCTGGCCGATGCCTGGGAAGAGAAACACCGCAGGGGGCAATGAAGATGTCAGAACAGAAAGTCGCAGAGCCCCCACTTCGGTGGCCAGCCCCCGTCGAGGGCCCCGTCCTGGTCGACTCAGGTCCCCTGCTGGCCCTGTTCAACGCAGCGGACCATTGGCACCTCCCCGTGCGGCACTGGCTGGAAACGCATCCCGCCGTCCGCCTCATCACCACCTGGCCCGTACTGACCGAAGTCTGCGCCCTGCTGGCCCGTCGCATCCATAACCAGGCCGCCCTGGACTTCCTGCTGTGGATCGAGCGCGGCGCGGTCCAGGTGGACATCCCCACCGACACCAGCCTGCCAGCCGTCCACCGCATCGCCCAGCGTTTCGCCAGCCTGCCCCTGGACCTGGCCGACGCCTCCATCGCCGAAGCCGCCGCACGACTGGGTATTCACCGCATCATCAGCATCGATGCCGATTTCGATGTCTACAGAGATGCACGGGGGAAGGCGCTGGTCAATCTGCTGCGCTGAAAAGCGATGGGTCGTCGCTTTCGGCCAGCGGCTCCGCCGCCAGGTGCCGGTGCTACACTCAACAGACCATCAACGTCGGGTTGCCCTGTAATGCGTACCCGCGCCGGGTTGAGAAACGACCATTGACAGAGGTTCAAAATGCGTCATCCGTTGCTTGCAAAAGCCAAAGCTTTTCAGCCCGCCGATGACAATCGGCCATTTGAAGAGTTCATGATGGAACAGGTCGCCCTGGCCGAAGAGGTCGGCGGGGAAACGACACTGGAAGAGATTTTCCGAAAAGCCGACGAAGATGAAAAGAAAGAGACTGAAGGTCGTTTACTCGGATCTGGCAGGTAGTCAACTGCGCGAGATACTGGCCTACTGTCGCCGCGAGTTCGGCATTTCGGTTGAACGCCGGGTCAGGAATCAGTTCATCGCCACCGAGGAATTGCTATCGAAGTTTCATTACCTGTTCCCCGTCATTGAAGACCATCCCATTACACACAAGTTCCAGCATGCTTCAATAGCAGCTCTGCACATGAAACGATGAGAGACTTCCATGAGCTGGGCACAGGATGAGTTCGGAACCGTGGATCTGGGTGATGAGCGGCTCAACGGCCGGGCCGTGCTGCTGGCCGAACGCCTGGCGGCCGAGCCAGGCGAGAGCATCCCCAATGCCTGCCGAGGCTGGGCCGAGACCCAGGCCGCCTACCGTTTCCTGAGCAATGACAAGACGGATTGGCAGGCGCTGCTGGCCTCACACTGGACAGCCAGTATCGAGCGCATGCGCCAGCACAAGGTCGTGCTCAACATCCAGGACACCACTGAGCTGGACTTCAATGGCCGAAGGACCAGGGGCCTTGGTCCATTGAGCTACGAGACACAGCGCGGCATGTATCTGCATCCGACCTACGCCATCAGCCCGGCCCGTGAGCCACTGGGTGTGATGGATGCGTGGATGTGGGCCAGACAGCCCAAGGCCGCCGATGGCAAGCGTCATGACATCAAGGAAAGCCAGCGCTGGATCGAAGGATACGAGCGGGTGGCCGAGCGCGCCCGGGAGCTGCCTGAGACCCGGCAGGTCTACGTGGCCGACCGTGAAGCCGACATCATGGCTTTGCTGGTGCGTGCCAGGGATCTCGACCATGCTGCCGATTACCTGATCCGCTGCCAGCATGACAGGGCCCTGCCCGATGGCTCGAAACTATGGGCACAGTTGCAGCAGACGCCGGAGCTGGGGCAGATCCGGTTCAGCCTGCCCGCAGGCCGGGGCAGGAAGGCACGCATGGTCAGGCAGCGCATCTGCGCCAACTCGATGGAGCTGCGCCATGGCACGAAGGGCACGCTGCCGGTGACCTGTGTGCTGGCCGAGGAAATCGATGCACCGGCAGGGAGCAAGCCAGTGGTCTGGCGGCTGCTCAGCAATCGCCCGGTCCAGAGCCTGGACGATGCGCTCGAGCTGATCGAGTGGTACCGGGCACGCTGGGAAATCGAGCTGTTCTTCCTGATCCTGAAGGAAGGCTGCCGGATTGAGGCCTTGCAGCTGGGCGATGTCGAACGCATCGAAACGGCGCTAGCGCTGTACATGGTGGTGGCCTGGCGCATCAATCGGCTGATGCGTCTGGGGCGATCTCTGCCGGAGTTACCGGCGGATCTGCTGTTCGAGAAGCAGGAGTGGACGGCAGCCTATGCGCTCAACCGCAAGGCGCCACCCAAAGGGGTGCCAAAGCTGGGAGAGGTGATCCGGTTGATTGCGCAGCTTGGCGGGTTTCTGGGCAGAAAGCATGACGGGGAACCGGGAGCGAAGACCCTATGGCTGGGGTTACGTGATGTCGCTGTCTCGGTCGCCGTCATGCAGGCCATGCGGGATGGGTAGTTGTGTGTAATGGGATGCCTTGAGGGGGGCTTCCCTCCCAAAACGTAAACTAATTTGTGAAGCACCACATAAATAAACGCAAATCTAAGAACGACTAACATC
>ERZ772935.94-NODE-94-length-32951-cov-4.601927_pt1 | contig 32951 bp, 25 predicted proteins | sample MGYA00511683_ERZ772935 | MGnify/ENA primary metagenome ERZ772935 (study PRJEB29015, sample SAMEA2738086) | human oral metagenome | biome: human oral; feature: human-associated habitat; material: saliva | place: China | collected 2228 ...
AGGGATGCGAATCCGGATGGGGAGCCCAAAGACACCGAATACAACTTCGGCCAATCCCCGAGCAGCAAGACCATCGGATTGAACAGCTTCGTGCCGATCGGCGTGCTGACGACCTGGAAAGACGAATCCCCTGGAAGCGATTCCTACACCATGACGACGCACATGATGCTGCTGCCCGGAAGCCATGCGCGGCAGGCGAAACTGTGCTTCGACACCTACATGAAGTACGTGAAGCGGCTGCACTGCACCGTATGGACCGTGCCCGAGAACTGGAAACGGGGTCTGGAACTCAAGGATGACGGCCAGTACATCGTGGATGACCGCTCGACCTATCCCGGCGAGTCCGGCCTGCTTTACTGGCGCACAAGCGGGCGTGATTGATCCCGCCTGAGCGGGTCCCCGTGCCACAACAGTCACGTGGGCCCGCCACCACACCCACCCACCGTCCAGCCGCAGCCTGCCGCCGTATCATCGGTTGCCACCGCGGCAGGCCCCCCTGTTCTGCGGTCTGTCTCTATGCTGCCGGGCATCACCTCGGCGCCCGAGAGCATGGATGGCCAGAATGCCCCTGACTCCTGGATACGCCACCCTTACAGCCCGGGAGAACATTCATGATGAAGAACAGGTTCCGTGTTCCGATGACGGCCGCTGCGCTGGCGCTGCTGCTGACCGCCTGCGGAGGCGGTGGTGGAGGCGGTACGGAAGGCAAGGCCGTGTCGGCCAGCCCGCAAGCCCCGACGCACCTCGATCCCATCGCCGGCGCCGTCAGCGCCCCCAATCCGGGCAGCAGCAACAATGCGACATCCACGCCGGTCGCACCGACTGCCAGCCCCGCTACGCCGACCGTCACGCCCGACGATGACCGTGCGGGCCGCAACCAAGCCGCCAGCACCGACGGAGGCCAGCCCTCCGCCCCCAGCGCCGTGGCCGCGCTGTCGCCCCAGGGCGTGCGTGGTGAAGTGCTGCTGAGCATGCTGGACCAGCGGCCGTGCGACAACTTCGGTGTGCTGTCGTTTGCTCCTGATGGGAACCCGGTGCCTGAAGCCCAGGACGACACGCCCGAAACGGTCTTCGGCACCACGCTGTCGCAACCCGGCAACCACGAGACGGGTAGCAACTACGTGCGCCGCCCTGGCGTCGACGGCAATCCGTCACATGCGCGCAATGCCATCTGCAGTGACGACCAGATGTACGCTCCGGCCCGTCCCGGCACCACCTATGTGATTCACCAGGACAGCAACCCGGTCTATCGCTTCACGCCAGCCACCGTGAAACGTGGCTTCCATTACTTCGGCGCTCGACTGTCGCTGCGGGTCAGCAACGACGAGTTCAGCATCGGCAGTACCGCGCACCTGACCGAGAAGCAGGACCCGGGCCGCGCGTACGCCGAGGCCCATCCGGAAGCCCAGGAGCCGGAAGTGCAGCGGTATGAATGGACCGCCGACAGTGACCTGACCATCCGCAACAGCGCCCTGGTGCCCTTCGGCGTTCTGAAGGAATGGAAGGAAGGCAACCACTCCTACCAGATCATGCTGGTGCGCGGCGAGCAGCCCGGTCAGGCCAAGCTGTGCTGGAACACCCACCTGCAGCATGTGAAACGTCTGCACTGCACCGTCTGGAACGTGCCCACCAACTTCCGCCAGGGCACGATGATGAAGGTGCAGCAGTACGTGGCGGACGATCGCAGCACCTACGAGGGCGAGAAAGGCACGTCCTACTGGCGTGCCGGCAACAACTGATCAGGTCAGCCCCGCCCCTGCCTGCTTCCTGCAGGCCTCGGACCGCCTGCCCGGCCTTTGCCGGCGGGCGGTTCCTGCATTCATGGCCTGCCCCCTACGTGAATTCATTGCTGCGAACACGCCACAAGAGCCCTTAAATTTGTAACAGTCATTTCCAGTCGCTGACGATTTGATGCGCTTTTACCCAAGCAGACGCATCGCTCTCGATCTGCAGCCAGTGTTCCCCGTATCCTGTCCTTGAGGACGGCGTCGCCGGGACGCAGTACGTCCCGATCGCCGTTGCCGTGTTCGACGACAGGAGGTTCATGATGCAGACATATCGACTTGGGGCCCCGCTGACGGCCGCCGCACTCTCCCTGCTGCTGGCTGCCTGCGGCAGTGGCAGCGATGGCAGTGATTCGAGCCTGCGGACCGTTTCCTCCAGCCCGCGAGCCCCCGTTGCCAGCACCACGAGCACGACCGCAGATTCGACGACATCAACCGGCGCGGCAAGCCAGACAGACACGGGCACCACGACCGGCAGCACAAGCACGACGGATACGGTCGCCGAGACCGGCACGAACACGAGCGCTTCGACCGGGTCGGCAAGTGCAAGGGGCGCCTACGGCACCACGAACAGTGGTTCTGCCAGCACGGCCGCTGCGCTCATCTCCTCGACCGGCGTGCGTGGCGATGTGCTGATGACGATGCTGGACCAGGTGCCTTGCAACCAGGATCCGTCCGAGACCAGCGCAGTGGATGGCCCGGCCTACCCCCGTTCAAAGAACGAGGTGTCGGATGCCAAGATCCAGTTCAGCCTGGATCCGAGCACCTACAAGGAGAACCCGGATTTCAAGTGGCCGCCCAATGGCGCCATCTTCCTGAGCCGGCCCTGCAACGCCTTCCTGTACCAGCCGGCCAAGCCGGGCACCTACGTGCTGAACGTGGCCTCCTACGCCTTCAGCCGGACCCGCCCGGTGAACCTGAACAAGGGCTTCAACAACATCGCACTCACGCCGCAGCTCACCGTTACGGCAAGCGGCGCCTCACTCTCGGCGAACATGCCGGCCAGCGCACAGCGTGACCGGAATCCCTACCCGGACAACGTGCAGGCCACCCTGAAGCCCGAGAATGAGGATGCCACGCTCAAGGCCGACGGCGCCTTTGCCTTCAAGCTGTCCGACACGGTGGCATTCACCAATGTGCTCAAGCAATGGCGCTCGGGCCAGAGCACGGTGCAGCTGATGCTGCTGCCCGGCCAGAGCAATCAGGCCAAGCTGTGCTGGAACATCGACATGCAGATCGTGAAGCGACTGCAATGCCAGGTGTGGCAGGTACCCGCCAACTGGAAGCGTGGCCAGGAGCTGAAGGAAGTCGACCAGTACATCGTTGATGACCGCAGCGTCTACCCGAACGAGAGCGGCGTGCGCTATTTCCGCACAGCGGTGCAGCAGCAGCCCTGAGGCTTGACGCAATCTTCCCCAAAACGCCCCGAATGTCGGGGCGTTTTTGCGTTCATGCTCCGTATCTTCCTCTGCATGGTCCCCATTCAGAACGGCACCATGCACTTCCGGACACGATTCGCAACCCCATGAATCATGGGATACCGCTTGCTTTAACGAATCGTTTCGAGAATTTTCAGCCTTCGGTCGAGTGTCATATTTCGGGCGGCATCTCCTTCCACCATGCAAGAGCCGTCGGCGCGCCTGAAGCCCTTTTCAGGACGTTTGATCGTTGAGCCTGCCCGGCGACCCGACTGGGACACCAGACGGAGTATCCATCTGCCCGGCATGGGCCACGACGCCACGGCATCAGGTTCCACTAACGCATCTAGGCTATTTGCCGGGAGACTCCCATGAACCGACCTGATCTTCGTCTGTCCCTGACGGCCGCCGCACTGTTGACCGCCCTGGCCGCCTGCGGTGGCAGCTCCGATTCGACGGACAGCAACACCACGACCAAGTCCCTGCCGGGCACGGAAAACGCCAGCACGCTGACCCCGAAGGATGTGCAGCCTGCGGCCAGCGAGAGCGCCGTCACCCGCGATCCCGCTGCAGCCGCTGCCACCCAGGCCAGCCAGCCTCGCGAAGGCACACCGGCCTCGGCGCCCATCTCCAACGACAGCGTGCGCGGCGACGTGCTGCTGACCATGCTGGATCAGAAGGCCTGCGCCATGGCCGTTCTGGCCTCCGGACTGGATGGCCCCCGTGCCGACAAGGCGGTCTCGGACCAGTATCCGGAGATCAAGACGGATGTGATCCTGGAACCCAGCAACTACGTCAGACGGCCGGATGCGCCGACGCAGCCGAGCAGCTGGATGTTCGACGCTTCCTGTTCCAACACCCATACGGCCTACCAGCCTGCTGCCGCCGGCAAGCACACCATCAACGAATACAGCACACCGTATTACTACAACAACACCAGCATGACACAGCGCCGCTTCAACTACTGGACGGCCAAGGTCCCGCTGGAAGTGACGGCTGACGGCTTCAGCGTGGGCGCACAGATCCAGGTTTCGGCCAGATTCGATCCGGCGAAGCCGGGCGGTGGACGCGTCGACAACGTGCCTGCTCCCGTGGAATCTGCCCTCTCCACGGACAAGCCCTTCTCGGCCAAGCTGACCTCGGAGGTGCCGTATGGCACGCTGGTGCAGTGGGCCGATGCCGCCGGCCACAACGACCAGCTGATGCTGCTGAAGGGTGACGAAGGCGTTGCGAAGCTGTGCTGGAACGGCAACACCACCCACGTTCGCCGCCTGCATTGCACGGCGTGGTCAGTGCCCCAGAACTGGAAACGCGGTGACAAGCTGAACTTCGTGGACCAGTATGTGGTGGAAGACCGTGCCCCCTATGCTGGCGAGTCCGGTCTGATCCACTACTCCGCAAAGGCCTACGCGGGTACCGAAGCGAAGTAAGGTACTCAGTCGTTCTCCGATGAAGGCACGCCGCGCACCGCTTCCCGCAGGAAGTGGATGTGCGGCCCCGCGTGAAAGGGTGAAGCCGTCACGCGGGCTTCGACACGGAAAACGTCGCGCAGAAGCGCTTCGGTCAGCACGTCGGTCGGGGTGCCATGCGCGACGATCTTGCCCTGCTGCATCACGATCAGCGCATCGCAGAACATGGCGGCATGGTTCAGATCATGCAGCGCAATGATGCTTGTGATGGGCAATGCCGCCACCAGACGCATCAGACTCACCTGATGCTGGATGTCCAGATGGTTGGTAGGCTCGTCCAGGAAAAGTTCCTTCGGTTCCTGCGCCAAGGCGCGTGCGATGTGGGCACGCTGACGTTCGCCACCAGACATGCTCTGCCAGCCGTCCAGACGTTTGTGGTCGATGCCAGTATGTGCCATGGCACGTTCGACAGCGTTCTCATCCGCCTGCGTCCAGCCCGACAGAAAGCTGCGGTGCGGAAATCGCCCCAGTTTCACCACATCGATGACACGCAGATTGGCCGTGGTGCTGGCATGTTGCTCCACGAAAGCCACGCGCTGCGCCAGCCGTCGCCGTGGCATGCGTTGAATATCCTGATCATCGAGCAGCACCCGACCGGAAAAGGGCTTTCTCAAGCCGGCCAGCAGGCGCAGCAAAGACGTCTTGCCAGAACCGTTCGGGCCCAGCAGACCCAGCGTCTGCCCCTGTGTCACCTGGAAGGACACACCATCGACCACCGTCTTGCGGCCGATCTTCCAGACCAGGTTCTCGGCCGTGATGCTGACCGCGTGAGCCTGTCCTCTTGCGGTGTCTGCGCTTTCTTCCAGGGTTTCAGTCATCGGCGGGTTCATGGATTCATGAGGATTCATGCAGCGCGCTGCATTCGGTAAAGCACGACCGAGAAGAACGGCACGCCCACAAGCGCCGTGACGACCCCCACCGGCAGCACCTGTTGATCCACCAGAACGCGCGAGCCGATATCGGCCAGCACCATGAAGACGGCGCCGGCCAGCGCGCAGGCTGGCAGCAATCGCGCATGCAATGGCCCCACCACGTAGCGCGCGGCGTGTGGCACCACCAGGCCCACGAAGCCGATGGACCCCACCATGCTGACGATGGTGGCCGTCATCAGTGCAGTGAGCGCGAACAGCACCAGCCGTGCAGCGGTGACATTGACGCCCAGTGCCGATGCCGCTTCATCACCGAAGGCGAAGGCATCCAGCACACGCGAATACATCAGGCACCCCACCAGGCCCACCGAGATGACCAGCGCCAGCAAGGCGAACTCGGGCCAGCGTACGCCACCGAAGCTGCCCAGCAGCCAGAACATCACGTCGCGTGCCTGCTGGGCGTTGGCAGCCGTGGTAACAATGTAGGCAGTCACGGCGTTGAAAAGCTGCGAGGCAGCCACACCGGCCAGGATGGTGCGATCCGGACCGCTGCGCATGGCGTTGGACAGGAGCGCCACGAAGAAGAACGCTGCAAATGCGCCGGCGAAGGCGCCCATCGACAGGCCAACGACACCCACACCCATACCCAGGATGACAATGAGCACCGCGCCGGTGGATGCGCCTGCGGATATGCCCAGCACGTAGGGTTCTGCAAGCGGGTTGCGCAGCAGCGCCTGCATCACCGCCCCGGAAAGCGCCAGCCCGGCACCACAGAAGGTGGCCGCCAGCGCGCGGGAAAGTCGATAGTCCCAGATCACCGTCTCATGGATGCGACTGATGTCGACCTGCGTCCAGCCCAGCCGGTTGGTGATGGCATGTCCGGTCGTCGACAGTGGAATGGGCAGATCACCGATACCGACGCTCACACCGACGGCCAGGGCGATGACGAGCAGCGCCGCAACCAGCAGCGTGCTCCAGAGGGCCAGCGTGCGCATCAACGGACTTCAGACTTGCCGGAAGAAGTGCCGGATTTCTTCGGGCCAGGCACCTTCGACGGAGCGCCGCTTGCCTGCGACTCCGCCTGCTCCTGCAGTGCCCTGGCCACCTGCTCGGCCCCGTAGATGGTGCGCACCGACGGATTCATGGCAGAACCATCCATCACGATCATCCGCCCGCTCTTCACTGCCGGCATTTCCCGGGTGGCCGTATCGGACGTGAGGAACGCGATCTTGGCCTGAGGCTTGTCCAGCTCCCAGCGGTTGCGATCCAGGCTGGCCACCACGATCACGTCCGGATGGGTGGCGATGATGCTTTCCCAGCTCATCGTCGGCCATTCGGTCTCGTTGGTGACGGCGTTGGTGCCCCCCAGCAGATCGGCAATGTAGCCCGAGGCACCATTCCTGCCGGCCACATAGGCATCAGCTGACGGTGACGGACTGGAGAACCAGAAGAGGAAGGACGGTCTGGTCTTGCCCGCCACCAACCCTTTTGCGGCCAGGGCGCGCACTTTCGCTTCACGCGCCTTCAGGTCGGCGATCAGAGCCTGGCCGCGATCAGGCACGTCGAAGATGCGCGACAGCTCGTCGATCTCCCGGTAGAGAAGCTCGGGATTCCAGAGCTGGTCACGGCTGCCGTAGGCATCCTTGGCCGTTCCGCTGGCCAGGCAGGTACCGGGTGCCACGTAGGTGGGCACATCCATCTTCTGGAAGTCTTCACGCTTGGCCACCTTGCTGTTGGGCCCCATCAGGCTAGGCAGCGCAGCCGCCACGAAGTCGGGCTCCTCGGCCAGAATGGACTCGAATCGGGGCATCTCCACCGTCAGAAGCTTCACCTTGGCATTGGCATCGGCCAGCTGCGGCAGTACCTGGCTGGGCCAGAAGGCAGTGCCTGCCATGCGATCCTGAAGCCCCAGCAGCAAAAGGATCTCGGCGCTGTTCTGACCCAGCGCGACGGCGCGCTCCGGAGCCTTGCGATAGGTGACTTTCTGGCCGCAGTTCTCCAGCGTGAGCGGGTAGTGCGTGTGAGTGGTCTGGCCAGCGGCGGTCTTCGTCACACCGGCCGGCCGTACAGACGCAGAATCAGCCGCCTGCGCATGGGCCGTACCCGCAAGGCCCAACAGGGAGGCCAGAAGCGGCAGGGCCAGGATCGAACGGGAAGCAAACAGGGATTTGGACATGGCATGAAAGAGAAACGAGACTGACTCGTAATTCTCGATCATTTCATCGTGTTGGAAGCGCAATGGCCCTTCGGCCATGCAGCCTTCTGAATGTCCCTCGCAAGCAGGCGCACCACGAGACAAATCAGGACAAAGCGCTGTCTACCACCCAGCGGGGCTATTGACGACAGAGCATCTCCTTTACTCCCCAGTCCGGGACAACAGCCACAAGGACTTGTTCAGCGGAGCCCAGGCCACATCGCAGCCAGCCAATCAGTGCAGCTGCGCGGCAATCCCCTTCAGGCGCGTGCCACAGGTAATCAGCGCACCGAGGGCCATCAGGATCAGGGCCAGGTGCAGCAGTCCGGTGGTCCCGAAGAGGGGTGACAGCAGGCAGGCGCCAGTCATGAGCGCCATGCGGTGCTGCTTGGCCATGGGGCCACGGAAGCTCTGCACCAGCCCCAGCGAGCCGCCCAGCACCCGCACGTAGGCGGTGCAGGCGGCCGCCAGTGCGGCCAGCCAGCCCAGCCAGGGCACGCCCACGGCATACCCCAGGGACACGAGCAACACCGAATCGGCCACGCGGTCAGGCACTTCGTTGTAGAGCGCGCCGGTGGGCGTCTTGCGACCGCCTTCGACAGCGACCATGCCATCGATGAGATTGCACAACAGGCGCAGCTGGATGCCCACGGCACAGGCAATGGCCCCCCAGCCGACGGGGCTGACCAGCAGGCAGACAGCCCCCAGGGCCGCAAACACGACGCTGGCCACCGAGATGCTGTTGGGCGTGATGCCGGCCTCGGCCATTCGACGCGCCAGCCGCTGGATGAACGGGTTGCCGCGCGCCTTGATGGGGCGGCGGTTGGCTTCAGTGGTATCCACGCCCGCGGTTGCCATCCCCAGGCCGGGGGCGGCATGAGCCTTGCATCCAGAATGACTGACCTGGCGGGTGGCAGCGTCGCTCGGGAACGGTTGTTGGTTGGACATGGCAGAGACCGGTCGATGAGAACGGATCGACTATGCCCGCGCGCTTGCCGAAGATGAACACGGCAAGAGACCGGCGGCCCATGAAGGCCAACCGGCGGCGCAATCAAACAGCAGGATCCAATAGCGAGTGACTACTCACTTATGTCCTTGAAGGCTTCCAGCCTTCGGGCATCCACCGGCTGTGCAGACAAGCTGATGGGCACGCGCTGGGCGGCCACCATCCAGGCCGGGTTGGCGAAGCGTGCGGCTTCCAGGGCCTTCAGGAAATCGGCCATGACCTGGGGCGAATGGCCGTTGGCCCGCAGCATGCGGATGCTGCCCGCATCGGCCGCCTGCCGGATGTCGGCTCCGTAGCCCTGGTAGAGCACGGTGTCGGCCCCCGAGGCCAGCAGGTCGTCCTGCCCCTGGCCTGTCAGCACCATCTTCACCGACTTGCGCAACGAGGCCAGCAGCAGGATGCGTTGCGGATCCTGATGGATGACGTGGGCCATCTCGTGCCCCAGAACGCCCACCAGCACTGCAACACGATCCGGCTGGCGGGCCGCCAGGCCCAGCAGCTCGTCGGTAATGAGGATGAGGTTGCCGGGCAGCGCCACCGCGTTGGGCCCCAGCACGTCACCCCCCCGCACGAACTGGATGCGGTAGGGCGGCAGCTCCCGGGGCTCCCAGCTCTTCTGCACGGCCGCCTGCAACCCTTCACGCAGGCGCTTCTGGGTCTCGATGGACAGCCCCGACGGCTGCACGCCTTCCCGCTGCAGGCGGGTCAGTGTGGCATCGCCCAGGGCAGTGTCGAAGGCGGGCGGCATGGCACGCACCAGCATGTCGCTGAGCACCGGCCTGCCATAGAGCGCCACCCAGACCGCGAACACCAGCGGGGCTGCCATGAGGCCCAGTGCCAGTACCCAGTGGGTGCGGGGCCGGGGAACGGCCAGGGGCGTTGCCGGCGGCGGGTTGACGGCCCCCTCGATGGGCTCGGTCAGCGACAGGACCCGCACGGACTCGCGCCGCAGGCGGGCCATGCGCACCACGCCGTAGGGGTAATACAACCCCAGGGTCAGCAGCGTGAGCACGTCACAGAAGAAGCCGGTGGCCATCAGCCGGCCTGCTGCCAGATGGCCCTCGAAGGCATAGCCCCCCACCCGGAAGGTGCTCCAGGTCTTGTTCCAGAGCCGGGTGGAGAAGTAGCGCCAGCCCATCATCAGCAAGAGGCCGCAGCCCGCCAGCATCAGCAGCACCATGGTGGCGCGACAGGCAACGCACAGCCCGCCGTCGGTGAGCACGCTGCCGTCCAGCACCGAGACATCCAGTCGCAGGCTGCCGAACAGGGAGTCGGCATCAGGCGCCAGGTTGGAGAGGTTCTCCAGCGTGCCCGGCGGCTCGATGCTGAGCAGCGACAGCAGCACCGGCCAATTGGCGTAGACCAGACCGATGGCCAGGAAGGGCGCCGGCAGGATGAGCACCATCGCCACCAGGGCCGCCCGCAGCAGCGGCCAGAAATGCAGGCGGCTACGACCGACGCCGTCCGGATGGTGCACATGGCCCAGCCCGAAATGAACCGCGGCGTGATACCAGTTGGCCATGGCCAGCGCCACAGACAAGGCCACCATCCAGGGAATCAGTTCCTGTGTCTCGGAGGTGAGGCCGTAGCGGGACGTCCAGCTGCCGCCCAGCAGCCACAGCCGGAAGTTGTCCAGAAAGAGCGCGCTGATCAGCAAGCCGGCCGGCACCAGGGGCAGGCACATGCGGATCCAGACCAGGCAGGCTGTCAGCAGGTCACCCTGGAAGTCCAGCGGTGCGCCACGCCAGCCCACCAGGCCCAGACGGGCCCGCCAGCCGGCGTACAGCCACAGCGGACCGCTGATGCCGAAGAGCGCCACCAGCATGGGCCACCCGAAGATACCCATGGAGCGGGTGATGAACAGCCACAGGCCAATGATGAAGGCGCCCACGGCCAGCGGCTGCCAGCGCGGGGGCCAGACGCCGGGCAGCGGCGCCTGCTGCAGGTCGGCCAGCCGATGCGCACCGACCCAGGTATTGGCATCCAGGAACAGCCAGCGACGCCGACGCAGCCAGGGCCAGTACAGGCCGCCAGTCAGCATCATGCACAGCAGGTCGGCAATCCAGATGCGGAAATAGTCGTTGCCCTGGCCGGAAAAGCGCACACCGACCCCGCCGACCGGAACCGGCGGCGTCCGCGCGGTAGCGTCCCTGCCGGTCTCCATGGCGATATCAGCGGGTTCGGATGGGCATCACCCGCACGCCGCCCACCTGAAGCGCCTGCCAGTAGATGCGACACAGCGCTTCCAGCTGGCGGGCCAGCGAGACCGCTGCCCGGGGATTGGGGCCGACGGTGAGCAGACCGTAGTGGGCCACCAGGCAAGCATTGCCGCCGCCCAGGGCCTGCAGGATCATCTGCTGCGCGCTGGCGATACAGGCGGCCGGGCTGCCGGCCGGCTCGACGCCATATTCCCCGAACGGGTCATCGGCAAAGGCCTGGGCCAGCTCGTCGGCCGGCGTACCGGCTGCCGGGGCCGACCCCGCCAGCACGGCGTAGACGCCGGCCGGGCAGCACGCGATCTGCGGACGCCCCGAGAGCGCCACCATCGGGTGAAAGAACGGGATGCCATCAAGCTGCACGTCGCGGCAGCAGGCCAGCGTGGCGGCAAAGGGGGACGCCACCAGCGCCACCGCGCCGGCATCGGGCCGATGCGCATAGATGCCGCCGTGCAGCCCCGCCACATCCGCCTCGTCCAGCGGATGCCAGACGGCCAGCTCCAGGGCTTCGCATTCCGGACCACAAGCGCTGCCCGGCGCCTGGTCCTCGTCAAACCATGCCGGGTCTGCTTCCGCTGCGCCCTCGGCGAAGGGGAACTCTCCGGTTGCCAGGGCATCGTGGCCGGCACCGTCGGCCGGCATGCCATCGAAGGCGGAAACGTCATGCCCGGCCAGGCCGGCCGATGCGCCCCAGGGAGCAGCTGCCGCGGCAGCTTCCCGGCCAGAGGCGGCAGGCAGGCAGGCCTGAGCGGCCGCACAGGCACTCACGGGCACCAGCAGCAGCCCGTCGGCAGCCGGGCGCGCCCAGCGCATCGAGACGGTGGCGCTGCCCAGCGGGTCCAGCCCGTCGGTGGCCAGGGAAGCCGCCTGCTGCAACAGCGTCAGACGGGCGGCGTTTTCGGAAGATGGGTTCATGAATGAAGAAAGATCAGTCCAGACGGATTCGGGAGAGTTCGCGCCGATCGCGCTTGGAAGGCCGGCCGTGCAGGCCCTGGGCCGGCTCACGCTCGAAGCGCCGGCGTTCGGCAGCAGCCTCGCGGGCAGCGACGGATTCCGGCGTTTCCTGGTAGAGCGTCTGCGCCACCGGCGCAGGCCCCCGGACGCTGGAAAGCGCCATCACCACCACTTCGCGCTGCACGTCACCCGTGCGGATGCGCAGCAGCTCCCCTCCCTTGAGCAGGCGCGCCACCTTGACGCGCTCGCCCTGGACCAGCACCCGGCCATTCTCGACGGCATCCTGAGCCAGCGCACGCGTCTTGAAGAAGCGCGCGGCCCACAGCCATTTGTCGACCCTGACCGGTGCCGGTCCGGCATCCGCCCTCATTGTTCGGTTTCGGAAAAGCGCGCCAGCGCAAAGGTTGGCACGCCGGCCTCGCGCAGCTTGGCCGCCCCGCCCAGCTCGGGCAGTTCGATGATGGCCGCACCTTCCACCACTTCGGCGCCCAGCTGGCGCAGCAGCTTCACGGCTGCCAGCATGGTGCCGCCCGTGGCGATCAGGTCATCGACCAGCAGCACCCGGTCGCCGGACTTGCAGGCGTCGATGTGCAGCTCGACCGTGGCCGTGCCGTACTCGAGATCATAGGTGGCCGAGACGGTCTCGAAGGGCAGCTTGCCCTGCTTGCGCACGGGCACGAAGCCCACGCCCAGCTGGTGTGCGATCAGCGGCCCGATGATGAAGCCCCGTGCATCGATGCCGGCCACCAGCGAGATGCCGGCCTCGGCGTAGCGCTCGACGAAGATGCGCGTCATGGCCCGCAGCAGGCGAGGATCCTGCAGCAGCGGCGTGATGTCGCGGAACATCACCCCAGCCTTGGGCCAGTCGGGAATGGTACGGATATGACGCTTGATCTCGTCGAGTTCGGACATGACTATCTCGGTTGAAGGGCGCATGGGACCACCTGGTACAGGCTGTCCCGCTTCTAATGATACCGTCGATACCGGCCAACGACTGCCGGCACGCGCCCTGCCCGGTGGATACGGCACCACATCCCGCCCGCGTGCCCCGGCGGCGCCACGGACGGCAACCGCACCCACTGCCCGAGACGAAGCCGGGACCCCCGGGCCGACGCCGCCCACAGGGCACCTCGTGGACCCGATCCGGGGCCCGATGGCGCGTGAGTGCTCAGCCCAGCGGCCAGCCCGCCTGCTCGGGACGCATGATCTCCAGCGTGCGCGACAGCCGCAGCACCCCCAGATCGTCGAAGCGATGGCCCACCACCTGCACCCCCACGGGGACCCCGTCGGCACCATGGCGCCAGTTCAGCGACGCCGCCGGATGCTCGGCAAAGTTCCAGGGGACCGTGAAGGCCACATGCGGCAGACCGTCCTGCGGGTCGTTGGTGGGAGACAGCGAGCCGGCCGCCCACGGCAGCACCGGCGAGACCGGCATCAGCAGATAGTCGTAGCCCATCATCGACTCGTTGATGGCGGCGCGCATGCGCACGATGTCGGCCAGGGCCTGCATCACCTGCGGGCCACTGAAGCCGGGGGCACGGCGCCCGGCCCAGTCGACCACGAAGCCCGGCAGGCGAACCCGCTCATGCTCGCTCATCGCCTCCAGATCCCTATGGGCACCGGCCTCGAGCAGCATCTGCATGCTCTCGAACATCTCCGGATCCAGGAAGCCGTCGATCATCTCGACACTGGCCCCGGCCGTCTGCAGCGCCCGGGCGGCCTCCTGCACCGCCAGGCGGATGGCCGGATCCACCGCCGGCCCCACCCCCATGTCGGTCAGCACCGCGATGGTCAGCGACTTCGGACTCATCCCGTCCACCCGCATCCGGTACTCCGGGCTCTCGGGCGGCAGGCAGGCAAAGTCACGGTCATCAGGGCGGGCCAGGATGTTCATCATCGCCGCCGCATCATGCACGCTGCGGGTGATCGGGCCCGCCACACGTCCCATGGCCGGCGCGGCCAGCGGCACCCTGCCCTGCGTGGGCTTGAAGCCGAACACACCGCAGAAGGCGGCCGGCATGCGCAGCGACCCGATCCGGTCGATGGCCACATGCAGTGGCGCATAGCCCGCCGCACAGGCCACCGCGGCCCCGGCCGACGAACCACCGGTGGTCAGCGCCGGCTGCCATGGGTTTCGCACCAGACGCCCCTCGATGCAGCGACCGGCCACCACGGCATCGTGCGCGGCCATCACCGTCTTGCCCAGCACCACGCAGCCGGCTTCCAGCAGCCGTGCCACCACCGGCGAGACGCCTTCCACCTCGTTGGCATACGACGGCAGCGAAATATCCTCGCGCACCATCACCGGCACGCCATCCAGCGGCGACTGCGGCGCGTGTCTGCGCCAGCGCCGCTCGGACGCTGCCGCGCTCTCCAGTGCCGCCTCGCGGCTCAGCACCCGAACCGCACCCAGCTCCTCATCCTGCGCGGCCATGTGCTCGAACAGCGCCTCGGCCACCGCCACGGGCGAGGCCTCCTGCGCCGCGTAGGCAGCGGTCAGCTTCTCGCTATCTGCTCCGATCCAGTCCGTCATTGATTCCTTCCCCGTCAGCCGCCGGCGACAGGGCCGGCATGCTGGCACTGTAGGTGGGGAAGGCCCAGCGGCCGCCCGGGTGCTGACCGACAGGCAGCGGGGGCCGATCGGCGTTCACGGGCGTGGCGACGGGCCGTCAGCAGCGCTCAGCGCGGCAGATCCGATGTCCCCATCAGGAAGGCGTCCACCGCCCGGGCCGCCTGACGGCCCTCGCGGATGGCCCAGACCACCAGTGACTGGCCGCGCCGCATGTCACCGGCCACGAAGACCCGTTCACGGCTACTCTGATAGGCGGAATCGCCTTCCGTCGTGGCGCGGGCGTTGCCGCGCTCGTCAGTGGCCACATCGAAGGCCTTCAGCATCTGCGCCACCGGGTGCACAAAGCCCATGGCCAGCAGCACCAGGTCGGCCTTCACCTCGAAGGTGGAACCGGGCACCTCTTCCATGGTCATCCGGCCGGTGACGCGGTCCTTCACCCAGGCCACGCGGGCGCAGGTGAGCGATTTGACGTTGCCGTGGCCATCATCATTGAAGGCCTTCGTGGTGACGGACCAGTCGCGCTGGCCACCCTCGTCGTGCGAGCTGGAGGTACGCAGCTTCACCGGCCAATAGGGCCAGGTGAGCAGACGGTTCTCGTGCTCGGGCGGCTTGGGCATCAGCTCGAACTGGGTGACGGAAGCCGCGCCCTGCCGGTGCGAGGTCCCCACGCAGTCCGATCCGGTGTCGCCACCGCCGATCACCACCACATGCTTGCCGGTGGCGCGCAACTGGTTGGGCAACGAGTCGCCGGCCACGACGCGATTCTGCAGCGGCAGGAATTCCATGGCGAAATGCACGCCCTTCAGTTCACGCCCCGGGATGGGCAGATCGCGCGGCACTTCCGAGCCACCGGCCAGCACGACGGCATCGAAGCTCTTCAGCAGCTTGCTGGCCGGCATCGTGCCCGTGGACAGGTTGCAGACCATGCCCGGGAAGTCGCTGGTGACGGCCACGCCGGTACGAAACTCCACGCCCTCGGCCTTCAGCTGGCCCACGCGCCGATCGATCAGTGTCTTGTCCAGCTTGAAGTCGGGGATGCCGTAGCGCAACAGCCCACCGATGCGGTCATTCTTCTCGAACACGGTGACCGCATGGCCGGCACGTGCCAGCTGCTGGGCACAGGCCAGCCCTGACGGGCCCGACCCCACCACCGCCACCCGCCGGCCGGTCCTGCGCGCCGCCGGCTGCGGCTTCACCCAGCCTTCGGCCCAGGCCTTGTCGACGATGGCGTGCTCGATGGACTTGATGCCCACCGCGTCGGTGTTGATGTTGAGCGTACAGGCCGCCTCGCACGGGGCCGGACAGATGCGCCCGGTGAACTCGGGGAAGTTGTTGGTGGCGTGCAGCACCTCGATGGCTTCGCGCCAGCGGTCCCGGTACACCAGGTCGTTCCAGTCGGGGATGATGTTGTTGACCGGGCAGCCGTTGTGGCAGAACGGGGTGCCGCAATCCATGCAGCGCGCGCCCTGCTGGCGTGCCTGGGCATCGTCCAGGTGCATCACGAACTCACGATAGTGCCGCACGCGCTCCGCAGCGGGTTCGGCCGCTTCCTGCAGCCGGGCGAATTCCAGAAATCCGGTGATCTTTCCCATGGTCCTTCCTCAGATATCGTCGCTGCGTCGTGCGGCCGGCACCTTGCCGGCACTGCTGCCACCCCTGGCCTGCCGGGTCTTGCCTGCCTTCGGTGCGGCATGCTGGCCATCGGCCACGGCGGCCACCGTGCCCACCGATTCGGCCTCGGCACTGCGTTCGGCCTCGCCCGGCTGCAATTCCGTCTGGCGGCGTGCGGCGATGTCGGCCAGCGCGCGCTGGTATTCGGGAGACACCACCTTCACGAAGCGGCCGCGCATGGTTTCCCAGTCGGCCAGGATGTCGCGGGCCCGGAAGCTGCCGGTATGGCGGAAATGCGCCTGCACCAGCGTCTTCAGGATCTCCTCGTCGGTCTGCGCCGGCAGGCCGGGCCGGGCGCGGTGCCAGATGGACGGATCGATGCTGGCACGCTGCTCGGCCTCGGGCAGCACGGCCGAGAGCATCACCATGCTGGTATTGCACCGGCTGGCGAAATCACCCGCCGGGTCGAACACATAGGCCACACCGCCCGACATGCCGGCCGCGAAGTTGCGCCCCGTCTGACCCAGCACCACCACGGTGCCACCGGTCATGTATTCGCAGCCATGGTCGCCGGTGCCCTCCACCACGGTGGCCGCGCCCGAGTTGCGCACCGCAAAGCGTTCACCCGCCACGCCGTTGAAGAAGGCCTCGCCCTCGATCGCGCCGTAGAGCACCGTGTTGCCGGCAATGATCTGTTCGGGTCCGAAGCCCCGGAAATCGTTGGGCGAGCGCACGATGATGCGTCCTCCCGACAGGCCCTTGCCCACGTAGTCATTGGCCTCGCCCACCAGGTCCAGCGTGATGCCCCGTGCCAGGAAGGCACCGAACGACTGGCCGGCCACGCCATTGAACTGGATATGGATGGTGTCGTCAGGCAGCCCTTCGTGCGTGAAGCGGCGCACCACCTCGCTGGAGAGCATGGTGCCCACGGTCCGGTTCACGTTGCGAATGGGCTGGATGAAGCTGACCTTCTCGCCACTCTCCAGCGCCGGTCGCGCCTTTTCGATCAGGACATGATCCAGCGCGCGTTCCAGCCGATGATCCTGCGTCTCCACCTGGCGACGCGCCACGTCAGCCGGCATGGGCGGGTTGTAGAACACCCGCGAGAAATCCAGCCCCTGCGCCTTCCAGTGCTCGATGCCACGCCGCATGTCCAGAAACTCCGTGCGACCGATCAGCTCATCGAAAGTACGCACGCCCAGTTGAGCCATCAGTTGGCGCACTTCATCAGCCACGAAGAAGAAGTAGTTCACGACGTGCTCGGGCTTGCCGGCGAAACGGCGGCGCAGCACCGGATCCTGCGTGGCCACGCCCACCGGGCAGGTGTTGAGATGACACTTGCGCATCATGACGCAGCCCTCGGCCACCAGCGGTGCCGTGGCAAAGCCGAATTCATCGGCGCCCAGGATGCCGCCGATCACCACGTCGCGTCCGGTCTTCATCTGACCATCAGCCTGAATTCGCACGCGGCCGCGCAGACGGTTGAGCACCAGCGTCTGCTGCGCTTCGGAAAGCCCCAGCTCCCACGGCGTGCCCGCGTGCTTGAGCGACGACAGCGGGCTGGCGCCCGTGCCACCATCGTGGCCGGCGATGGTGATGTGATCCGCCTTGGCTTTGGCGACACCCGCCGCCACCGTGCCCACGCCCACTTCCGACACCAGCTTCACCGAAATGGAAGCGCGGTCGTTGGCGTTCTTCAGGTCATGGATGAGCTGGGCAATGTCCTCGATGGAATAGATGTCGTGGTGCGGCGGCGGCGAGATGAGTCCCACGCCCGGCACCGAGCAGCGCAGCCGTGCGATGTAGTCGCTGACCTTGTGGCCGGGCAGCTGCCCGCCCTCGCCCGGCTTGGCGCCCTGCGCCATCTTGATCTGGATCTGGTCGGCCGAGGCCAGGTATTCGGCGGTGACGCCGAAGCGCCCGGATGCCACCTGCTTGATGCGCGAGCGCAGCGAGTCGCCCGCCTGCAAGGGATAGTCGGCTTCCACCACGTCCTTGCCCAGCACGCTGGCCAGCGTGGCACCGGTTCGGATGGGGATGCCCTTCAGGTCCTGCCGGTAGCGCACCGGATCTTCACCGCCCTCGCCGGTGTTGGACTTGCCTCCGATGCGGTTCATGGCCACGGCCAGCGTGGCATGCGCCTCGGTGGAGATGGAACCCAGAGACATCGCGCCCGTGGAGAAGCGCTTGACGATCTCGGAGGCCGGTTCCACCTCGTCCAGCGAGATGGCCCGTTCGGGGTCGAAGCGGAACTCGAAGAGTCCGCGCAGCGTCATCAGTCGTTTTGACTGATCGTTGATCAGCTGCGCATATTCCTTGTAGGTCTGGAAGCTGCCGGCCCGCACCGCATGCTGCAGCCGGGCAATGGAGTCCGGCGTCCACATGTGCTCCTCGCCGCGCACGCGGTAGGCGTATTCGCCGCCCGCCGCCAGCGCATGGGCCAGCTCGGCCTGATTGCCGTAGGCGGTGCGGTGCATGCGCAGCGCCTCTTCGCCCACGTCGAAGACGTTCATGCCCTCGATGTTGCTGGCCGTGCCGGTGAAATAGCGATCGACCAGTTCGCGCGCCAGACCCACCGCCTCGAACACCTGCGCCCCGGTATACGACATGTAGGTGGAGATGCCCATCTTGGACATCACCTTGCGCAGCCCCTTGCCGATGGCCTTGATGTAGTTTGCAATGGCCTTTTCCGCCGACAGTTCCGCGCTCAGCTCGCGGTGCATGTCGACGATGGTCTCCATGGCCAGGTAGGGATGGATGGCCTCGGCCCCGTAGCCGGCCAGCACGGCGAAGTGATGCACCTCGCGTGCAGAGCCCGTCTCGACCACCAGGCCGGTGTTGGTGCGCAACCCACGGGCAATCAGGTGCTGGTGCACGGCCGACAGGGCCAGCAGCGCCGGAATGGCCACGTGATCGCGGTCCATGGTCCGGTCGGTGATGATGAGGATGTTGTAGCCGTTGCGCACCGCGTCCACGGCATCGGCACACAGGGCGGCCAGCCGCGCCTCGATGCCGTCACGCCCCCAGGCCACCGGGTAGCAGCAAGGCAGCTCCAGGCTGCGGAACTTGCCGTCGGTGAAGCGCGCGATATCGCGCAGCCGAGCCATCTGCGGCGGGCGCAGGATGGGCTGGTCGATTTCCAGCCGCAGCGGCGGGTTGACGTTGTTGATGTCCAGCAGGTTGGGCTTGGGGCCGATGAAGCTCACCAGCGACATCACCATTTCCTCGCGGATCGGGTCGATGGGCGGGTTCGTGACCTGCGCAAAACGCTGCTTGAAGTAGTGATAGAAGGGCTTGTTGTGGGCCGACAGCACCGTGATCGGCGTGTCGGTGCCCATGGAGCCGATGGCTTCCTCGCCGTTGAGCGCCATCGGTGCCATCAGGAACTTGATGTCCTCCTGCGTGTAGCCGAAGGCCTGCTGGCGGTCCAGCAGCGATTCCGTCGGCTGCGGCACGCTGTCGTCATCAGGGCCGGCCACCTCGTCCAGACGCATGCGCAGCGCGTCGATCCACTGCCGGTAGGGCTTGGAGGCGGCCAGCTGCGCCTTGATCTCGCTGTCGTCGATGATGCGCCCCTGCTCCAGGTCGATCAGGAACATCTTGCCGGGCTGCAACCGCCATTTCTTGACGATGCGCGAATCCGCGATCTCGGGCAGCACGCCGGACTCCGACGCCATCACCACCAGATCGTCTTCCGTCACCAGGTAGCGCGCCGGCCGCAGGCCGTTGCGGTCCAGCGTGGCGCCGATCTGCCGACCATCGGTGAAGGCCAGTGCCGCGGGGCCGTCCCACGGCTCCATCATCGCGGCGTGATATTCATAGAAGGCCCGCCGCGCCGGGTCCATGGCGGCATGCTGCTCCCAGGCCTCGGGAATCATCATCATCACCGCGTGGGCCATCGAATAGCCCGACATGGTGAGCAGCTCCAGCACGTTGTCGAAGCAGGCCGTGTCCGACTGGCCAGGGAAGATCAGCGGATAGAGCTTCTGCAGGTCGGCCCCCAGCACCGGCGAGGCCATCGTGCCCTCGCGGGCACGGATCCAGTTGTAGTTGCCGTTGACGGTGTTGATCTCGCCGTTGTGCGCCACCATTCGGAACGGGTGCGCCAGCTCCCACGCCGGGAAGGTGTTGGTGGAAAAGCGCTGGTGCACCAGCGCCAGCGCCGAGGTGCAGCGCGGATCGGCCAGATCCTTGTAGTAGACGCCCACCTGGTCGGCCAGCAGCAGGCCCTTGTAGACGATGGTGCGCGTCGACATCGACGGCACGAAATAGGTGTGGCCGAACTTCAGGTTCAGGTTCTGGATGCGGTGCGCCGAACGCTTGCGCAGCAGGTACAGGCGCCGCTCCAGCGCATCCTGCACCATCACGTTCTGGCCCCGTCCGATGAAGAGCTGACGGATGACGGGTTCGGAGTCGCGCACCAGCGGCGACATCGGCATGTCGGCATCCACCGGCACGTCACGCCAGCCCAGCACCACCAGGCCTTCATCGCGCACGGTGCGCTCCAGCTCCTTCTCACAGGCGGCGCGCGAAGCCGGTTCACGCGGCAGGAAGATCATGCCCACGCCATATTCGCCCGCTGGCGGCAGCGTCACGCCCTGGGCAGCCATCTCCTCGCGCAGCAGTGCATCCGGAATCTGCAGCAGCATCCCGGCCCCGTCACCGAACAGCGTATCGGCCCCGGTGGCGCCGCGATGGTCGAGGTTGAGCAGGATGCGCAGCCCGTACTGCACGATCTCGTGGCTCTTGCGGCCCTTGATGTGTGCCACGAAGCCGACGCCGCAGGCATCGTGCTCGTTGACGGGGTTGTACATCCCCTGCGGGGCGGGCAGCGCCCGGGGCTGGAATATCGGCATGGGTTCTCTCCTGGTTCCGCAAGCGCCTGCCAGAGCCCCTCGTCAGGACTTTCCCGGACACGCTACGGACGCAAGAATAAGAATGTCAAACCCTGCTGCGCAATGAGAAAATTGGGGTCAGAGCAAGTTAATTATCAATAATAGCTCTATTTTCCAATAATGGGGACAGAACAAATGGTACCTGGACGAGATGCGGAAACAAGCGTGGCCGCAGCCCTCTCGGACAGTATTTTATACAGATTAATCAGCAGGTTACGAGTTTTTCGAGGCCCGTCGTGGCCCGGTGGCGATCCTCTTCACCGGTCGGCCCACCGTACGAAACCGCAGCGTCCGGTCATGGATCAGCTCCAGCCGATGCAGCCATGCATGGGTGGCGATGGGGTGCCCACTGGCCAGGGCCCGGGCCAGATCTCGATGGGCCAGGTGCGGATGCACCTCGGCCAGCGCCTGGGCGAGGGCTTCTTCCGCCAGTCGGGTCTGCCAGGCGGCCTCACGCTCGAAGGGCGTGTTGCCCAGCGCCCAGTAGGCAGGCTGGGGCTGCAGGCCAGGCTCGTGCTCAAGTCCCAGGTGGTGCCGTGCGCTGGACCACAGGTAATGGGCAGGCGTGGGAGCCAGCCCCATCGCCACCGGCAGCCGTTCCAGGTACTGCTGGCAGACCAGGCCAAAGCGTGCGCCCTCGACGAGCGATGCACGGAAACGCCCTTCCCAGAGCGTGCCACTGCGCTGGTGACGGGTGTTGAAGCAGCGCACGTACTGACGGCCCAGCGTCTGCATGACAGCGGCCAGGGCCCGCTCCTCGCGCGGGGTGACGAGCAGATGCACCCGGTTGGGCAGCAGCAGCCAGGCATGCAGCGTGGCGCCCTGCTGGCGGGCAGCCTCACCCAGGATCTGACGAAACGCCTGGCGGTCCTCGTCGTCGACGAACACCGGCTGGTCGTTGTTGCCGCGCAGCAGGATGTGATGGAGCTGGCCGGGCAGGATCAGGCGCGGGCGGCGGGCCATCGCTTCATTCCTGCTTCACCACACGGCACCCGCCCGGATGAACCCGCCCAGGGAGGAACGCCCCCAGGCGCGTCGGCCACAGTCATCGCAGATGATCGGCGATGACCGCCCGAACCAGTGCCTCATCGGCGCGGGTGGTGGCCGCATGGCCCAGCCCGTTCAGCACCACGAAGACGGGGATGCCGTGGTCGGCCTTCTTGTCGATGGCCATGTGGCGCAGGTAGTCATCCACCGGCCAGGCGGGCGCGCGGGTGGGCAGGTTGGCCGACGTGATGATCCGGCGCAGTTCGTCGAGCTGCTCGGCAGGCATGCGGCCCAGCCGCACCGACAGGTCGGCCGCCATCACCATGCCGGCGGCCACGGCCTCGCCGTGCAGCCACTTGCCGTAGCCAGCGCCCACCTCGATGGCATGGCCGAAGGTGTGGCCGAAGTTGAGGTGCGCCCGCACGCCGGCCTCACGCTCATCGGCGGCCACCACGGCCGCCTTGATGCGCATGGAGGCCAGAATGGCGCGCGCCAGCGCCTCGGGCTGGCAGGCCAGCAGTGCCGGCATGTCGACGGCCACCTGTTCCAGATAGGCGCGGTCGGCGATGGCACCGTGCTTGATGACTTCAGCCAGGCCGGCGGCCAGCTCACGCGACGGCAGGGTCTTCAGTGTGCCGGTGTCGGCCACGACCAGCCGGGGCTGGTGGAAAGCCCCCACCATGTTCTTGCCGCGCGCGTGGTTGATGCCGGTCTTGCCGCCCACGGAGGAATCGACCTGCGCCAGCAGGCTGGTGGGCACCTGCACGAAGTCGATGCCGCGCTGGAAGCTGGCGGCGGCAAAGCCGGCCAGGTCGCCCACCACGCCACCGCCCAGCGCCACGATCAGGCTCTTGCGGTCCAGCCGGGCTTCCAGCATGCGGTCATGGATGGCGTCGAGCTGCTGCCAGCACTTGCTGGCCTCGCCGGCCGGCACCACGATGCGCACCACCTGATGTGCCACCGGGGCCAGCAGCGCCTCGACCCTCGCACCATAGATCGGGTCGACGTTGCTGTCGGAGATGACGGCCACCGAGCGGCCGCGCGCCAGTGCCTGGAAGGCGGGATTCTCGTCCAGCAGGCCGTGGCCCACCTGGATGTCGTAGCTGCGTTCGCCGAGATCGACGGTCAGGATCTGGGGACTGGGCATGGGAATCTCCTCAGGGTTGCGTGTGTGTCGGCGCATCCTCCTGCGCCTGAAGCACCTGCACGATGGTCTCGACGATCTGCTCGATGGGCTGGCGGCTGGTGGTGACGATGTGATCGGCCACTTCCAGATAAAGCGGCTCCCGCTCTGCCGTGAGCCGGTGGATGCGTTCGCGCGGGTTGGCGGTGCGCAGAAGCGGCCGGTGGCGGTCGCGGCGCAGCCGCTGCCACAGGTCGGCCGCCGAGGCCTGCAGGTAGACGACCCGGCCGCGTGTGCGCAGCATGTCGCGGTTGAAGGGCGAGAGGACGGCGCCACCGCCGGTGGCCAGCACCAGGCCATCGCGGGCGCTCAGTTCATCCAGCAGCTGGGTCTCGCGGCGGCGAAAGCCCTCTTCGCCCTCCAGCTCGAAGATGGTCGGTATGCTGACCCCCAGCCGCTCCTCCAGCTCACGGTCCGCATCGATGAAGGCACGACCGAGCCGCCGGGCAAGCCGCACCCCGACGGTCGACTTGCCGGCACCCATCATGCCCACGAGGAAAATGGAAAAGGCGGCTTTCATGCCACCTTAAGTTACCAGAAAGCCGGCCTGCCGTCGGCAGGCCGTTTTCGGGATGACCCGGATCAGCGCTGGGCCAGCGTATCGGTGACGATGCGCGGGGTGAGGAACACCAGCAGCTCGGTCCGGTCGTTGGTCCGCGTGGTGCTGCGGAACAGGTAGCCCAGGACCGGGATATCACCCAGCAGAGGCACCTTGTCGGTCCGGTTGCGCTCGAACTGCTCGTAGATGCCGCCGATCACCACCGTGCCACCGTCTTCCACCAGCACCTGGGTCTTCACGTGGCGGGTGTCGATGGCGTAGCCGGCATTGGTCAGCTGACCCACCGCGTCACGGCTGACGTCCACATCCAGGATAACGTTGCCTTCAGGCGTGATCTGCGGGGTGACTTCCAGCCGCAGGTTGGCCTTGCGGAACGACACCGAGGTGGCGCCGCTGGAGGTGGCCGACTGGTACGGCAGCTCGGTACCCTGCTCGATCACCGCCGGACGCTGGCTGGAGGTCAGCACGCGCGGGCTGGAGACCACCTTGCCGCGCTGGTCGGCTTCCAGGGCCGACAGCTCCAGGTTGATGAAGCGCGACAGGCTGGAGCCGAAGAGGCTGATGGCCAGCGAAGCCGGGTTGGTACCGTTGATGCCGCCTGCCGGGAAGCTGAAGAAGTTGGTGTTGTCCAGCGCCGTGGCCTTGCCCAGACCCAGGACTTCACCGCTACCGTTCTCGCCACCCAGCTGCGAGGACAGGTCGGCCGCACCGGACAGATTGCCCGAGATGGTGCCGTAGCCGATGCGGTTGCCCAGCGAGGAGCCCGGACCATGGACCGGAACGTTGACAGCTTCCGTCTCGCCCGTGACCGGGTTGGTACGGGCCGCGGTACGGTAGATCGTGCTGCGGCGGTCGTAGTAGCCCAGCTTGGTACCGAGGTTGCGCGAGAAGCGGTCGTCGGCCTCGACGATGCGGGCCTCGATCAGCACCTGGCGGACCGGGATGTCGATCTGCGCGATCATCTGGCGGACTTCATCCAGACGCGACGGCGTGTCCATCACGAACAGCTTGTTCGAGCGGATGTCGGCCAGCGCACTGCCGCGCTTGGACAGCACCGACTGCTTCTCGTCGGTGAGCATCTCGCGCAGCTTCTCGGCGGTCTGGTAGTTCAGCGTGAAGGTCTCGGTGCGCAGCGGCTCGATCTCGGAGATCTGCTGCTTCGATTCCAGCGCGAGCTTTTCCTTGGTGGCCAGCTCTTCACGCGGCGCGATCATCACGACGTTGCCGTTCTTGCGCATGTCCAGACCACGCGACTGCATGATGATGTCCAGCGCCTGGTCCCAGGGCACATCCTTCAGGCGCAGCGTGAGCTTGCCCTGCACGGTGTCGCTGGTGACGATGTTCAGGTTGGTGAAGTCGGCGATGACCTGCAGGAGCGCACGCACGTCGACGTTCTGGAAGTTCAGCGACAGGCGCTCGCCACGGTAGCCCGGACGGCTGCCCTGCGTGAGACGGTTCGGATCTTCCTTGACGGGCTTCACTTCCACCACGAACTGCGAGTCGCTCTGGTAGGCGCTGTGCTCCCACAGACCCTGCGGCTCGATGATCAGGCGGGCGTTGCCATTCTGCTGGACGCTGCGGATGGTCTTGACGGGCGTGCCGAAGTCGGCGACATCCAGCTGACGGCGCAGGTTGTCCGGCAGGCGCGTGCCCTGGAACTCGACGATCAGGCTCTTGCCCTGCTGACGCACATCGACGCCCGCACCATCATCCGACAGGTTGACGACCACGCGGCCCTCACCATCCTTGCCGCGGCGGAAGTCGATGTCCTTGAGCGAATGCGCATGGCCAACCGCACCACGGGCATCCGCCTTGCTGGCCTGCGCCACCATGGGCAGCTGGCTGCCACGTGCGGCAGGCGTGGCCTCGACACTTTCCTGGCGATCCAGCGACAGGATCAGGTCATTGCCCTCGATCTCGGACTTGAAGCGCATCGGGCGCGTCATGTTCAGCACGACACGGGCGCGCTCGCCACCCTGCACCACGTTGACGCTCTTGACGTCACCACCGGTCAGCTCGACCAGGCTGCGGCCGATGCGGTTGTCGGTGTCCTTGAAGTCGAGCGCCAGACGGTGCGGATTGGCCAGGCTGAAGCTGGCCGGCACTTCCGTGAGCGGCATGCCCATGCGGATGCGCACCTGCGTGGTGCTGCCCTGCTGGGCGCCGATGATCGATTCGATGGAGTTGCTGACGGCCCACGCCGGGCTGGCAGCGACGGTGCCGAACCCGACAAGGGCTGCGGCAATGGAGGTTTGGAGAAAGCGCATGGCCGTTATGTTCCCAGGTCGTTGGTTCATGGTTTGGGTTCGTCTTCCAGGGCAAGGGTGGTGTCCTGTTCCACCCAGTCGCCGGTCGCATCCCGCACCAGCTCCTTGATGCCCATTTCGGTTTCGGTAATCTTCACGATGCGGCCGTAGTTCTGACCCACGTAGTTGCCCACGCGTGCCTGGTAGACCACGTTGTCGACCAACAGCAGCGCCACGTCGCCGTTGGTCTTGTTCTGCATGTGCCCGACCAGGCGCACCGTGTCGAGCGGGAAGTTCTCCAGCACTTCACGGCGGCGGTTGCGGTCGGGAGCCAGACCGGATCGGCTGCGATCGGTCAGGTTGGCCATGGCCACGGCCAGCTTGCTGTCGGAGAACGGGTCGTAATCCAGCCGGGCTTCATAGCGGAACGGCACGAAGTTCTTCGGCTCGTCCAGCTTGCCCACGCGGCGCGGCGTGTTGGCACGGGTCTGGTCCATCCAGCCCTGCACTTCGTCCAGATCGGCGCTGCAGGCCCCCAGCATCGTGCTCGCCAGCAGGACGGATCCCACCGACATCAGTCTTTTGGTCGTCTTCATTTCTGGCCTCCTACGGACTGTCTGGCAAGCTCATCCTTGTCCAGGTAGCGGAAGGTTTTGGCCGTGGCGCTCATCTCCAGGTTTCCACCGTTGCGATGTTCGATGGTGATGTTGTTGAGCGTCACGATGCGCGGCAGGTTGGCCAGGTCACTGCTGAACGAGGCCAGGTCGTGGAAGCCCCCCACCACCTTCACGGCAATGGGCAGCTCGGCGTAGTGCTTCTTCAGCTCCACCGAACCGGGACGGAACAGCTGCAGCTGTGCGCCGCGGCCCACACCGGCCTGGTTGATGTCGGAAAGCAGCGCATCCATTTCGGCACGGCTGGGCAGCTGTTTCTCCAGCACGCCCACGTACTGCTCGGCCAGCACCTTCTGCCGGCGCAGGTCGTCCAGGTTCACTGCCTTGGCCACTTTCTGCGTGTATTCGTCCTTCAGGGTCTGTTCCTGCGCCTCGGTGGACTCCAGTTCCTCGTTCAGGCCGCTCCAGTAGGCAAACCAGCCGCCCACCACGATGGCAGCCACGACACCGGTCAGCAGCAGTGCCTTGGGCGCGATCGGCCACAGGCCAGGATGGCGACCATTGAGACCCTCGAACTGCTTGGTCAGGCCAGCGAAATCAAGTTCGATGTTCTTCATCAGTTGGCTCCCGCGTTGTTCAGGGCAACCTGGGCGTTCGTGGCGGCGTCAGACGGCGCCTGGCGCTTGACCACCACATTCAGGCGGAATTCATGCGCGCGCTTGATCTCGCCATCCTTGCCACGAGTGCGAATCTCGTTCTCGCGGATTTCCTCGAGCTGAGGCTTCTCCAGCCAGGCGCTGCGCTCGCTGAGGTTGCGCAGGAACTCGGCCACCCGTTCGTTGGACTGCGCCATGCCCGACAGCGTGACCTGCATGTCGCGCTGTTCCAGCTTGTTCAGGTAGACACCTTCCGGCGTCATCTTCACCAGCTCGTCGAACAGGTGCACCGGAATGGTGCGGTCGCTCTGCAGGTCCTCGACCGCGTTCTGGCGTGCCTTCAGCGAAGCGATGGCACCTTCCAGGTCCTTGATCTCGGCAATCTGCGTGTCGAGTTTCTGGTTCTCGGAACGGATCAGCTCGTTGCGGGCGTTCTGGTTCTCGATCTCGTGATTGATGAACATGCCGCCCAGGAAGACGATGCTGCCCCCGACGATGGCGGAGATCACCAGCTGGCCGTTGAAGTCGCGCTTGCGACGTTCACGTTTCTGCTCGCGGTGCGGCAACAGGTTGATGCGGATCATTGGTCGAACCTCCTCATGGCCAGGCCGCAGCTCACCAGGAGTGCCGGGGCATCCAGATTCATCTGCTTCTCGGAAATCGAATCACCGATCTCCATGCCCTGGAACGGGCTGAGGATCTCGGTCGTGACCGATGTCTTCTGCAGCACGGCTTCGGCCAGACCCGGCGTGACGGCAGCACCGCCCGCCAGGAAGATGCGGTCGACGCGTTCGTACGGCGTGGACGAGAAGAAGAACTGAAGCGAGCGTGCCAGTTCGGTGGCCCCCTCTTCCACGAAGGGGTGCAGCAGTTCGGTCGTGTAGTTTTCGGGCAGGTCGCCGGTGCGCTTCTTCAGCTCGGCTTCCTCGACCGTCAGCCCATACAGGCGCACGATTTCCTGCGTGAGCTTGCTGCCACCGAAGGGCTGCTCACGCTCGAAGATGGTCTGCCCGTTGTAGACGACGGACAGGCGCGTGGCGGTCTGGCCGATGTCGAACACGGCCAGGATCAGGCCTTCACCGCCAGCCGGCAGCTGGCTGATGATGCTGTCGATGGAGATGCGCGCCGCATACGGCTCGACATCGATGATCACAGGTTTCAGTCCGGCCAGTTCGGCCACCATCACCCGGTCATCGACCTTTTCCTTGCGCGAGGCCGCCAGCAGCACATCCACGCTGTCTTCCGAGTTGGCCGAAGGACCCAGCACCTGGAAATCCAGGTTCACCTCGTCGATGGCAAACGGGATGTACTGGCTGGCCTCGGATTCGACCTGCACTTCGTAGTCATCCTCTTTCAGGTCCGCCGGCAGCGTGATCCGCTTGGTGATGACCGAGGAGGACGGCAGTGCCATCGCAACCTGCTTGGTCGACGAACCTGTCTTGCGCAGGGCGCGCAACAGGGCATCGGCCACCGCTTCATGCCGTTCGACGTTGCCGTCAACGACGGCGCCCCGCTCGATCGGCTCGATGGCATAACGTTCCAGACGCATCGGCGCCTGTTTTCCAGGCGAAAGCTCGACGACTTTGACGCTGGACGCGCTGAAATCCACCCCGATCAACGGGGCTGGTCCGCGCGCTAACAATGTTTGAAGGCCAAATCCCACAAAACCACCCGATCTAGAAAAAAATCCCGTCGAAACCGGTCGATGGACCGACTTCCCTTACAATTCCCCATGTACCGCCTGAAAGACAGGGGCTCACTTTAAGAGTTTTTTCGTCGTTTTCATCCCCCTCGCCACACCACCGGTCAAGGCTCGTTACCCTTTAGTCGCTCATGCCGGAAGAGCAGTCGAATTCGGGGGGTGAACGGTCATTCGGGACACTGCGCGCGGTGTGATCGATGACACGGAGAAAGGCCCAGCTGCCGCGCTGCGGGCATGTGCAGACGACTCTTTCGGTCGTTGAAGGCATCTGCCAGATCCCGGAATCCGGCATGCACGCCCCCATGGGACAGCCCTTCATGCAGGCCTGCCGCCGCTCCGTCCGTGCCGGTTCCGACGATGCCATCCAGGCGTGCAGGATGGCCCTGACCAGACGTGGCGAGTTGCAACTTCCGACCGGTGGCGCGCCTGGCCGGATGACCTCCCGGCGGGCATCCTTTATAGTGTCGGGTTGGGAATCTCCCGGCTGCTTGACCGGCAATCTTCTTCGCCGCCGCCGGACAGGGCCTTGACAGGGCGCTCGTCGCACCGCATCTCCGATGAATGCCCGGCCTGCATGCCCGCCAGCCTCTTTCCGGCACCGACACCCGCTCCCTCTCGATGAAGCCATCCGCCACCACGACCCGATCTCCTTCCAGCAGAACCTCCAGCAACGGCGCCGGAGCGCGCCAACCCGGCCGTCGACGCCCGCAGGCCCCACGCCGTCACCCGGTGCTGCGCTTTCTGGGCTGGACCGTGGCGCTGAGTGGCACGCTGGTGGTGTCGGGGGCGCTGGTAGGCATCGTGGCCTACGAGGTGGCCTCCAGCCGGCTGCCACCGCTCACCTCGCTCACCGACTACAAGCCCAAGCTGCCGATGCAGGTCTTCTCGGCCGACGGGCTGCTGATCGGCGAGTACGGTTCGGAAAAGCGCACGGTCGTGTCGTACAGCAGTTTTCCCGAGAAGATGCGCCAGGCCATCCTGGCGGCCGAGGACGATGACTTCTTCACCCACCACGGCATCGACCTGTTCGGGGTGGCGCGTGCCGTCCTGGCCAACGTGAAGACGGGCGGGCGCGGCCAGGGGGCCAGCACCATCACCATGCAGCTGGCCCGCACCACGTTCCTGAGCCGCGAACGCAGCTTCGTGCGCAAGTTCTACGAGGTGCTGCTCACGCTGCGCATCGAGCAGCAGCTCTCCAAGTCGCAGATCTTCGAGATCTACGCCAACCAGATCTTCCTGGGCCAGCGCTCGTACGGCTTTGCCACGGCCGCCCAGACGTATTTCGGCAAGCCGCTGTCCGAGCTGACCATCGGCCAGATGGCCATGCTGGCCGGGCTGCCCAAGGCACCGGCGCGTGACAATCCCATTGCCAACCCCGAGCGGGCCAAGCAGCGCCAGCGCTATGTACTGTCCCGGATGCGCACGCTGGGCTTCATCACCGAGCCGGAATACCAGGCGGCGCTGAATGAAGAGCTGAAGCTGCACACCGACCGCCCCACCTTCCCGCTGCAGGCGCAGTGGGCCTCCGAAATGGCGCGGGCGCTGGTGGCCGATCAGTTCAAGGAGGACGCCTACACGGGCGGCCTGAAGGTCTACACCACGATCCGCGCCAGGGACCAGCAGGCCGCCAATGCGGCGGTTCAGCGCGCCGTGTTCGCCTATGACCGCAAGCAGGGCTATCGCGGGCCGGAGTCGATGGTGGACCTGAAGACAGCCGATGAGCTGGAACGCGAGGAGCGCATCGAGGAAGCCGTGGCCCAGGCCGGCGATGTGGGCAAGCTGCTGTCGGCGGTGGTGCTCAAGGTCACGCCGCAGGCGGTGACGGTCTCGCGCGGGCGGGGCGTCAGCTTCGACATCAGCGGTCAGGGTCTGGCCTTCGTGAACGCCTGGCTGAACCCGAAGGCGCCCGCGAACCGCCAGCTGCGCCCGGGTGCCGTGGTGCGCATCACCGAAGGGCAACACGGCTGGGAGATCACCCAGGCCCCCGAGGTGGAGGCGGCGATGATCACCATCGACACGAACGACGGGGCGATCCGCGCGATGGTGGGCGGCTACGATTTCAGCCGCAGCAAGTTCAACCGCGCCACGCAGTCCATCCGCCAGCCGGGCTCGGTGCTCAAGCCATTCATCTATTCGGCCGCGCTGGAAAAGGGTTTCATGACCAGTACGGTGGTCAATGACGCCCCCATCATCCTGGACCCGGCCACGACGGGCAACCAGCTCTGGGAGCCGAAGAACTACGGCGGCGGTTATGACGGCCCGATGACGCTGCGCAATGCGCTGGCACGCTCGAAGAACATGGTCTCGATCCGGATCCTGCAGGATATCGGCGTGGACTATGCGCAGGACTACCTGGGCCGCTTCGGCATCCGCCCCGAGCGCAACCCGGCCTACCTGACCATGGCGCTGGGTGCGGGCAGCGTGACGCCCATGCAGATTGCCACCGGCATGGCCACCTTCGCCAATGGCGGCTACCGGCTGGAGCCCTATCTCATCGACCGCATCACCGACACCACCGGGCGCGAGGTGGCCAAGGCCAACCCGGTGCAGTCCGGCGACGAGAACGCGCTGATCATCGACCCGCGCAATGCCTTCCTGATGGACAGCATGCTGAAGACGGTGGCGCAGTCGGGTACCGCGGCACGCGTGACGAAGGAGCTGAAGCGCAAGGACCTGGCCGGCAAGACCGGTACCACCAACGATTCACGCGATGCGTGGTTTGCCGGCTATGCCACGGGCGTGGCAGGAGTGGCCTGGCTGGGCTACGACCGGCCGCGTTCGCTGGGCGAGCGCGAGACCGGCGGCGGCCTGGCGCTGCCCATCTGGATCGACTACCTGAAGGACGTGCTGCCGGAGGTGCCGCAGAAGGAGCGCCCCGTGCCGCACGGCGTGGTGCAGGTCAACGGCGAATACTATCTGGACGAGGCGCAGCCCAGCAGTCCGGGCGTGAAGCGCGCGCTGGGCATTGCGGAGGACGGCCTGTCCTCCGACGTGAAGGATCTGAAGGACGCTCAGCAGACCAAGGACCAGATCTTCTGAGCGTTGATCGGTCAGTCCGTGAAACGGATGGCCGACAGATCGATGGGCTGGCCGGCGTGAAAACCGATCTCGTCGGCCACCAGATCCAGCAGCTCGCGGCCGCTGCGGGTGTCGATCCAGCCCTGCTCGCCGGGCCGGAAGTGGAACCCGCCCCGTTTGGAAGCCACCCAGACCTCACCGGCCGCCTCGTGGCTGTTGATGACCATCTGCGATCGGTCCTCGAATTCGAGGGTGATGACATTGCCGGCGCGGGTCACTTCCAGATCCATGTCGGCCGCTTCGGCCGCCGTCTCGATACCTTCGGTAAGGGCGTCCAGGACGACGTCCACCCGTTGCGAAAAGCTGTTTCCGCTCATGCTAGAGTTCTGTTCCCTGTTGTGACCGGGCCCGCCATTGTCAGGCCCGGCGTGGATGAATCATGCGTGCTTCCATTTTAATCACTCCGACGGTCCTCCTGCTGGCCGGCGCCTGCCTGCTGGCCGGCTGCGGCCAGAAGGGCCCCCTGTATCTGCCGCCCGAACCCGTCATCGAGCAGGCCACCCCGGCCGTGACGATGCCCTCCCGCCAGGAAGACCCCGATGCCACCCAAGGCACGGATGCCGCCACCTCCCCCCGGAAAGGAAACCGCGAATGAGCGCGACCGACGCGACCTTCAACACCCCCGACGGCTGGCTGTCGCGCAATGCCCAGGGCGAGCTGCTGGCGGGCGGTGTCAGCCTGCTGGCACTGGCCGGCGAATACGGCACGCCCCTCTATGTCTACAGCCGGCAGGCCATCGAGGCGACCTGGCAGCGCTTTGCCCAGGCGCTGGCTGGGCGTGACGCCCGCATCTGCTTTGCCGTGAAGGCCAATTCCAACCTGGCCATCCTGGGGCTGTTCGCCCAGCTGGGGGCCGGCTTCGACGTGGTGTCGGGCGGTGAGCTGGCGCGGGTCATCGCGGCGGGTGGCGACCCGCGCAAGGTCGTGTTCTCGGGCGT
>ERZ772935.97-NODE-97-length-32645-cov-19.755232_pt1 | contig 32645 bp, 13 predicted proteins | sample MGYA00511683_ERZ772935 | MGnify/ENA primary metagenome ERZ772935 (study PRJEB29015, sample SAMEA2738086) | human oral metagenome | biome: human oral; feature: human-associated habitat; material: saliva | place: China | collected 2228 ...
CGAGGCCGGGGTTGGCTCCGCGGGCACGCTGGGAGGCGCGGGCGGGTTCGGGGTTGTCACGCAGGGCACGCACATCAATCATGCCTCCCATCCTATGCCAGGTAGCCCCGCCGTGTCCCTTGCCGTGCGCGATACCAAATCCGCACCGCAGGTCAGGGTTATGCACCAACCAGCCGATCAATTGGATTAAAAACCTGAAAGTTATCCACCTTTGGTGCATAACCGTGTGGATAAGTTGAGCCCTCGCGCACGCCAGCAGGTCACAGCCAATATGAACAGCAACGAAAAGACCATCCACAACCTGTCCACAACCACGCAATCCACAAGGGCACTAAGATGTGCACATGGACGGAATATACTGGGCACTCGCAGCCTCCGCCGTAGCCGGAACGATCGGAGTCGCGCGTCTAGCAACCTGCTTCACCCGCCGGCACCGTCGCCGCAAGGCCCTTGACATCCCCGCATCGGTGGACGACCCGACGCGCGGACGGCCACGTCCCTGGATCATCATGAACCCCTCCAAGCACGAGGACCCCCAGGCCTTCAAGGACCGCATCAACCGTAAGGCCAAGGAACTGGGCATCGATCACGTGCACTGGCGCGAAACCACGCGCGAGGACCCCGGCACCGGGCAGGCCGTGCGCGCCCTCGAGGAGGGAGCCTCCGTCGTCATCGCCGCGGGCGGAGACGGGACTGTGCGCGCCGTCGCCGCCGGCATGGCAGGATCCGGCGTCCGCATGGGCATCATCCCCGTGGGCACCGGCAACGTCCTAGCCGGAAACCTCTCCGTCCCCGACGACCCCGAAGAGGCCCTCGCCGTCGCGCTCGACCGCAACCACCGCGCCGTCGACCTGGCATGGGTGCGCGTCGAAGACGTCACCCAGGAGTCCACTCAGCCCGCCGAGGGCGGACTGCGCCTCGCGGCACGCACCGCGCTACACCCCGAAGCCAGCGCTGCGGACCAGGGCGCCCCGGCCTCGTCGATTGAGCCGCGCCCGGACGAGTACGCGTGCCTCGTCGTCGCGGGCATGGGCTACGACGGCGCAACGATGGCGGACACGAACCCCGAGCTGAAGAAGCGGATCGGATGGATCGCCTACGTGTGGGCCGGTCTGGGCGCGATGGGCGTGCCGCGCATGAAGGCGCGCCTGACCCTGCGTTCCCCCGCCGCACGCGTGGCAGATCCCCTGGGCGTCGGCGACCAGATCGCGGGGGACAGGATCGACGAGGCCGAGGCGACCTCCTCGCGCGCGGAACCCCTGCGCTCGCCCGCCGATGAGATCACCCGCGTCGAGGCGCGTTCCGTCATGTTCGCGAACGCGGGCGAGCTGAAGATGCTGGTCCTCGCCCCCGACGCGGAGCTGTCGGACGGCCTCATCGACGTCATCGCGGTCGACGCGCACGCCGGCTTGCTCGGCTGGGCGGACGTGACCTGGAAGATGCTCGGCCAGCTCATCGGCCTGCGTCCCATCAACCTGCCGGTCTCGACCGGCACGGTCGCGTTCCGCCAGGCGAAGGGCGCGTCCGTCACGGCCGAAGAAGCCCAGGTGTGCCAGGTGGACGGCGACGCGATCGGCCTCGCCCACACCATGCACATCCGCATGCAGGCCGGCGCCCTCGACATCGCCGTTCCCATCGAGCGCACGTGGATGGAGCTGCTGCCCGGCTAATTCGGCCCCGTCATAGAGCGCGCCCCGACCTCGTCTGACACGAGGCCGGGGCGCAGCACGTTGTCAGTGTGGACGCGAAGGTGTCAGACCAGCGGCCAGCACGGGGCGGCCCCGCCCGCCTCACCCGTGCCATCCCCGCCGTGGAGCAGGTCCGAGACCCACGCGCGACCCGCGCGGAAGGCGTCGTCCGTGGTGCCCGGTTCGACGCGCGCGCGAACGCCGTCAACGCGCGGGTAGGAGCCCATGAAGCGGACCTCCGGCGAGTAGCGATGCAGGCCCACGAGGGCAGCCTGGACGCGCTCCTCGCGGATGTGGCCGACGATATCGATGCTGAACGTGTAGTTGCCGAGGCCGTCACCGCTGGGGCGCGACTCGATGCGCGACAGGTCGACGCCGCGCGCCGAGAACTGCTCGAGGAGGGTCAGCAGGGCGCCCGACTCGTTGACCGGCAGGGCCACCTGGATGGTCGTCTTATCCGCGCCGGTCGGCGGGGGCACCACGCCGGGGCGGGCCACGAGGACGAAGCGGGTGATCGCGCCGGGGTTGTCGGCGACGTCGGTGAACAGGGCCTCCAGGCCGTAGGTGTTGACCGAGACTGCGTTGCACAGGGCAGCGTCGAAAGACGCATCGCCGTCCGAGAGGAGGTCGGCGGCGGCAGCCGTCGACGTGGCGGGCACGTGGATCGCACCGGGGAAGGTCTCCTCGACCCAGCCGCGGCACTGCGCCCACGCATGCGGGTGGGTGCCAATACGGCGAATATCCTCGGGGCGTGTGCCCGGCAGGACGGCCAGCTGGAAGACAACATGCACGTGCATCTCGGCGACGATGACGAGGGGCTCGCCGTGCGAGAGCGAATCCAGCGTCGCGTTGACGCCGCCCTCGATGGAGTTTTCAATCGGGACGACGGCGCGGTCGGCCTCGCCTCGGCGCACGGCCGCGAGCGCTTGCGGGGCACTCGTCATCGGCATGAGGATCGCGCCGGCGGGAGCGACCTGGTGGACGGCCTGCTCGGTAAAAGTTCCGAAGGGTCCGAGGAAGGCGATACGAAGCTTGTCGCCCAGGGGCGCGGGGCCGGGAATGTTCGTCGTCATGAAGTCAAGGGTATCGACCCACGCCGAGCACGGCCGTCACTGTCCGCACGTCACGGGCGCTTTGTGGCCTACTCGTCGCCTGATTGAGGGCCCTCCGGCTCCTCGGCTCCCGGCTGGACGGACCTGATACCGTCGGCGAAGGCCTGCGCTCCTCCGCCGGGGGTGACCCAGCCGCACGCGGTGATTTTCCACAGCTTGGCGGTGCCGCCCTCGTCGACCAGCTCGAAGCCCCTCGACGTGTCGACGCCGTAGAGGCCGGGGTGGCGGTTGGAGCGCTGAATGTTGTAGTAGCTGCCGTCTTCTTCCTCGTAGAAGTGTGTGATGCCGAGGTTGCGCACGACCTCGCACACCTCGGGATCGTCGGCGATGTCGCGGAAGCGCTGGGTGAGGACCTTTTGCGAGGCCCCGTCGGCGTTCACCGTGCTGAGCTGGGGGAAGACGGCCTTGCGGCCCGCCAGGGTCTCGACGTAGGCGGCGCCCGCGATAGGGTCGCCCAGGATGAGGGCGTCGGGGTCGGTCGTGGAGGCCATGCGGCGCAGCATCGCGAGCTCGTCCTCGCTGGCCATGCCGGACTTGCCCAGGCGCGTGGGATCGTACACGGAGGCGACGGCGGAGTTTCTCGCGTCGATCGCACCGAAGCTGGACATGAGCACGACGATCGCGCCCACGCCCACCTGGAGGGGCCAGCGCGGCGCCTCGACATTGTCGTCAAGCCCGCGCTCGACCAGGATCCGTCGCAGGGAGGAGGTCCATGCCGCGTGGAAGAGGTGGACGATGGCGGCGGCGCCGACGGCCATGAGGACGGTCAGAGCGATGTCTTCGACGCCCATGATCCGTCGCCCGTCCTTGTACCAGGGGGCCAGCAGGTAGGTGCGCAGCGCGGAATCTGGCGCGTAGGCGAGGGCGGTCAGGAAGGCCAGAATCAGGTAGGAGACGAGCGGCCAGGCCGGCATGGGCGCGGCCTCGTCGTTGTCAACCAGCGCGGCGGCCTCATCCTCGTCGCCGTCAAGGTCACACCTCGCGTCCGCCGCGTCGCGCACGCCGGGGCGCCGCATGAGCGTGTGGAGGCGGGCAGTCACGATGATGCCGGCGATCAGGAGGAGCACCTGGATGAGCGTCCACCACGCCATGGCCGTGGTCTGCGCGAAGGGCGGGTAGGGCAAGAGCGCGTGGGAGAAGGCCTCCGACCAGCTGCTGCCTCTCCTCGGGTAGCGGCCCATCGCCTGGATCTTCGGGGAGGACAGGGCGATCAGGGGCAGGACCACGACCGCCAGGCCCGCGCCGATCCACGGCAAGGCGGCGAGCTGGCCTCGTCCCTCGCGCGCGAGCGAGGTGCGGGCGAAGAACCCGATCACCATCAGGAGGGGCGCGGCCAGGAAAGCGAGGAGGGAGAATGCGGCGCTAGGGTGCGCGCCGACGAGGCCCAGGCAGCCCAGGAGGAGGAAGAGCCCTTGGGGGATGCGACGGGCAAAAGATCGGGCGCCGCACCCGTCGCTCAGATCCGCGGCCAAGCGTCGACCCACGACGATCGCGACCGCGGCCACGCCGGGGACCAAGACCGTGCCCGTCGAGTTGGGCCACTGGTTGTACATGGTCAGCGCGTCAGCCGGCATATTCGGCAACATGCCACCGATAATCGGGGCCGCCAGGAGGGCCGTGCGCGATCCCGTCAGTACCGAGACCAGGGCGGCCAGGCCCGTCACCCACACGGCCATGAGGACCAGGGAGGACACGTTGGCGGTCTGGACGACCGAGTCGAAGCGGGCGAAGAGAGCAACGAAAGCGTGCCAGCCCGTCGGGTAGTAGACGCGGCGCCCGCCGTAAAGCTCGTGGAGGCCACCAAAGGGGCTGGCATCCTTGCCGTACAGGATCGCGTGGACGCCATTTTGGTGGAACGTCGGATCCCACTGCTGAACGGGATTCGCGGGGTCAGCCACGGACATCAGCGGCCAGGCGGCCAGGAGGAACCCGACGACAATCGTCCCCCACGTCGCCGTCCGGATCGCGGCCTGACGCCCGCCGATCGGCACGCGCACGCCAATGGCCTCGCGGAAGGGAACGCCGTTGAGCGCAAAGCCCCCGTTGACGCGGCGAAAGTAGCTCAGGGCCCACGCGGCCGCGCCGCCGACGGCGCTCATGCCCAAGACGGGCATGACCGTGGAGGGCTCCCACGGGATGTCAAGCGCCGGATAGAGGACCGACAACGCGGTGATCAGGCCGAAGGTGAATGCCGGAGCCGCGCCGATGGCAACCAACGACGAGCGCACGCCCGCGCGCAGCCACATGAACCCCGGCAGCACCAGGGCCACCAGCATGGCCAGCAGGGTCGGGAGCAGCATCCACCAGGCCAGCATGGATTACTCCTTGTCGGAAGCGGCGCGGCGCTTGCCGATCATCTCGATGATGACAGGCAGGACCGACGCGAGGATGATGACCGCCAGGATGACCGTCAGGTTGTCGTGCACGAAGGGCACGTTGCCCAGGAGCGCACCGACCAGGATGAAGCCAGCGCCCCAGATGCTTGCGCCCAGCGTGTTGAACAGCAGGAACTTGGGGTAGGGGTAGCGGGCCATGCCGGCGGCGATCGGGATGAAGGTGCGCACGAAGGGGATGAAGCGCCCGATGACGAGGGAGCGACCGCCGTAGTTCGTGAAGTAGTGCTCAGCCTTCTCCAGGTGCTCGGTCTTGAGGAAGCGCGCGTCCGGCTTGAAGAAGCGGCGCCCCCACTTGGCACCCAGGAAGTAGCCGATCTGAGCACCCACGAAGGCGGCAATCACGACCAGGAGGATCAGGGTCGGCAGGTGAATACCGAGCTTGCCGTGCAGCAGGCCGGCGGTGAAGAGCAGCGACTCGCCCGGAAGGACCGGGAACAGGACACCCGACTCGATAAGAACAATGAGCATCGTGCCCCACAGGACCCATGGACCCATCGCGTCAAGAAGGGTCTCAGGATTCTTAAACCACTCGATAACTGTGTGAAGCATCGACGGATCCGATGCTGACGCGAGTGTCAACCAGGTCACGATAAGGCCCTTTTCTGCCGGGAATGTGTCCCCCTAACCCTACCTTTCTTGACCGCGAATATAGGATGGTCAACATGAGGAAGCGCAAGGAGTCACACGACGGCCCCCCGGCCGCCGGTACGAACATCCTGTTCGTCCCCTCGTCCGCCGAGGATCCGACCTCGCTAGGGGTCGATGATCTGATGGGCATGATTAACGAGGCCGGGGCATCGTCAGCCCCTGCCCAGCCGCAGGAGATTCCCCCGTCTGAAGCCAAAACCGAGATCATTGACGCCGTCGTCGCACCCTCCGTTTCCACGCGCAGATCCGCCACTCCCCCCAGCTTCGCTCCCACCGCCGTGATTGTGCCAGAGTCGGCCATGGCCTCCCCCATCGTCATCAAGAACACGCTGGAGACGCCCGCACCCCCTCCCGAGGCCTCGTCGATCGTGAACGCGCCCGCACCTCCCCCGGCACCCGAACCCGAGGACAACGCTCCCCCGGCCCCCGACGCCACAGACGCCATGGTTCCTGAGCCCCCGCTTCCCCCCGACACGCCCGAGGCCAGCTCCGCCCCGGCCGACAACGACGCGCAGGCTTCCTCCGACGCACCCGACCCCGCCGACTCACCCGCTCCGGACGACAGCGCTGACGCCGAGGCCCCCGCCTTCACCTCCACCGACGACGCGGAACCCGAGACCGCACCCGCACCCGAGCCGACCGACTCCACCGACGCGGCCGAGACGACCGGCGCGCAGGCAACCCCGGCCTCGGACGTGGTGGCACGAGCCAAGAGCGGCGAGGTCGCCCTGCCCGTCCCCGCGCGCAGGCTGCGCCTGCCCCGCCCCGCCTACATTGCCGACCGCATCTTCACGATGCGGCGTCGGCGTGAGGACGTCGTCGACGTCGTCATCTCGATCCTTGCGATCCTCGTCATCTGGACCATCGGAACCGTCGCCAGCGCCACCACGCGCGGCGTCACCATGGACGTCCTGCAATTCCAACTCATCCGCCAGATTCTGATCCTGCCCGTCAACCTGGTCGAGGGCCTCATCATCCTGATCGCACCGATCCTGGTGATCATCTCCCTCGCGCTGCGCAAACGCCTGCACACCATCATCCAGGTCATCGTCACGAGCATCGTCGCAGCCCTCGGCGGCTGGGTCATCGCTATCCTCACCGGACTGCTGCCCGCCTACCTCACGATCCCCCTGAGCGTCGACCGGCTCATCGCCACGCAGGGCTACAAGAGTGGCTTCGTGATCGCCATCAACCTGGTGATCGTCACACTGTGCGCCATGTTCACCTCCGCCGGCGAAGCCCAGTCCATGCGAGCCATTCGCTGGGGCTGGACGGGCGTGTGGATCATTCTCATCCTGGGCGTCCTGCGCTCCTCCATGACCCTGCCCGTCGCCTTCATCTCCGTGTTCCTCGGCCGCGCGTTCGGGTCCGGGTCACGCTGGATCATGGGCTACGACGACCAGAGAGCCAAGGGAACCGCCCTCGTCGAGGCACTCCTCGGCATCGGCATCACGCCCTCGAGGATCGTGCGCACCGACCTGGACACCAGCACCGAACCGCTGTCGACGTGGGCCGTCGCCGAGAACGCGCGCGGACGCCTCGCCCAGGTGCCCGCCGACCTGGGCGACATGGGCATCACCGTCACGCGCCGCCCCGACCCCGACCACAACCGCCACTACCAGGTGTGGAGTGACACCGGGTTGGCCTACGAGCTCATCGTCATGGACCCCGGCCAGGAGCTGACCGGCACCCTCCTCGAAATGTGGAACAACCTGCGCCTGCGCGGCATCAGCCGCTGGGTCTCGCCCTCCCTCAAGGCACAGGCCGAGCGCTCCTCGTTCACGACCCTGCAGGCCCTGCGCGCCGGCGTCTTCACGCAGGAACCCATCGCGATCGCCTCGGCGAACGACTCGATCATCATGGTGCTCTCCGCGCTCCCGCCGACCACTCCCCTGACGGAACTGGGTGAGCAGGTCACGGACGAGGTCTTGGATCGTGCGTGGGAACAGCTGCGGTACGCGCACACGCGGGGTATTTCGCACCGCGCCCTCACGCCTGAGGCCGTCGTCGTTGACGCCTCCTCCGACGTGTGGCTGCTGGACTGGGATTCCGGCGAGGTCGCGACAAGCGAGCTCAACCAGTCCATCGACATCGCTCAGATGCTGGTCCTCACCGCCCTGGCCGTCGGCCCTGAGCGCGCGCTTGAGGCAGGTCGCCGCTGCGTTGGCGACGAGACCCTCATCGCGTGCGCGCCCGTCATCCAGAAGCCGGTCCTGCCCGCATCCGTCAACCAGCTGCTGCGCCGCTCCGACCTGCTCAGTGACCTGCGCGCCGCCCTCGTGGGCGATTCCGAGGCAGAGACCGCCCCCACGGCCGACCTGCAACGCTTCCGTCCGCGCACGATCTTCACAATCGCGGTCGCGTTCATCGCGGTCTTCATCGTCGTGTCCTCGCTCAACTTCAGCGACCTCGTCACGACGCTCACGAGCGCGAACCCGTGGTGGATGGCCGCGTCCGCCGTCCTGGCCTGCCTCATCTGGGTGGGGTCGGCCGTGCCGCTCATGGCCCTGTCCCCCGAGAAGCTGCACTTCCGTGACACGCTCATCGCGCAGGTGGCCGCCTCGATCATCACGGTCGTCGCACCCGCCGGTGTGGGTCCGGCCGCCCTGAACCTGCGCTACCTGCGTAAGCGCCGTGTTCCCACCGCTGCCGCCGTCACCACGGTGACGCTCATGCAGATCTCGCAGGCGCTCATCACGATCATCCTGCTGCTGCTCGTCATGGTCAGCGCAGGCTCCTCCCTGTCCGTCTCTCTCCCCTACGGCACGATCCTCGCGGTCGTCGCGATCGTCATGCTCGCGGTCGGCGTCATCGTGGCCGTCCCGAAGGTACGCCGCTGGATCTGGGCGAAGATCCAACCGACGTGGCAGCAGGTCTACCCCCGCCTCCTGTGGATCATCGGCCAGCCTCGCCGCCTCGCCGCGGTCGTTGGTGGGAACCTGCTCATGAACATCGGCTACGTGGGCGCGTTCTGGACCGCCATGGTCGCCATGGGTGGCTCCCTGAACTTCTCGACGGTCGCGATCACCTACCTGACCGCGAACGCGGCGGGTTCCTTCATCCCCTCCCCGGGTGGTATCGGTACCGTCGAAACGGCCCTGACCTCGGGCCTGACGGTTGCGGGCGTTTCCTCCTCGGTCGCCATCGCCACGGCCCTGCTCTACCGTCTCGTCACCTTCTACGGGCGCATCCCGTTTGGCTGGCTGGCCATGAAGTACATGGAGAAGAAGGACCTGATCTGACGCGCAGGCGTGGCCCCCTGGGCCCTTCCCTGCGCACGTGAACCCCACAGGTGGAGCATGGGCCCCTCGATGCGCACGTTAACCCCACAGGTGGAGCATGGGCACCCCTGCCCACGCTCCACTAGTAGGGCCCAGCTGCGCAGAGACGGGTTAGTACGACCACCTATCGGGCCCAGCTGCCCGCAGCACCGCGATCCGCCCGCCCCACCGCCACCCAGCGCTTCATCCGCTCGAATAACAGGGGGCTGTACTGCGCTCGCCCGTTGCCGCACCAGCGCTTCGTGCGCCACCTGATCGATCGGGGCCACCCATCGACGTGAGATACCGCGTTCCCGATCAATCGGGCGCCCCAAACCACCACACACGCGCAATCAACAGGATTACGTCTACTAACTTCAAATTTGGATAAAATTTGAAGTTAGTAGACGATCTGTCGCGCTACCGGATCTCCGCATCACATCTCGCCACATCAGAGCCGCGGCGATACCAACACCTCACGCAACGCCTTAGACACTCCGAACCCGGCGTTGGAGATCCGGAACCGGATACCATTCGAAACTCCGGCCACGCTTGACACGCGTCAGGTATCCCCCATCCTCAAGGCCGCGCAGATCAGCATGGGCCGTCTGCGGCGTGACCCTGAACTTATCCGCATGCGCAGCTGCAGTTACGGTGATCGAGGGATCACGCAGCGCCTCCTCAATCACTCCGATTTGACGATTATTGAGATCGGTAGACCTCAGAAGATGCTTCACCTGATCCATCTCCTGGGACTTCCTAGCCAGATAGTCGTGCAGTTCACGGATTCCTCGAAGAATGATCTGCGCATGCCAGATCAGGAAGTAGGTGAGGTCACCCTCATCCTGCTCAACCTCAAGGAAGGAGCGCGCATACTGCGCGGGCGCTTTGCGCAGGAGCCTTGAGACTGGCACGAAGTCCATGAGAAAGAAGCCCTCGCGAAGCATGACCCACTGAGCAATGACGCGGGCCGTGCGTCCGTTTCCATCGACGAAGTAGTGGTCATAGCCCATCATGAAATGGACAACGAGCGCCCTCACGAGCGGTGGAACGTATTGCATCGCGTACTCGCCCGCGCCATTGGCAAAGTCGCACAGCCGCTTGAGCCGCCCGGGCAACTCCTCGGCTGGCGGCGGAACATGCAGCAGCTGATCCTGGCCTTCACTCCCATAGATACGAATTCGCTCCTCGCCCTGAAGCTGCAGGCGCCCCGCATCCTCCGCTTCATCGAGTGTCCCATCCGTCACAATGCGATGGACCTCGCAAATGAATTCAGGAGTGAGCTCCTCACCCAGGTGAGCACGCACAAATTCGAGGGCAAGGAAATTATTCAGGATCATCCGCTCCGAGCGAGTGCGTGGATCCTTCTTTTCTCGGAGCATCTTTTTCGCATCGCGTCGCGTGGTCGATGCCCCCTCCATCTGAGAGGAGGTGATCGCTTCTTCGTAGAGAGAGTTGATCAGATACCTGTCTCTCACCCCTTGCGTCACCACTTGGCCCGGCAGCTCCACCTGACCGCGGGCCTGCGCCGCAATCTCCTCATTCAACTGCAAGAAGCGATCCGGGAGATTGAACGTCAGGCGCGTTCCGTCCTTCATAACAAAGGGAGTTGGCCGAGCCGTCGAGGCGCGCGCAGCACGTACCGCGTACCACCACTCCTCACGCGTCAGACCCTCCGGCACCGGCTCAGCGCGAAAGTAGTACTCCCACGGGCGATACTCCGGATCATCCAGACCACCCGCTAGCACGCCAATGATAGGGAGACGCCGCTCATCATCTGCGTCCGCCAAACTGGCGATAACTCGTTCGCGCAGCTCGCCAAGACGATAGGGCGGAGGGACAGGAGTCTTCATGGCTACTCCGTTCATACGACCATCAAATTACTTCTAATTTTATCTTAATTTGAAGCAACTAGATCTACATACGGTCTCTCCCTCCAGTCACCCACGTTCCGATTCCCAGTGTCGCGTGCGCACAACGAGGGCCGAGGCCGTGGCACGCACGCCGCAAGCCGCACCACTGCGGGCATCCACACAACAAACGAGGCCGCGACCGGAACACCCGGCCACAGCCTCGTCAATGGCGCTCACACTAGGACGGGCCTACCACAGGCGATTCGAGCGCACGTAGTAGGCCGACTGGACGCCACTGACGCCCCTGATTACGTCGATAGACCCGGCGGGCACGCTCAGCCCGAAACCCTTCACGACGTACCCGTACTCGTACTCGACCTCGACGGGCTCGCCGGGGAAGAACTCGGCCACGGCTTCCCTGATCGACGCGAGAACGGTCGCGCGGTCGGCGCCCTCCTCAAGGCGCACGACAACCTCAACACTTTCAGAAGGGCGGTACCAACTTCCAGCCACGGCCCCCTGGGCGCCCGCCGCCTGCGACGCACCTAGCTGACCCGCGGGCGAGGCCACGGCGACCGAGGGACCTGCGACCGCGAGCGCGCACCCCGCGACACACGACAGGACAATAGACGACTTCTTCAATGACATGATGTGCTCCTCTATGGTTATGGGTGACCACGTGGGAACGCAACGGCGCGCCCCCTGTCAGCTCCGGGGTAACCATAGCACGATAACTCATCTGACAAGCCTTTTTTCTGCACTATACAGCTGGTAAGTTCGGCGTGTACAACTCTTGGTCTTGTTTCTTCGTGCGTCGGATATCCGTGCGATCCAGATGCCACGACCAGACGCCAGACAACAAGCGAGGCCGCGATCGGATAACCCGACCACGGCCTCGTCGCGCGGGGGTTTTACTGCACGCGCATCTCGCCATCGAGGTACGCGGACTCTACGCCGTTCGCGCCCCGAATCGCCTCCAGCGCCCCGGCGGGAGCACGCAGCGACCACCCCTGAAGGGCGTTCACGTATTCGCGCTCAACCTCGACGGACTCGCCCGGGAAGGCGGCGGCCACGGCCTTATTGATCGAGGCGAGGGTCGCCGCGCGGTCGGCCCCCTCCTCAAGGACGACGACGAAGACGGCGGGGCCGGTGGCTTCCACGTCGCCGGAGGAGTCGGCCGGGCCGCTCTGCGCGCCCGGGCCGCTCTGCCCGTCCCTGGACGTCAGCGCGTTGTCGACGTCGCCCACGGGCAGGGTCGGGGCAGCAGACCCGGGGCCCGACTGCGTGCCCGACTGCATGCCCGACTGAGCGCCTGACTGGACGGCTGAGGGCGACGAATCGACAACCGGGTCGGACTGGGGGGCGGGGGCCGGGGAGGAACAGCTCGCGACCGCGAGCGCGCACGTGCCGACGCCTGCCATCAGGGCAGCGGGTTTCTTCATGGACATGGGGTGCTCCTCCGTCATTCTGGGCGGCTACCTCGGGCCTTGGATCCCTGCGTTACGTTGGCCGCTTCGCCCAACATACCTCAGTCGCGCGTCGGCTCGCTGGAGTGCCCGCGATAAGGAGAGGGGAACGAGGCCGGGGCGCGCATACGGGAGGGCCCGGGAACTCTCGCGGGGAGCGTTCCCGGGCCCAGGCCTCGTGAATCGGAGGAGAGAGACAGGCTTAGCGTTGCCAGACTCCCGACGTGTCGAAGCGGTAGACGCGTCCGTTGATCGTGTGCGTGCCGGTGAACATGCCACCGTCAGGCCCCAGGTAGTACCAGGCGCCGTCCAGGTTCAGCCAGCCGGTGTGCATCGCGCCCGACGGGGTGAGGTAATACCAGATACCGTCGACCTTGACCCAGCCGGTGTGCATGTCGCCCGAAGCACCCAGGTAGTACCACGAGCCGCGATCAAACAGCCAGCCCGTGCGCATCAGCTTGGTGACGGGGTCCAGGTAGTACCAGTGCGGCCCTCCGTACGCGGCGTCACGCACCCAGCCGCCCACCAGGGCTCCGGAGGCGTCCGCGTAGACCCACTGGCCATCAACGCGCTGGAGGAAGCCGGTCATCATGTAGCCGGAGGAACCGAACTGATAGTCGGAGCCGTTGATCGTGAACCAGCCCGACGTCAGGAAGGAGACCCCGTCGGCGCACACGTAGCGCCATCCCCCGTTCTCTGTCACCCAGTGACCGCCGGCGGGGTCGGTGCAGGGCGTGGGAATGCTCGGGTTCCCGGTCGGCAGATTGACGGTGACCGCCGACGAGTAGTTCAGGCCGTAGTCCCAGGCGAGCACGTAGGGGTTGGACACGACGGGCCCTTTCCCGCCTTGATCCGTCCACGCGCGCGATATCTCGGACAGCGGGACCTCGACCTCGTAGCGGTACTTGCCGTCCGCGTCAGCGATCTGGTCGCCGTCGGAGAGGATGTGCCGGTAGAACCACAGGCCATCGGCCGGGTCGTGCAGGTCGAAGGCGGCCATCGGCGAGGAGTCAACGATCGTGAAGGTGAGGGTCGTGTCCTCACCCTCGCCGGAGTAGCGCACATCCTCGATGACGGGAGCGGTCGTGTCGATGCGGAACTTGTATGAGATGGATTGCTCGGTGGGCGAGGGGCCGTCGTTGGTCGCCGATATCGTCAGCGTGTACTCCCCGTCCGGCAGATCCTTGTATGCCTCGGAGCGCAGGTCCAGGGACGTGGCTGCGTGTTCGCGCTCGGCCCACGAGACCTGTGTGGTGAGGGCGTCAAACACGGACTTCCAGTTCTGGTGGCGCTCGAAGGAAGCAACCGTCTCGCCGGCCTCGTTGGTATACGCGGTTCGCAGTGTATGCACGCCGCGCAGCGTGCCCGTGCGCGGTTCGAGGACGTGGGACGCGCCCGAGGCCTCGGCCCTGGAGAGCACGTATCCGTAGGCGTCGGGGCGCTCGGGTCGCTCGCTGACCCGCACCAGGGGGTTGAATCCGAGGAGGGTGCCTGTTTCTCCATCGTAGAGTCCCGAGGCCCGCATGTGCCCCTTGCCGTCCGAGGCCAGCGCGTCGAAGATCGGAGCCTTACCCCAGTCGCCGTAGAAGCCCAGGAAGGGCACGGACAGGTCGGGTTGCCCCTCGGTACGCGAGGTAAAGCGCACGAAGCCGTCCAGGAACGTGCCGTTGGGCGTGTTGTCCGCGACATACTGGGCGAACTCGGCGCCCGGCGTCACGTCAACGCCAACCGTGACCTCGCCCTTCGCGGGGACGGTCACGCTCGCACCCTCCCCCGCCGACGAGGCGGCGCCGCTGAACGCGATGTCCACGCCACGGCCTCGCCAATCCGAGGAGTGCTCAGTGAAGAAGCCTCCTTCAACGATCTCCGACAAGGCCTGGGAGCCGAGCTCGTAGGTCGCGGGCGCGTCGGAAAGGTTGTGGAGAACGACGTCGAAGTGCCAGCCATCAGTCCCATCCCCCAGGTCCGCCTTGGGTCGGGACGGCTCGGGAGCACCCTTCACGGTCGGGTACACGGACGAGGTCGTGGCCGCGTGGGCGTTGACCAGGCCAGCGCCCTGCTTGCGAGGAGAGTAGTAGGCGCCGGTGGCTTGCTCCGGGTCGGTCAAGGGGCGCGCGGTGCCCATGATGAGGTTCTGGACGACGTCGGCCTGCTCGCGCGCACTCATCGAGGCGAAGAGCGGATCGGACTGGACGCGCTGGAGGACGATCGCGTCGATGCCCGACATCTGCGGGGTCGCCATGGAAGTGCCGGACGAGTGTTCGTAGTCGCCGCCGGGGACTGAGGAGAGGATGTTGCCGCCGGGCGCGGCGATCTCAGGCTTGAGCCGCAGGTCGGGAGACACTCCCCACGAGGAAAAGTCATTCATCCAGTAGGAGCTGGTGGGCTCCAGGACCTTGCCCTCGACGAGGGTGAGGTGATGGTCGGCGGCGGCCAGCATGGCCTGCGCACTCGCCTGGGAAATGAAGGCGGCGGGCACGTCGAGGGTTGACAGGTTCATGATGAGGAGCGCGTCGCCGGGCTCATTGTCATACACGAGGATCGCCGCGGGCTTGAGCGGCGCAATGTTGTCGAATTTCTCCTGGAAATCCAGGGTTCCACGGGAGACCATCACGATCTTGTCGGCCAGTCCCTCCGGGTATGTCGCCGCCAGGGCGGCCGCGTCCTCGGCCGAACCGAAACCCGCCTCCACATACTCGTAGTCTCCGGGGGCCAAGTCGCCAAGACTCGCGACGCTCTCGCCCTCGAAGCCGCGCGCGCTCTGGTAGGCGACGTCACGACCGGCTGCTGAAAACGCCAAGTATGACGTGCCATTTTCCACCGAGGCCACGGCCACGACCGAGGGGTAGGAGGCAGGCTCGCACAGGACCGAGGTGTCCGGGTCCGAGGCGTAGGGCTCGTTCTTGCCCGAGAGATTGCCGTACCCGGCGGAATACTCGTTGCCCGCGGCGGCGTTCACGCTCACCCCGGCGTCTCGCAGGTTCTTGTAGACGCTCGCGTACACCGAGTCGGCCTCGCTATCCATACCGCCCGTCTGCCCAAGCGACAGGTTCACGACGTCGGGGCGCAGCACGGCCATGTCATCGAGGGCGGCAAGCAGCGCCGAGTCGGGGTACTCGCCGCTCTGGCTTCGCGAGACCTTCGCGACGATCACCTGCGCGTCGGGGGCGGTACCCATAATCTTGTCGGCGTTGCCCGCGGCAATGCCCGCGACGTGCGTCCCGTGGGTGCCGGACTCGTCGGGGGACGGCGAAGCGTCCGCGTCTCTATCAGCGTAGTCGTAGGCGAAGGGGAACTTCTCGGAAACGTACGTACCATCCTTACCGTCCCCCAGTTGGGGAAGTAAGGCGGCCACCTTGTCTGCGTCGAGGGCTGGAGTCCCGCTCAAGGCACCGCTAAAGGCGGGGTGAGTCATGTCGACTCCGGTGTCGATGATTGCGATGACTGTCCCCTCCCCCTTCTGTGCGACCCGGTCGGTGCGCATCATGACCTGGGAGCTGAGGTTGTCGGGGTCCTGGCTGGCGATCCTCGACGTTCGGACGCCACCTGCGGCATCGGTGCCCACCGTGTCGCGCACACGCGTCTCGCGCTCGATGAACGCCGCTGCGACGCCGGGAACCGCGCGGATAGCATCCAGCGATCCGGCGGGGGCCTTGAGCGCGACGCCCTGTAGGGCATGGTGGTACTCGCGCTCCACCTGGAGCGAGGCCTCCGGGAAGGCGGCGGTCACGGCCTCGTTCACGGAGGCCAGGGTGGCCTCGCGGTCAGCCCCCGCCTCCAGGCGGACGACGATGCCGGTGACGAGGTTCGGGTCCTGCTCACTGCCCGCTCGCACGGGTTCGGCAAGCGCGCTCTCCCCATTCTTCGAGGTCAGCGCGGTATCGGCGTCGCCCACCGGCAGGGACGAGGCCGTGGCTGCCCGTGCGGTCAGTGCCGGGGAAGCGGCGGGTTGGGAGGCGGGTATCGGCGAAGCGAGCGACGAAGGACTCGCGACCGCGAGCGCGCACGCGCCGACACACGCCAGGAGGACAGCTGATTTCTTCATTGACATGGTGCACTCCTATGCGTTTGTGAGGGGCCGACTCATCGCGCAGAGACACTGGACTATGTCGGCCACCACATTCACCATATCGCAGGAACACGCATGACAAGCCGTGTTTGGGGTACTTTATCTGACCAATTGTTCGCCTTGTCCAATACAGGCAAACGTGCGCTTGGCTCGCCTCATGCGGCCCACCCACCCGAGGCCGGGGCGCGCATACGGGAGGGCCCGGGAACTCTCGCGGTGAGCGTTCCCGGGCCCAGGCCTCGTGAATCGGAAGGGACAGACAGGCTTAGCGCTGCCAGACTCCCGACTCATCGAAGGTGTAGACGCGTCCGTTGATCGTGTGCGTGCCGGTGAACATGGCGCCGTCAGGTCCCAGGTAGTACCAGGCGCCGTCCAGGTTCAGCCAGCCGGTGCGCATCGAACCCGAGGAGTTCAGGTAGTACCACGAGCCGCCGACCTGCACCCAGCCGGTGTGCATGTCGCCCGAGTCGCCCAGGTAGTACCAGGAACCGCGGTCGAAGAGCCAGCCGGTGGCCATGGTCTTGGTGGCGGGATCCAGGTAGTACCAGGAGCCACCATCGCGCACCCAGCCGCCCACGAGAGCGCCCTCGGAGTCGGCGTACACCCACGTTCCATCGGCGCGCTTGAGGAAGCCGGTCATCATGTAGCCGGATGGTCCGAACTGGTAGTCGGAGCCGTTGATCGTGAACCACCCTGACGTCAGGTAGTCGGTGCCGTTCGCGCACACGTACCACCAGCCCACGGCATCCTTGGCCCAGTGACCGCCGGCGGGGTCGGTGCAGGGCAGCTTGACGCCCTCGTTGCCGGTGGGCAGGTCGACCGTCTTGGGTTCGGAGTGGTTCAGGCCGTAGTCCCAGGCAAGCAGGTACGGGTGGGCGATAACCTCGCCGGAGCCGCCCTGGTCGGTCCAGGCCTGGGAGAGCTCGGACATGGGGATCTCGAGCTCGTAGCGGTACCTGCCGTCGTCGCCCTTGACGCCGTCGGCGTCGGAGAAGACGTGGCGGTAGAACCACAGGCCGTCGGCCGGGTCGTGCAGGTCGATGCCGGCCAGGGGCTTGTTGTCGGTGACCGTGACGAGCAGGCGGGCGTTGCCGCCCTCCTCCGTGTACTCCAGGGTGGCGACCTCGGGCGCGGCCGTGTCGATGCTGAAGTTGTACGAGATCGACTGCTCGGCCTGCGAGGGGCCGTCGTTGTGCGCGGAGAGCGTCAGCGTGTAGTCGCCGTCGGGCAGGTTCTTGTACGCGTCGGAGCGCAGGTCCAGGGTCGTGGGCTCGTGGCCGTCCTCGACCCAGGTCATCGTGCCGGTGCTGGGGTTGACGCCGGACTTCCAGGCCTGGTGGGTCACGTACGAGGCGACGGATTCACCGGCGGCGTTCGCGTACACGGTGTTGAGCGTGTGGACGCTGCGCAGGGTGCCGGTGCGCGGTGCGAGGACCGTGGGAGCGCCCGAGGCCTCGGCGCGGGAGAGGACGTAGCGGTCAGCCTTGGGCGTGCCGGTGCGCGCGTCGGCCTTGACCAGGGGGTTGTATCCCAGCTGCTGGCCCGTGGTGCCGTTGTAGATGCCCGAGGCCAGGGTGTGCGCTCCCCCGTCGGAGGCGAGGGCGTCGAAGATGGGGGCCTTGCCCCAGTCGCCGTAGAAGCCCATGTAGGGCACGGTCAGGTCGGGCTGTCCGTCAGTCTTCGAGGTGAGGCGCACGAAGCCGTCGAGGAACGTGCCGTTGGGCGCATTCTGCGCGACGTAGGAGTCGAAGGCGGCGCCAGGCGTGACGTCCACGCCCACGGTTGCCTCGCCCGAGGCGGGGACGGTGATGGTCGCGCCTTCGCCGGTGCCGCTCACGGCCGCGCCGGAGTAGGCGATGTCCACGCCCTTGCCTCGCCAGTCGGAGGAGTGGCCGGTGAAGAACCCATCCTCAACGATCTCGGAGAGCGCCTGCGTGTTCAGGGCGTAGGTGGCCTCGACGCCGGAGAGGTTGTGGAGGGTGACGTCGAAGTGCCATCCCTTGGTCCCATCCCCCAGGTCGGCCTTGGGTCGGGAGGACTCGGGAGCACCCTTCACGGTCGGGTACACGGACGAGGTCGTGGCAGCCAGGACGTTCGTCAAACCCGAGCCCTGCTTGCGCGGGGAGTACGGGTCGCCGGTGTCCTGGAGCGGGTCGGCGATGGGAGCGGCCGTGCCCATGATGAGGTTCTGGACGACGTCAACCTTCTCGCGCGCACTCATCGAGGCGAACAGCGGATCATTCTGGACGCGCTGCAGGACGACCGCGCTCACGCCCGCCATCTGCGGGGTCGCCATCGACGTGCCGGACATGAACTCGTAGGTGCCTCCGGGCACCGAGGAGTAGATGTTGCCGCCGGGTGCGGCGACCTCGGGCTTGAGGCGCAGGTCGGGGGTGACGCCCCAGGAGGAGAAGCTCGACATGGAGTACTTCGAGCTGGGTGCGACGACCTTGCCGGGGGCGACACTCAGGTGATGGTCGGCGGCGGCCAGCATGGCCTCGCCGTCCGCCTGCGAAATGAATGCGGCGGGCACGCCGTTCGTCGCCAGGCTCATGACGACGAGGGAGTCACCGGGAACGTTGTTATAGACGATGAAGCCGGCGGGCTTGGAGCCTGCGATGTTGTCGAACTTGGTCTGGAAGGTGAGGGAGCCTCGCTTGACCAGCACGATCTTTCCGGCCAGGCCCTCGGGGTACTTGGCCTTGAGCGCGGCGCCGTCCTCGGCCGAACCGATGCCGCCGTCGACATATTCGAAGGGGCCGCCGGTCAGGTCGGACAGGTCGGGCATCTTCTGACCGTCAGCGCCACCGGCCCGCTGGAAGGGAATGTCGCGGTCGCCGACGGTGAACGCGCTGTGCGCCAGCGAGTTATCGACGGAGGCGACGGAGACCACGGAGGAGTAGGTCGCTGGCTCGCACTGGGTGGAGGAGTCCGGGTCGGACGCGAAGGGCAGGTTTTTGCCGGAGGTATTGCCGTATCCGGCCGTGTAGTGGTTGCCGGCTGCCGCGTTGACGGTCACGCCCACGTCCTGCAGGCTCTTGAAGACGGTCGCGTAGACCGAGTCGGCCTCGTTGTCCATGCCTCCGAGCTGGCCGAGCGACAGGTTGATGACGTCGGGGTGCAGGATCACCATGTCGTCGAGTGCGGCGAGCAGCCCGGAATCGGTGATGTCGCCCTCGACGCTGCGCGCGACCTTGGCGACGATGATCTGCGCGTCGGGCGCGATGCCGACGATTTCGCCCGCGTTACCCGCGGTGATGCCGGCGACGTGCGTGCCGTGCGATCCGGCTTGTCCGGTCGGCGAGGCGTCCGGGTCGTTATCCGCGTAGTCGTAGGCGAAGGGGAACTTCTCCGACACGTAGGTGCCGGTCTTGCCGTCGCCCAGCTGGGGGGTCAGGGACGCCACCTTGTCCGCCGAGAGCGCGGGGGTCCCCCCGAGGGCGCCCGCGAACGCCGGATGCGTCATGTCCACGCCCGTGTCGATGACGGCGATGACCTTCCCGTCGCCCTTCTGGGTGATCTGGTCGGCGTGCATCATCAGCTGGGCGCTGAGGTTGGCGGGGTCCTGGGTTGAGGTACGGGCGGAGTTCGTCGCTCCCTCGCCAGCGACCTGGTCGTCGGCATCCTCGACGCGGGTCTCGCGATCACGGAAGGCGGCCTTGACGCCGCTCGCCGCGCGGATCGCGTCGAGAGAGCCGGCGGGGGCGCTGAGCGCGAAGCCCCGCAGGGCGTTGTCGTACTCGCGTTCCACCTGGGCGGAGGTTCCGGGGAAGGCGCCGGCCACGGCCTCGTTGATGGAGGCGAGGGAGGCGGCGCGGTCTGCACCGTCATTGAGCTGGACGATGATGCTCACGACGGCGGCCGAGTCGGCCTCGTCGCTCGCCTGGGCCTGATCGGCCTGGCTGGTCTGCCCGCTCTTCGAGGTCAGCGCGGTGTCGATGTCGCCCACGGGCAGGGACGAGGCCGTGGCCTGCTCGGTGGGTTGCGGTGGCGTGGGAGTCATCGGCGCTGCGAGCGACGCCGGGCCTGTGGCCGCAAGCGCGCAGGCACCGACGAGCGCGAGGAGCGCCGTTGGTTTCTTCGTTGTCATGTGCGTAACTCCAATGTGTCGACAGTGGCCGTCCCTGGGGCGGAAGGGCTCCGCCGTGTCGGCCGCCACACCTAACATACCCCACGAATAACTTTTGACAAACTTTGTTTCACATTGGGGAACAATTGGAGAATATTTTACCGACAAACTGTGACGAGGCCCGGGAACACTTACATAGCAAGGTTCCCGGGCCTCGTGGCGATGATCGTCAGGCGCTAGCGCCTCGCTCTCATCCGACCCACGCACCGTTCTCGTCAAAGACGTAGGTGCGTCCGTTGATCGTGTGCGTGCCCGTCAGCATCGCTCCCGAGTAGGACAGGTAGTACCAGGAGTCGCCCACCTTCACCCAGCCGGTGGCCATCGCCCCGGAGGCCTTCAGGTAGTACCAGGAACCATCCACCTGCACCCAGCCGATCGCCATGACGCCGTTGGCGTGCAGGTAGTACCAGGAGCCGCGATCGAGCAGCCAGCCGGTGCGCATGACCTTGGTGTCGGGATCCATGTAGTACCAGGAGCCGCCGTCGCTGACCCAGCCGCCCACCAGAGCACCCTCGGAATCCGCGTAGACCCACTCGCCGGAGGGACGCTGGAGGAAACCGGTGGACATGTAGCCGTTGGGACCGAACAGGTAGTCGGAGCCGTTGATCGTGAACCAGCCGCCCTTGAGGTAGTCCGTGCCGCTCGCACAGGCGTACCACCAGCCAGTGGAGTCGTGGGTCCAGTGTCCGCCCGTGGGACTCACGCACGGAGCGATCGGACCCTCGTTGTCGGAAGGCAGGTCAATCGTGACGGCCTCGGAGTGGTTGAGGCCGTAGTCCCACGCCATGACATAGGGGTGAGCGATGATGTTGCCCGTGCCACCCTGCTTAGTCCACCCGTCCTCAAGCTCAGCCAGGCTGAGGCTCAGGCTGTAGTAGTACCTACCGTTGTTGAACCACTGATCGGACGTGTTATCAACGACATCGCGGTAGAACCACAGTCCGCTTCCGGGGTCGTGCACGGTAAAGCCCGCAATGGGGGACTCGTCGCTGATCTGCAGGCTGAGGGTAGGACCGATGACATCCCCGAGGTCCACGTCCACGTATTCCAGAACCGGAGCCTTCGTGTCAACGCGGAAGTTGTAGGAGATGGATTGCTCGGCGGAAGAAGGGCCATCGTTGCTGGCGGCAATCGTCAGCTTGTACGCGCCATCGGGCAGGTTCTTGAACTCGTCGGACGTCAGGTCCAAGCCCCTGGACGTATGGCCTTGCTCCACCGCGGTCATGGCCCCATTCGAATCCAGGGCGGACTTCCAGTTCTGGTGAGACGTGTACGAGGCGACGACCTCGCCAGCCGCGTTCGTGTAGGTCGTGGTCATCGTGTGAACGGAACGCAAGGTTCCCGTTCGAGGAAACACGGCATGGGGCGCGTACATGCTGTCGGAGCGAGAAATCACGTAATTCTTAGCGTTGGGGCGACCCTCACGCTTCGTCGCATCGTCGAGGGGGTTGTAGCCCAGCGAACTGCCGTTCGCCCCGTCGTAGATGCCCGAGGCCAGGACGTGCCCATCGCCCTCAGAGGCAAGCTGGTCAAAGATCGCGGGCTTACCCCAGTCGCCGTAGAAGCCCAGGTAGGGCACGGTCAGATCAGACTGACCCTGCGTGCGCGACGTGAAACGCACGAAGCCCTCCAGGAAGGTACCCGACGGCGCATTGTCTGTCACGTACTGGGCGAACGCGGATCCGGGGGTGACGTCGATGCCGACGGTGGCCTCGCCCTTCGCGGGCACAGTGACGGTCGCGCCCTCGCCGGTGGCCGAGGCAGAGCCGGAGTAGGCAATCTCCACGCCCTTGCCACGCCAATCGGAGGAGCGCTCACTGAAGAAGCCGTCCGTCACGATGTCGGAAAGCGCCTGAGAGTTCATCTCATAGGTCGCCGAGGCGTCGGAGAGGTTGTGCAGGACAACGTCGAAGTGCCAGCCCTTCGTGCCATCCCCCAGGTCGGCCTTGGGTCGGGACTGCTCGGGGGCACCCTTCACGGTCGGGTACACAGACGAGGTCGTAGCAGCCAGAACGTTCACCAGGCCGGATCCCTGCTTGCGCGGAGAGTAGTAGGCACCAGTGTCCTGGAGCGGATCGACGACGGGGGCGGCTGTGCCCATGATGAGGTTCTGGACGACGTCCACCTTCTCACGATCACTCATCGAGGCGAAGAGCGGATCGTTCTGAACGCGCTCACGCACGACGGCGCTCACGCCGACGATCTGGGGCGTCGCCATGGACGTGCCGGACATGAACCCGTATGCGCCGTCAGGCACCGAGGAATAGATGTTGCCGCCGGGGGCAGTCACCTCGGGCTTGAGCCGCAGATCAGGGGTGACGCCCCACGAACTGAAGCCGGACATCGAATGCTTGCTGCTGGGCGTGATCGTCATGCCCTCAACGAGGGTCAGGTGATGGTCGGCGGCAGCCAGCATGGCCTGACCATCGGCCTGCGACATGAAACCGGCGGGCACGCTCAGCGTCGACAGGCTCATGACCATGAGCGCGTCGCCGGGGACGTTGTTGTAGACGAGGACGCCAGCGGGCTTGAGGTCTGCAAGGTTCGACACCTTCGCGTCGAAGGTCAGCTTACCGCGCGACACGAGCACGAACTTACCGGCCAGTCCGTCCGGGTACTTCTCCTTGAGAGCTTTCACATCTTCTTCGGAGGCGATTCCACCGTCAACGTACTCGTAGTCGCCAGCGGGCAGCTCGGCGATGTCAGCGATCTTGTCACCGTTCTCCGCGCGCGCACGCTGGTAGGCGATGTCTCGTCCAGCCGCCTTGAAACCGTTGGCCTGAAGCACGTTATCGAGGGAGGCAACGGCAACCACGGGGGCGTAGGAAGCGGGTTCATCCAGGGTCGAGGAGTCGGGGTCGGAGGCGTAGGCCAGGTTCTTACCCGAGTTGTTGCCGTAGCCTGCGGAGAATTCGTTACCGGCGGCCGCGTCGACTGCGACCCCCTTCTCCTGCAGCGTCTCGAAGATTCCCGCGTAGACGCTATCGGCGGCGTTGTCCATGCCGGCGGTCTGGCCCAGCGACAGGTTCACGACGTCGGGGCGCAGGACCGCCATGTCATCCAGGGCGGATAGCAGCGCGGAGTCCGGGATACCGCCGCTGTCGCGTTCGACCTTCGCGACGATGATCTGCGCGTCGGGGGCCACGCCCATGATCTCACCGGCGTTACCCGCGGCGATACCGGCGACGTGCGTGCCGTGAGAACCTGCCGGGGACGCGTCGGCGTCATCGTCCGCGTAATCGTAGGCGAAGGGGAACTTCTCGGAGACGTAGGTGCCCGTCTTGCCCGCACCCAGCTGCGCGGCCAGGGAGGCCACCTTTCCCGCATCCAGGGCGGGAGTCCCGGACAGGGCACCGGCGAAGGCCGGGTGGGTCATGTCCACGCCCGTGTCGATGACGGCAATGACCTTGCCCGCGCCCTTCTGGGACACCTGGTCGGCGTGCATGATGAGCTGGGCGCTCAGGTTGTCGGGATTCTGGCCCGCCAGGCGCGCGGCCGCGAAACCGCCCTCGGCGTCGGGCGTCACGTTATCGTCGACCTGAATCTCACGCTCGAGGAACGCGGCCTTCACGCCGCTCACGCCGCGGATCGCGTCAAGCGACCCAGCGGGGGCCTTCAGCGCGACTCCGCTGAAGGCGTTGGTGTACTCGCGGCTCACCTCGGCGGAGGCACCTGGCTCAACCCCAGCCACGGCCTCGTTCATGGCGGCGAGCGTGGCCGCACGGTCAGCGCCGGGCGCCAGCTCGACGATGATGCCGACGACGCGCGCGGAGTCCTCAGCAGCGGAGGCCTGGGTCAGCGCAGCGGCCGGGGTCTGGCCGCTCTTCGAGGTCAGCGCGGTGTCGACGTCGCCAACCGGAATGATCGGTTCGGTCGCGGACGGCGCGGGCTGTGGGGTGACGGGGGCGGGGGCGGGCGGCGACGCGATGGCCGCGGGCGCCACGAGCGCGAGCGCGCACGCCCCAGCGAGCGCAAGCAGCGCCACTGGTTTCTTCGGTGTCATAGTCGTAAAACTCCCATGTGTTGATGGAAAACCGATGGGGTGTCATGCAAAGTTCAACCCATCGGTCATTGTCTCGTAGGGTACACGACATAACAAGGGGCCTTCGTCAGCGTTCCACGTGCTGACAAGGAGCCCGTCCATAAACGAGGCCTGGGCCCGGAAACGCAGTCATCACAGCGTTTCCGGGCCCAGGGGGTGTGTCAGGAAGGAGCTAGCAGGTCACTTGACCCACACGCCAGAATCATCGAACGTGTAACTCTGACCGTCGATCGATTGCGTACCGGTGTACATCGAGCCGTCGGAGCCCATGTAGTACCAGCGGTTTCCGACCTTGACCCAGCCGGTCTCCATGGCACCGGAGTTGTTCAGGTAGTACCAGCGGCCTCCACGGTTGAGCCAGCCGGTGTACATGTAGCCATCGGGGCCGAAGTAGTAGTAGCGGTTGCCGATGAGGTACCAGCCGCTACGCAGGTAGCCACTGCCGTCGTTGCACACGTACCACCAGCGCGCTCCGTCGCCAACCCAGCGGCCGGACTTGTAGGGGGTGCACACGCCCGTGCCGGGGTTGCCGCCGTTGCCGGTGCCGGGCTGATCGCCCGTGTTACCACCGTTGCCGGGCTGATCGCCGGTGTTGCCACCGTTGCCGGGCTGGTCGCCGGTGTTGCCACCGTTGTCGCCGCCGTTATCGCCGGGCTGATCCGCACCGTCGCCGTTACCGGAGGACTGTCCCACCGTGGTGGCCTTGGAGTGGTTGAGGCCGTAGTCCCACGCGAGGACGTAGGGCTTGTTGTAGCCGCCGCCGCGAATCTCGCTCATGTTGACGGTTGCCTTGTAGCGGTAACGACCGTTGGAGTACGTCTGGTCGGCATCGTTACGGATGATGTCGCGGTAGATGTACTGGCCACTGTTCGGATCGTTCACGGTGAAGCCTGCCAGCGGCGACTCGTCGCTGATCACGACCTCGAGGGTGGATCCACGCACCGTGGCGCTCTCGACGACCGGTGCCTTGGTGTCAACGCGGAAGTTGTAGGTGATGGACTGCTGGGTCGGAGACGGGCCGTCGTTGGTGGCGGCGATCGTCAGCGTGTACTTGCCGTCGGGCAGCTTCGAGTACTTGTAGTCGTTGAGGTTGATCGAGCGCGACTCGTGGTTTTCCTCAACCCAGCTCATGCGCTGCTCGTCGGAGTCGTACACCGACTTCCAGTTCTGCTTGGAGGTGAAGGAAGCGATGCTCTTGCCGGCCTCGTTCGCGTAGGTCGTGGTGAGCGTGTGGACGCTCCGCAGCGTGCCCGTGCGAGGAGCGATGGCCGTGGGCGCACCCGAGGCCGTGGAGCGGGAGATCACGTAGCGCTCGGCGTTGGGACGACCCTGACGGTCGCGGCCCTTGACGAGGGGGTTGTAGCCGAGGAGGTTGCCGTTCGAACCGTTGTAGATGCCCGAGGACGCGGCGTGGCCGTCACCCTCGGAGACGAGCTGGTCGAAGATCGACGGCGTGCCCCAGGAGCCGTAGAAGCCCAGGTAGGGGACGGTCATGTCAGCCTGGCCATTCGTGCGCGAGGTGAAGCGCACGAAGCCGTCCAGGAAGGTGCCCGAGGGCGCGTTCTCGGAGACGTACTGAGCGAACTGGCTGCCGGGCGTGATGTCGATGCCAACGGTGGCCTCGCCCTTGGCGGGGACGGTCACGCTGTTCTTGGAGAAGGTGACGTTGACGCCCTTGCCGTTCCAGTCGCTGGACGTGCCGGTGAAGAGGCCACCCGAGATGTTCTCGGACAGGGCCTGAGCGGACAGGTCGTAGGTCGCCGCCGTGCCGGACACGTTGTGCAGGGTGACGTCGAAGTGCCAGCCGTTGGTGCCGTCGCCGAGGTCTGCCTTGGGGCGGGAGGCGTCGGTCGCGCCGTTGACGGTCGGGTACACGCCCGTCGTCGTGGCAGCCTGAACGTTGACGAGGCCTGCGCCCTGCTTACGCGGGGAGTAGTAGGCGCCGTTGCTGCCGTTCGGGTCGGTGACGGGGACTGCGGTACCCATGGTGAGGTTCTGCACCACGTCGACCTTCTGGCGTGCGGTCATCGAGGAGAAGAGCGGGTCGTTCTGGACGCGCTCGAGAACAACGGCGCTGACGCCGGTGATCTGCGGGGTCGCCATGGACGTGCCGGACATGTACTGGTAGCCACCACCGGGCACGGCTGAGTAGATGTTGCCGCCGGGGGCGGTCACCTCGGGCTTGAGGCGCATGTCGGGAGACACGCCCCACGAGCTGAAGTCGGACATCTTGTAGGCGCCACGACCGCCGCGCGCGTTTTCGATGGAGGCAACCGACACGACGGGCGCGAAGGTGGAGGGCTCACCCAGGGTCGAGGAGTCCGGGTCGGAGGCGTAGGGCAGGTTCTTGCCCGACTTGTTGCCGTAGGCAGCCGAGTACTCGTTACCGGCGGCCACATCGACGATGATGCCGTTGTTCTGCAGCTTCTCGTACACGCCTGCGAACAGGGTGTCGGCCGCGCTATCCATGCCGGCCGTGCGGCCGAGGGACAGGTTCACGACGTCGGGCTTGATGATCGCCATGTCATCGAGAGCGGCGAGCAGGGCGGAGTCGGGGATGCCGCCGCCTCGGCTGCGCGCGACCTTGCCGACGATGATCTGAGCATCGGGGGCAATACCCGTGATCTGACCGCCGTTACCAGCGGTAATGCCGGCCACGTGCGTGCCGTGAGAACCAGCCGGGGAGGCGTCGTTGTCACCGTCCGCATAGTCGTAGGCGAAGGGGAACTTCTCGGACACGTAGGTGCCGCTCTTGCCCACCTGGCGCGCCAGGGCAGCGCCCTTGGAGCTATCGATGGCGGGGGTTCCGGACAGGTTGCCACGGAACGCGGAGTGGTACATGTCCACGCCCGTGTCGATGATGGCGACGACCTTGCCAGAGCCGGTCTGGGAGATGTTGGTGGCCTTCATCATGGCCTGGGCGGACGTGACGTCACCGTGCTGCGCGGCGCGCATAGCGGCCATGGGGCTGCTCTCGGCGTCGGCGGCACTGTCGGACTCGGCGGCGCCGGTGCCCTCCGCGTCGGTGGGCGTGTCATCGCCTTCGTCGCTCACGCGCGTCTCGTGGTCGAGGAACGCGCTCTGCACGCCGCTCACGCCACGGATCGCGTCCATCGAGCCGATGGGGGCGCTCAGCGCGAAGCCCGTAAAGGTGTTGACGTACTCGTGGGTCACCTCGGCAGAGGCGTCCGGGAAGGCCGCAGCCACGGCCTCGTTGATGGAGGCGAGTGCGGCGGTCGTGTCGGTGCCGTCCTCCAGCTGGACGATCATGTCCACGACGGTCGAGGAGTCGTCCTCGACCGTGGCAGGGGCATCCTCGTCGAAGAGGGACTCGCCGTCAGGTGAGGTCAGCGCATTGTCGACGTCACCCACAGGAAGCTCGGGAGCGGGCTCGCTCGCCGCAGCCTCATCGGCAGCTGCCTGTTCAGACTGGGCGGCGTCGGCATCAGAGCCGGCCTGGTGGATGAACGACCCCGGCATCGCAAGGGACGTGGGCAGCGCGATGGCAACCGCGCATGCGCCGGCGATAGCGAGCAGCTTCGCCGGTTTCTTCGGTGTCATATGTCTAACTCCAATGATGGTGTGAGTGACCCGGACGGGCCGGAACAAACTTTGACCTAGTGGTCACTGGAGATCAATGTACAACACTTATCACGGAATCTAAAAGCCCAATTTTGTTATTTCTCCACCTTCCTCAACAACGAATCCTAGGTTCGACGACGCCCTCACGAGCGCCGTCGAACCTAGGAGTTACAAGGCAATCTCCCTCTCGCTTACCCGACTAAGGCACCCGAAGGGTCGAAGACATAGGTGCGCCCGTTGATTATCTGCACATCGGTCAGCATCGCTCCGTCAAGCCCTAGATAGTACCAGGCGCCACCCTGCTTGATCCATCCGGTGCGCATCGCTCCTGTCAAGTCCAGGTAGTACCAGGCGCCGCCTACTTCTATCCATCCGGTGTGCATATTGCCGGAGGATCCCAGGTAGTACCAGGAGCCGCGGTCAAACAGCCATCCGGTGCGCATGACGTTCGTAGCCGGGTCGAGGTAGTACCAGTAGGGCCCTCCATACACGCCGTCACGCACCCATCCGCTCGCCAGCGCCCCGGTAGCGTCCGCGTAGACCCACTCGCCGCTCGGGCGCTTGAGGAACCCGGTCATCATGTAGCCGGAGGGGCCGAACTGGTAGTCGGCGCCGTCAATCGTGAACCATCCCCCGGCGAGGTAGCCGGTCTCGTTGGCACACACGTACCACCAGCCGGTGGCGTCCTTGGCCCAGTGGCCGCCCTCGGGGCTCACGCACGGGCTGGGCGTGCCCGGGTTGCCGCTCGGCAGGTTGATCGGGAAGACCGCGGAGGGGTTCAAGCCGTAATCCCACGCGAGGATGTACGGGTTGGCGATGACGTCGCCCGTGCCGCCCTGATCGGTCCACGCCTGCTGGATCACGCTCATCGGAATCTCCACGTGGTACGCATAGCGACCGTCGGCGCCGACGCTGCCCTCGTCCTCGGTGAAGACGTGGCGGTAGAACCACAGGCCGTCGGCCGGATCGTGCAGGTCGACCGCCGCCAGCGGCGAGTCATCGGTGACGTCGAAGGTGACGACGAAGCCCTCATCCTTTCCTGAGTACACCAGCTCGGAAATGACGGGCGCCGCGGTGTCGAGGCGGAACGTGTAGGAGATGGACTGCTCGGTGGGTGACGGCCCGTCGTTGCGGGCGGCAATCGTGAGCGTGTACTGGCCGTCGGGCAGATCCTTGAACGCGTCTGCGGTGGCATCCAGGGCCGTGGGGTCGTGGTAGGCCTCGACCCACGTGTTCTCCTCGGTGCTCGTCAGGTAGATGGACTTCCAGTTCCGGTAGTTCGTCACCGCCGAGACCGTCTCCCCGGCCTCGTTCGTGTAGGTGCTGGTCAGCGTGTGGACGCTGCGCAGTGTGCCCGTGCGCGGTTCGAGGATCGTGGGCGCGCCCGAGGCCGTGGATCGCGAGATCACGTAGCGCTGCGGGTTGGGCTTTCCGGTGCGGTCGGCCGCCTTGACGAGGGGGTTGTAGCCGAGGAGGTCGCCGGTCTTGCCGTTCACGATGGCCGAGGCACGGGTGTGCGCCCCGCCGTCCGAGGCCAGCGCATCGAAGATCGCTGGCTTGCCCCAGTCGCCGTAGAAGCCCAGGTAGGGTACGGACAGGTCGGGCTGACCGTCGGTCTTCGAGGTGAAGCGCACGAAACCGTCGAGGAACGTGCCGTTGGGCGTGTTGTCCGCGACGTAGGAGGAGAACTCACTGCCGGGCGCAATGTCGATACCGACGGTGGCCTCGCCACTCGCAGGGACAGTGACGCTCGCGCCCTCCCCCGCCGCCGACGCGGCGCCGCCGAACGCGATATCCACGCCACGGCCTCGCCAATCCGAGGAGTGCTCGGTGAAGAAGCCGCCGTCGACGATCTCCGAGAGCGCCTGGGAGCTCAGCTCGTAGGTCGCGGGGGCAGAGCCCAGGTTGTGCAGGGTGATGTCAAAGTGCCAGCCCTTGGTGCCGTCCCCCAGGTCCGCCTTGGGTCGGGAGGGCTCGGGGGCACCCTTCACGGTCGGGTACACGGACGAGGTCGTGGCCGCCAAGGCGTCAACCAGACCGGCTCCCTGCTTGCGCGGGGAGTACAGGGCGCCCGAGGTCTGGGCCGCGTCGGTCAGCGGGCGCGCGGTGCCCATGATGAGGTTCTGGACGACGTCAACCTTCTCGCGCGCACTCATCGAGGCGAAGAGCGGGTCGGACTGGACGCGCTGGAGGACAATCGCGGAAATGCCCGCCATCTGCGGGGTCGCCATGGACGTACCCGAGGTTTGCTCGTACGCACCGTTCGGTATCGCCGAGAACACGTTGCCACCGGGCGCCGCGATCTCAGGCTTGAGGCGCAGGTCCGGGGACACGCCCCACGCGGAAAACTCGGAGGCCTCATAGATCGTGGACTGGGGTAGGACCTGCCCCTCGGTCATCGTGAGGTGATGGTCGGCGGCCTCGAGCATCGCCAGGCCGTCGGCCTGGGAGATGAACGCAGCCGGGACGTCCTGGGTCGTCAGGTTCATGATGATCAGCGAGCCGACCGAGACGTTGTTGTAGACCAGGACGCCCGCAGGGTGCAGGTCGTAGAGGTTTTCGACCTTCTTCTGGTAGGTCATCTTGCCGCGCGAGACCAGCGCGATCTTGCCGGACAGCCCGTTCGGGAACTTCTCCTTCAGGGCGGCAACATCCTCCTCGGAGGCGAATCCGGCGTCCACGTACTCGTAGGTGCCAGCCGGCAGGTCGGAGAAGTAGGCGACCTTCTCGCCGTTCATGCTGCGCGAGCGCTGGTAGCCGATGTCCATGCCGGCCGCCGTGAAGGCGTTGCGGATGAGCGCGTTCTCGACGGAGCCGACGGCGACGACGGACGGGTAGGTCGCGGGCTCATCCATAACGGAGGAATCCGGGTCCGACGCATACGGCAGGCCCTTGCCGGACATGTTGCCGTATCCGGTCGAGAAGGCGTTGCCGGCCGCCGCGTTGACGGTGATGCCCTCCTCCGCCAGCTTCTTGTAGACGGTCGCGTAGACCGAGTCGGCCTCGTTGTCCATGCCGGCCGTCCACCCCAGCGACAGGTTGATGACGTCCGGGTGCAGGACCACCATGTCGTCGAGGGAGGCGAGCAGCGCCGAATCCAGGAGCGCGTCGTCCTCGGTGCGCGTCACCTTGCCGACGATGATCTGCGCGTCGGGGGCCGTGCCGACGATCTTGTCGGCGTTACCGGCGGCGATGCCGGCGACGTGCGTGCCGTGGAAGCCAGAGCCGCCCTCACGCGGGGAGGCGTCGTTGTCGCCGTCCGCGTAGTCGTAGGCGAAGGGGAACTTTTCGTTAACGTAAACGCCGGTCGTGCCCTGCCCCAGCTTGGGCCGGAGGGCATCCACAGCATCCTCAGACAGAGCGGGCGTGGCGGTCAGCGCGGGCGTGAACGCCTGGTGCGCCATGTCCACGCCCGTGTCAATGACGGCGATGACCGTGCCCTCGCCCTTCTGGGTGACCTGGTCGGTGCGCATCATGAGCTGGGCGCTCAGGTTCGCAGGGTCCTGCCCCTCCACCCTCGAGGCCCGGGTGCCGCCCTCGGCATCGACGGCGGCCACGTCGCTCACGTGCCCCTCGCGCTCAAGGAACGCGGCCGTGACGCCCGGCGCCTTGCGGATCGCGTCCAGCGACCCGGCGGGCGCCTTGAGGGCGAAGCCGTCCAGGACGTTGGCGTACTCGCGCTCCACGCTCACCGAGGCGTTTGGGAAAATCCCGGCCACGGCCTCGTTCACGGAGGACAGGGCCGCAGCGCGGTCGGTCCCATCAGCGAGCTGCACGATGATGCCGACGACACGCGCCGGGTCCTGGCCGGGCGCATCGACCTCCTGCGTCTGCCCATCCTTCGAGGTCAGCGCAGTATTGACGTCGCCCACCGGGGACGAGGCCGGGGTGTCCTGTGCGGGCAAGTGGCCTGGGAGCATCGGCGAGGCCACGGACGCTGGGCCCGTCACCACGAGCGCGAGCGCGCCGACAAACGCCAGGAGGGAAGCTGGTTTCTTCATTGACATAAGCCTTCTCCATTGAGTATCACAGACGACTGCTGCCGGTGTGGGCACCCCCACGTCGCAGCCGCCTGAGACTACGCTACCGGAAAAGGCGAGAGTGACAATCTCAATCCCGCTTACTCAACCGTTAAGCCCGACTGAATTGTCAAACGGGCCGGGCCCGGGAACGCGAACCGCTGCGTTCCCGTCCTGCTACCAGTAGGGCCCAGGTGCGCATGGAGGGGTGCGGCGGTCGTTTCCGCCGTTCCTACGTCCTGGGTTTCGCCCAGCTGCGCATGGAGGGGTGTGGCGGTGAGTGGTTCGGTGTGCCAGTTCCGCGTTTGTTCTTGTTTGTTGGGGCGCTGCACCCGATCCGTAGGCAATGCACCTCTTCTGTTCGGGTGCACCGCCACGTAA
>ERZ772935.100-NODE-100-length-32442-cov-4.581097_pt1 | contig 32442 bp, 49 predicted proteins | sample MGYA00511683_ERZ772935 | MGnify/ENA primary metagenome ERZ772935 (study PRJEB29015, sample SAMEA2738086) | human oral metagenome | biome: human oral; feature: human-associated habitat; material: saliva | place: China | collected 2228 ...
TTTTAACTCCTTTGATATGATTTATAATATTTAAATACTCTTCTTTAACCATCGTCTCATCAGTCGTGGTTTTTAAATTGTACTTTTCCATAAAATGGACATAGTTAAAGTCAGATACATCATCCATGGTTTTTAACTCTTCTTCTAGAAGATAATGGATCATATTTCGGTCTGCCTGAAGCTCACACATCTCTCTATTGAGATTATACTGATATTGTGAATGCTCCTTGTGGCCAAGTTCGTGTAGGGCTACTTGTTTTTGGTCTTGCTCTGATAAATTGATATCAATAGCAAGAAGTTTCAATGTTGGATTGAAGAATCCTGGACTATGCCAGCCTGTCCCATCAAAGTAGCATAGGTATACACCCTCCTGGGCGCAAAGCTCTCTTACAGTCATAAATGCACCTCTATTTATTTTTTAAGTGTGCCTCCAAGACCGCTGTAATAAAATCTATATCTTCTTCAGAAAGTGGCTTACCATCGAATAACATAGATTGCGCAGCAATGTCTCTGAGGTCTAATGGTGCAGAAGCATCACCATCTTTCGCAATGTTAGGATTTTCTGTGCGTCCCAATAGGTAGTCGGTGGACACGTTGAAGTAGTCGGCGATTTGTTGCAACCTTTCAGCAGAAGGTTGATTCCTTTTTAATCCATACAAAGAATTTTTTCCTAATTCTAGTTTTTCTTCCAAGGTATTTAGTGAAATCCCTTGTTTTTCACATAAATCCTTTACGATTTCAAATGTAGAAAACATTGATTTATCAGCCTTTCTAAGACATGACAAAAAATATTTTAAAAAATACGCAAAAAATAGTTGACTTTATTTTGCGTTTACGCTAAAATAGTTTTTGTAAGTTAAAGAGTTAGTTAAAAAACTAATAAAAACTAATCTAAAATTAAATAGCTTTGCCGAGCAGTACAAATTGATAGATATATGATTTTATCAAGGTTTTTAATTATGCTTTCATTTTAGCAGATACGCTAAAATGTGTCAAGCGTTTTATAAAATAATTTACTAACTCTTTAACTCTATTAAAAAATAAAAGGAGGAGGTAACATGAGCCAACAACATCGGAAATGGATTGAAATTGTAAAAAATCGTATCGATAAACGCGGTTGGTCGCAGACTGACTTAGCTATCGTAGTAGGAGTTAGTCCATCGGCGATTACACAATTGTTTAAAGATGGGAAAGGAAGTGACGACTTGAAGCTTCGTATCAATAAAAAGTTGCGAATTAGTGAGTCGTGGGAAAGATTTGAAGAGTAGGAGGAAAAATGATGAAAATCGATTTATTATCAGCAAAAGTCGTTTTGGATGAAGAAATACTTGCTAGTATAGATAACTCATTTGGTCTTGTTACGAAAGGGTATACTAAAGACCAAAAAATTAAGTTCATTTTGAATTTTAACCACGCCTTAGAAATAGCTAGATTTTTAAATGAAAATCCAGATATTTTTAAAAAACAACGTGAGATTTTTAAAATGATTTTAAGGAAGGCGCAGGAGCCTTGAGACTATTTTTTTGGAGAAAAACATGGAGGATAAAATCAATGAAACCAAACCGATATCCGTATAGTGGAAAAAGAAAAAGCCTTGAAAGAAAACCTGTAAACAGCGTTGACATCAAGGCAGGTAATATTAAGTTAGATAGCTCAAGTATCACCTTTAGTAGCAGTAAGATTACTATTAAAGGTCAGTCCATTACTGGTGTGTAAGTTCCGTCTGGTTCGAGACGAAGTGGCTTATTACAATCAACGTCAATCGTCCCATCTGGAAACATTTCGTAATTGATTACCAGTCCGTTGGGATAAAATGTTTCAACGTATGCGTGTCCTGGACCTTTTTCATGAACAACTTTAGTAACTTGATCTTGAGGTATTCCAGTATTGATAGTCATTTCCATCGGCGACACTCCTTTCTGTTTAAGATTTTGACTAAAACGGTGAGAGGTCCTAGTCGAAATATATTATAACATAACAAACAGAAAAGCACAACATATTGAAAATGCATGTGATTATTTTACAACATATTGTGTTTAGAGGTGAAAAATGTGGAAACAATTAAATAAAATCATGCAGGAAAGAAATTTAAACGGTAATCAGTTATCTAAAATGGCTGGAGTTAATCGTAGCTTCTTTTCTGACCTAAAGACAGGGAAGGTAAAATATCTTTCTTGGCAGAATATGTGCAAAATAGCTGATGCACTGGAAGTCAGCTTGGATGAATTTAGATAATATAAAAGCACCTGACTGCAATCAGGCACTTAGAAAATTATTCAAGAGAATTATATCACAGAAAAGGAGGAATAGCTAGTGGCGATAGAAGAATTAGGAGAAAAATGGAAAAGTGATTTATTTGAAGAACTCGTTCAGTTAGCCATCGAAGCAACGAAAGAAGCTGATAGAAGACTTTCTAAAAAAATCAACATGGTCTCTATTAATGTTGTTATGGATGCCACTGGATGGGGAAGAAAAAGAATTGAGACTTTTCGAGATCAAGGAAAATTCAGTTATCAACAAAACACAAAAGGTGGCAAATACTTGTATGACTTGGATGATGTATTAAGATTTCAACGTCAACTTATGAAATAGGAGTTTTAACATGAGCCTATTAAACAAAATAAAATTATATTTTTCAGGAATTATCGAGGAAGTAAATCTCGATTGGAAGAAAGTCGCTCTGGAAATCAATCAACAATTGATTGAACTGCAAATGAAATACCAGGATGCAATTCAACGTATCTCAGATCTTGAAAAACGATTAGCAATCTATGAAGAAAAGGAGAAAACAAAATGCTAGAATACCTATATTTAATAACTATCGCACTTGTATGCCTTTGGGTGCTAGTAAATGAACTGGATAGTCATGCTAAGTCTCAAAAGGAAAATAAACAATTAATCGCTAGTAATATTGCTCGTATGAATCTGAGAAATTCAGATAAGCAATTTACATATGACGTAGATCCACCAATAGGACTGAAGTAAGGAGAAAAATATGAGTGTAAGTCGCAATATGACCGAAATGGAAATTCGTGTGTTAAATATGATTCTTAATTGCGCTACGTTCGACCTTCCAATTCAAGCAAGTGAAATACGTTTAGAAACTGGACTCTCAAAACGTAAGTTAGAAGAAGTCATTGAAAGTCTTCGAGTTAATTTTAGACACCCTATTGTAGCTAAGAAGACGAAACCGAACGGGTATTACTTACCACAAAGCGAGGAGGAGCGACAAGCTGGTCTAGCTCCTTACCGTAGACAAATCTTAACCGAGCAGAAGAATCTTGCTGCTGTCATGAATATTGACTTAGAAAGCTACTGGAGGAAGAGTGTATGAGTGAAGATTTTAGAATACTACCTCATGATCTAGTTGCAGAGCAGTCGGTTCTGGGTGCTGTCTTTATCTCACCGGAAACGATGATATCACTTGCAGACGAATTAACTCCTGACGATTTTTACAAGCCTGCCAACAAGATTGTATTTAAAACTATGTTGTCATTGCTTGAAAAAGGTGAGCCAATCGATGCTACGACTATGGTGTCTGCTCTTACCAATCAAGGTGACATCTCAAATATCGGTGGTATAAACTACGTTGTCGAGTTAGTAAATTCAACACCAACTTCAAAAAATGTGGAGCATTACGCAAAATTAGTAAAAGAGAAGGCAACTCTTCGGAAAGTCATCGCTGACTTGTCTGATTCATTATCTAGTGCCTACCAAGGTGACGTATCGATTGGTGACATCATTGCTAAAACTGAAAAATCCTTACTCAATATCAGTAATCAAAATGCAGGTACTGGATTTCGTAATGTGGCCGATATCATAGACACACATATGCAAATAGTTGAGACTCGATCGCAGACAGATGGATTTGTGACAGGTATTTCTACAGGTTTCATAGGATTAGATAAGATTACAACGGGTCTTCATGAGGATAACCTTATCATTCTTGCTGCACGTCCTGCTATGGGTAAGACTGCATTAGCGTTGAATATAGCAAAGCATGTAGCTGTGAAAGAAAATAAACCAACTGTTATTTTTTCACTCGAAATGGGAGCAGAAGACTTAATTGAACGGATGGTGGCATCAGAGGGAATGGTTCCAGCTTATCATCTAAAAACAGGTAACCTAAGCACAGACGAGTGGAGAAGACTTGTGCATGCTCAAAGCAATCTCTATGATGCGCCTATATTTGTAGATGATACTGCAGGTATTCGTATTTCAGAAATTCGCTCAAAAGCTCGAAAACTTTCTCAAGAAATGGGTGGGCTTGGTGTTATTATCATTGACTACTTGCAGTTAATTACTGGATCAAAAGGAGAAAATCGTCAGCAGATAGTTTCTGAAATATCAAGGGAATTGAAGATACTTGCAAAAGATTTAAAAGTACCTGTCATTGCCCTATCACAGTTAAGCCGGGCAGTGGAGCAGAGGCAAGATAAGCGCCCGATGCTGGCAGACTTGCGAGAGTCTGGCTCGATTGAGCAAGATGCTGATATCGTAGCATTCTTGTATCGTGAGGCCTACTATCAGAAGGAACAGGCAGACAGTCAAGAAGCGAATAACGTAACCGAGCTGATCCTGGAAAAGAATCGGCATGGCAGTTTAGGCACAGTGAAGTTGTATTTTCACAAAGAGTACACAAAATTTTCAAGTGTGGAGGGGTAGATGGCAGAAAGAAGAATGGTTAGCAAGACCATAATGCAAACACAAAAATTTTTAAGACTGCCACTTGAAACTCAGGCATTGTATGTTCATTTAGTCATCAATTCAGATGATGACGGAATTGTCGAAGCATTTCCAGTCGTTAGAATGATTGGTGCCAGTGAGGACAGTTTAGGCCTATTAGTTATCAAGCAGTTTATAAAACCACTTAATCAAGACATGGTCTATTTCATTACGGATTTCAACGAACAAAATAAAATTAGACCAGATAGACACAAGCCTAGTATACACAGGAATTTAGCTATTCAACAACTTGGATTAGAAGTTGATGGAAGTAGATTGCTTGAGCCTGGGAAGGTAGTTCTAGAGCTTACTGAAGAAGGTCAGGCAGTTGACGGACAAGTGACGGACAAATGTCCGCATAGTATAGGTAAGTATAGTATAGGTAAGGGTAGTATAGATAATATCCCTTACAAAGAAATTATCGATTATCTAAATTCAAAGACTGGAAAGAAATATAGAGATAATGTTCCGAAGAACAAATCTCTAATTAAAGCTAGATGGTCTGAAGGATATCGACTAGAAGACTTTAAACAAGTGATCAATAATATGGTTAAGGATTGGTCAGGTACAAAGTACGCGAAATACTTGAGACCTGAAACACTCTTTGGAACGAAGTTCGATGGTTATTTGAATCAAGGGAATGTTGTTAATCGTGAAAAGAAAACAGACGAAAGGCTAGGTTTTTAGATGAAACAGTTTAAACAATTTAGAACCAGAATCGTTCTTGATGATGTCTGTGAAATCCATGGATGCCATCTTTGGTCTGTCAAGATTCCTATTAAGGGCAAGGTTGAGGAAATCAATCAATGTCCTGAATGCGAGAAAGAGAACATTCGTCTCTTTGAAAAGCAGTTGAATATGGAATCCGAGGTAAAGAGTAAGCTATCGGATACTTACGAGGTCTTTGCTCGTGATAGTATTATTTCAAGTAAGCTTGCCAGCAAGTCACTTCATGACTATGAGATTCAGGTTGATATTGATGAAAAGGCTATGAATTTTGTGAAGCGGTTGGAACGTGAATATGCCAAAGGAAGAACAGGCAACGCAATTATTACCGGTCCTTCAGGAGTTGGTAAGAGCCATCTAACCTATGGATTGGCTCGTTTTATCAATGAACAATTCAAGTCCTATGATGAACCGAAAAGCGTACTTTTTGTTTCAGTTGTGGCCTTATTCGACAAGATTCGAGAAAGCTTTGAGTTTGATAATGGTTATTCAGAAGCTAAGATGGTTAAGTTGCTATCAGAAGTAGACTTCCTATTTTTAGATGATCTTGGGAAAGAAAGTCGTAAAGCTGATACAAAGCGAAACGAATGGGCACATCAAATTTTATTCAAGATTTTGGATAATCGAACAAATACCATTATCAATACGAATTTGAGCAGTGAAGAGATTAAAGAGCTTTATTCGGATGATTTTGGGAATGGTGCTCTCTCTAGTCGAATTTTTGAAGGAGCAACAGGAAAATGTTTTGTATATCCATCCAGTATGAAGGATAGGAGATACTAATGTTAAATCTTTACTTTGTCTATAACGGGCACTGTCAATTCTTCCTTGGGACCTTTAATAACGTTGATGATCTCATTGAACGGATGGAAGACCATCAATGGGCATTCTCGGCTATTACTCACCCAAGATTTCAGAAGCACATCGGAAAGCGGACAACACGATTCGACTACGGTGCTAAGGACTGTTATTATTTAGCAACTTTTTCAGAAGGAGAAGAAAATGATTGAACTTATTAAAGAATTTGGAATGGCTATTCTGTGGCTATTTCTCGGCTACTTAGTCGGGGAACGTGCAGCAAGAAAGGAAAAGAAAGATGATCAATAATGTAGTGTTAATTGGGCGCTTAACTCGTGATCCAGAATTACGATACACACCGTCAAATGTTGCTGTTGCGACTTTCAACCTTGCAGTCAATCGGAATTTTAAAGGCACAAACGGAGAGCGAGAGGCGGACTTCGTTAATTGTATTATGTGGCGTAAGCAAGCTGAAAATTTTGCAAATTGGGTTAAAAAGGGTACTCTTGTGGGAATCACTGGGCGCATCCAGACTCGTAGCTATGATAATCAACAAGGACAACGTGTCTATGTGACGGAAGTGGTAGCTGAAAGTTTTCAAACTCTTGAAAAGAAGGATAATTCTGCGAATCAGTCAAGCATGGAAAACCAGATGCCACAAAGTTTTGGAACAAGTGATCCGATGGATATTCCAGATGATGGATTACCGTTTTAGGTGATTTATATGAATGATGACTTAAAGAAGCACCTAATTGAAGGCTATGAGCTAGAGATTGAGAAAGCAGAAGCATACATATTAGAATTAACTGGACCATGTGTTAAATCACTTGCACATTCACGGGCAGAAGAACGTGGATACTGGAAAAAACGAGTGAAGGAATACGAAAGTAAAATCAAGGAGTTAAAGAATGAATAAGAAAGAATTGATTGATAAAATTGAAAGTTTACCAAGTCTCACTAGTATTACTAGCATTAGACCGTATGTTGACAAGAAAATTGTTTTGGGGTTAATCAGTCAGTTAGACGAACCGCAGAAAGTGAAAGTATCTGAAGAAGAAGCGAAATTCCTTGAAACGTTTGATTTTAATTGTGAAAGTGATGTTACAACAGCTTTATACCATGTTTCAAGAGTCGGCTATGGTTATTATTTAAAAGATAACAATGACATAGAATTAAAAGACCTGAGCGAAGGATTTAGGGAACTTGAAAACAGAAAAAGATTAATAAAAGCTATACTTGACGGATACGAGGTCGAGAAAGAGAAGCGGTATTTAGTAAAAATGAACGGTGTTAATGATTATGGTTGCTATCTTAATAAAGGTTTATTATCCAAAGAATATTTTTGGGAATCAAAAGCCGAAATCGGTGGGTGCAGAACCAAGCACACCCGTAAACAATTAGAAAATGACGACTTTGGTTGGGTATTTGATTGCCCAGGAATTGAAATCGAGGAGGTGGAGTGATGACAGATGTAAAAGATTTTATTCTAGCTATCGAAAATTTAAAAATCGATATTTTAAAAAAATCTGATGAACTATACGATTATGAATTAAGCGGTATCAAGAAACACGCAAGAGATTTATATGAAACTCTTGTATGGTTGCAGTATGCGAAGGAAGAGGTGGAGTGATGAGTTATGATTTGGAAATTTTAGGAAAAATAGAAAACGGAGATTATATTTGTATCGATGAACCTGAACATAGTTCTCCAACTTACAATCTTGGAAAAATGTTTAGGGTGGCTATGGATTGGGATTTCGACCAAGGCACAATTTACAATGTTGCTGATATTTTTGAAAACATTCAACGTGGCATCTCAGAATTGGAACAGCACCCTGAAAAGTATGTACAGTATGAACCTGAGAACAAATGGGGGACTGTCAGCAGTGCGTTAGAAGATTTAAGATCATTGAGAGATTGTATTTTAGAACAAGATATTGAAACAAAATATTTATATGTGAGGTGGTAAAAGTGAAACGCTTCTTAATCGGATATGCCATACTCACGACTTGCTTGTTATTCATGCAACAGAAACCCTTGCTTGTTTATCACGCTGATAGTAAGTATGCTATCACTGGCAAGGTTACAGAAAAACGAAAAATCGGAAGTCTTTTCACTATCACGGTAAATGGTAACGTGTTTGTGGTGAGTGAGGATAAGTATAAAAATATTGAAGTAGGAGATAATATCGAATCATGAACACACTAGAAAACGTAAAACAATGGTTTATTGATCGTGACCTTAAAAACGGTGGACGATTAGACAAGCAGTCGCTCAAACTCAGTGAAGAATTTGGTGAACTATGTGCTGGGTATCTCAAGAAAAATGAGAAAGTAATCAAGGATAGCATCGGAGACTGTGCAGTCGTTATTGTCGGTCTTGCCTTATTAATTAAGGAAGATGTGAATCAGATTTTTGAAGAGTCTGATGGTTTACGGAAAAAAGAAATCACGGAAACATTAATTTCTATCAATGCGAATATCAGTGAGTTTCAACTGTCACAAGGGTTTGCTAGTAAGGAAATGTGCAGACACAATCTAGTACGCTGCATTGGTTATCTGAAGAATCTTGGTTATGATTTCGATGAATGCTTTGAACTAGCCTATCAAGAAATCAAAGACCGTAAAGGTCGCTGGATTGATGGTTCATTCGTGAAAGAGGAGGATTTGCCAGATGAATCCAAGTTTTAGAGCATGGGACAAGCTAAACAATGAAATGTATGTAGTGGAACAGATTAATTTTGACTGTGGGGAATTTGAGTCTATCGGTTACGGTATCACGAACTTACGTGGAGCGGATAAAATCGAACTCATGCAATCAACAGGACTTTGTGACAAGGAAGGTACAGAAGTTTTTGAAGGTGATATCTTACATCATCAGATACAGACAGAATATACCTTTATTGTCAAATATGACAAAGACAAAGGTCGCTGGTACGGTGATGGTCTAAGTCGTACCTATCGGATTAACATCACAAAGGAATTTCTACCGTATTACAAAGTCATTGGGAACATCTACGAAAATCAGGAACTTCTGGAGGTGGATAATGAGGATTAAAACATCGAATGGTGCAATCATCAACGTTAACAACATAAAACGCAGTATTACGATTGAAGGAATTGAGTTTGGATCAGATTGTCGTGCTTTTGTCTCTAAACATAGAGATGGTACAGGGACTATTACATTAGTCTTTGATGGAAAAGTTATTTAAAATTCAATAGGCTTAGAAATATTACACGGCATAGAAAAGAGGTGAACGATGCCTTTCTTTCCTGATATAAATGAATCAAAAACAAAAGAAAATGCCAAAAGAATTCTGAGAGGATATCTCAGATGGAGAAGAGTAGCTAATGACATAGATGGACAGAAGGTAACAACAACCTACTCATTTATGCCACGGTCTCAATCTTCAGTCAGGGTTAGCCAAGTTGAGAAATTGGCCATCCGAAAAGTTGATGCTGAACTTGAACTTGATGCGATTGAACAAGCAGTAAGTGGTCTACATGATCCCCTCTATCGTAGAATTCTTTACGAAAAATACCTTCAGTGGGATTGTAAGAAAGATGAGGCAATCTTAATGGATTTATCACTTTCAGAAAGTTCTTATTACGACATTTTGGACAGGGCCTTAATGGCATTTGCTGAATTATATCGCAATGGTGAACAGGTTGAAATTTTAGAATAAAAAATGGAGTTTTTTTGGAGTTTTTTTGGAGTTTTCTTAGAGTAAATTTGGAGTAAGTTCGGAGTAAATATATAATTTAATGTGCTAAAATTATATTATGAAATAATTATGAAGGCAGGCACAACCTGCCTTTTATTGTAGTTTGGAGGTGATATTGTGAGAAAAGTAGAACCTATTCGTGAACTTGACGACATTGAGCGAATGAAAGATTATTTGAAGTCAAAGAATGAGCGAAACTACGTTCTGATTATGTGTGGTCTGTACTCTGGAATGCGCATCAGCGATATCATACCTCTTCAGGTTAAACAAGTTACAGGTGATAGAATAGAAGTCGTCGAGAAGAAGACAGGGAAGGTCAAGAGATTTGCCATCAATCCAGAGTTAAGAAAGACTTTAAATCACTACATCAGAGAAAATAACCTTCAAGGGTATGATTATCTTTTTCCTAGCAAAAAGAAAGTTAGAACTGATGGAGTTAGAATTGCTCATATCGGAAGAGTTGCAGCTTATCAGATTTTAAAACAAGCTGCTGAACATGTTGGTCTGAAGAATATTGGAACACACTCGATGAGAAAATCATTTGGCTATCATCATTACAGACGAAATCAAAATGTAGCGATTTTGATGGAGTTGTTTAATCATTCATCACCAGATATCACACTTGACTACATTGGCATTAAGCAAGATGAATTGGATGATTCGATGATGAATTTTAGCTATTAAATACCTATTTATTTAACACATTGAGAAAATGTAAATTAGTATTTAATAAAATAGATGTAAGCACTTGCTACAAGTGATGTTTAAGGATGTTGATTTTATTTAACAGAATATAAGATATGTTAAATATACGATGGTGCCAGAGACTTAAAAACACCCCCTCCTAGATTTAAAAAAACACCCCTCCTACATCATAGAATTCCACCCCATACCCACTAAAAAGAAAGGCCCCTCCCTAAATGAATACCCCCCAAGAAAGACCAGACCGGAGTGGTCCTCACCGAGTCGCTTTTGAAAAGAATAAGAAGATTATTCTTAAGACAAGAAATACTTGTGGGATTTGTGGACTACCAGTAGACAAGTCATTGAAGTATCCACATCCTTTGTCACCAGTCATTGACCACATCATTCCAATCAATAGAAATGGTCATCCATCAGATATTAAGAATCTACAGTTAGCCCACTGGCAATGCAATAGACAGAAGTCTGATAAGCTTTATGCTGATGATAGAACAGCAAGTACAACTGTTGTTGGCAACAGGAACTTGCCACAATCAAGAGATTGGACAAAATACAAATCTTAATAAAGTAAAATATAAATCTTAATAAAGAAAAAAACATAAAATTACTTTTTTAAGAAAAATATAAATTAACAGAATACTAGATTTTTAGAAAAAAGGAATGTATGAGGAAAGTCCTAGTTATGGATAGGGGGGTACCCCCCTCCCACTAGGCGCTCGAGGGCTTCACACCGTCACTGTGCATTTTTTTTCGCGCCAAATCATCACAATGAAAGGAGAACGGTTTGGAATTAAGAGGAATTGACTATCTCAGGAAGAAGTTGACTCTATATCAGAGCAGAGTTAATCTGAGGTACAAGCATTATGCAATGCAATATTATGAATCACCTACAGGAATCACAATTCCTGCATATATCAGGGTGAAATACCAAGCTGTCCTTGGTTGGGCTGCAAAGGGAGTTGATAGTCTTGCAGATCGTTTGATTTTCAGGGAATTTGCTAACGATGATTTTAATGTTACAGAAATCTTTGATCGTAACAATCCTGATATTTTTTTTGATAGTGCCATTTTAGCTGCTTTGATTGGTTCGTGTAGTTTCGTCTACATTTCGAAGGGTGAAGATGATGAGGTGAGGTTGCAAGTCATTGAATCAAGTAATGCAACTGGTGTCATTGATCCTATTACTGGGTTGCTTGTGGAAGGTTATGCGGTGTTGGCTCGTGATGATTACGAACGTCCAACACTTGAAGCCTACTTCGAGCCTAATGCTACTCATTTTATTCCAAAAGATGGTAGACCATACACGGTTGTGAATGAAACTGGTATCCCTTTGTTGGTTCCAGTCATTCATCGTCCGGATGCGGTTCGTCCTTTTGGTCGCTCACGAATTACTAGAGCTGGAATGTATTATCAAAAATACGCTAAACGGACATTAGAACGGGCTGACATTACTGCTGAATTCTATTCGTGGCCACAGAAATACATTATCGGTCTGGATCCAGATGCCGAACCGTTAGAAAAGTGGAAGGCAACTGTTTCGAGCTTATTAACTATTTCATCTAGTGACAATGGTGAGAAACCAAGTATTGGACAATTCACTACGGCAAGTATGTCACCATTCACTGAACAGCTAAGGACAGCAGCAGCAGGATTTGCTGGTGAAATGGGCTTGACCTTGGATGACCTTGGTTTTGTATCAGATAATCCGTCATCAGTAGAAGCAATCAAGGCTAGTCATGAGAATCTGAGATTGGCTGGACGTAAGGCTCAGAGATCGCTTGGAGCAGGTTTACTTAACGTAGCTTATGTTGCAGCGTGCTTACGTGATGAGTTTCAATATGCCAGAAGTCAATTTGTAAGAACTACAGTCAAGTGGGAACCATTGTTTGAAGCGGATGCGAATACCATGACTATGATTGGTGACGGTGTTGTGAAATTGAATCAGGCATTACCTGGTTACATCAATGCGGAGACAATTCGTGACATTACTGGTATTGCAGGGGATATGTCTGCTAAACCTGTTGTAGATATTCCACAAACATCATCTGATGTAGAAACCGGAGCAGATAAACAGAAAAATAGAATTATTTCAACCTATGAAATTACTTCTCTTTTAAGTAATTACCAAAAAGGTGTTTTATCGAAAGAAAATGGTATTTCTTTATTAGTGTCAACCGGAATCAACCCTACTGAAGCAGAAGAAATGTTGAACAGAACAAAAGTTTTGGAGCAAGTAGATGAATGATGAGATCGATGTACTACCTAAGCTTCTGCAAGAAGTAAAAAATGAATTTGAGCTTGCTTTTGGCGAAAGTGAGATTATCAGAAATGCTTTTGCCACGTTGGAAGCCAAAAAAGCAACTTACAAAACAGCAAATGAGTTTGCGATTGAAATTGGTGAAATTCTTTCTAAGGCTCTAGGAGCTTCTATAAGCGCTGATAAACTACCAAACGGTAAAATGTATTACAATATCGCTCAACGTTTGTTGACGGACGTGCTAGGGCGAAATCACGAGCTTGTGAGTGGATATGCTAGTGATGTTCAGAAAAATTTGAATCAGGAAGCGAAAATCGGTATGGAAGTTCAAGTTCCTGAATTAAATAGGGATCGAATCGCTGGCATTGTTAATCGCTTTTCGTCTGAAGAGAACTTTGAAGATGTCAGTTGGTTGCTTGGTGAACCTATTGTGAACTTCACCCAGTCCATTATTGATGATAGCATTAGGAAGAATGCGGAGTTTCATGCTAAAACGGGAATGACTCCAACAATTAGTAGGCACTCTACTGGACGTTGTTGCAAATGGTGTGATAGTCTAGTAGGAAATTATATATATGGTGAAGAACCAAATAATTTCTACAGAAGGCATCAGCATTGTAATTGTGTAATTGACTATCATCCTAAAAATGGTAAGGTTCAAAATTCTTGGACTAAAAAAATCAGAAATGAGAGTTCAAATGAATTAGAAATTCGTAAGCAAATGAATATTGATGTGCGTGATAATAATCGCAAAGCAGATATTCAGGAATACAAGAAAATAGTTGATGTTTTAGGAGTTCAAAATGCTCCTATTTCACTAGCAAAGTTTCAGGATTTGAAGTATAATGGTGGTGAGGGATATGAACGATTAAAAGATGTAGTTTATATCCAGGAAAAGTTCAAAAATGGCACTTGGCTCGATAAAATCAATCCAGAAAAACAAGCTAGGCATATTCAATCAACATCATTGACTGGAAAGAGCTATTTTTATGATCATGTAGATGTCAATGCTTTGTACGATAAGTACAAGATGACAGGTTTTTTAGAAACTAGTAGAAATGGAGATCAAACTAGCAATGAAAAGGTTGATTTGTTTGAAGATAAGCCACTAGGAATTGATGTTTATACTGGTAAGCAAGTAAATGCTATGACAATCAAATATAGCAGAACTGGCGCACACTTGATACCGACATACTACGAAAGGGGAGACTGATGGAACTTAGAAAATTTAATAACAAGGTTGTCAGAATCACCGATATTGATAACCAGACATTCGAAGGCCTCTGTCTTTATGAGGACAAGGATGTCTATGATGAAGAATTTGATGGGTTGTCTGTTAAGTCAGGAACCCGATGGACAAAACTCTTTGAGGATGAAATCAAGGAAGTTGAAATTATAGTATAAGCACGTTGACAGTGGTCAAGGTGCTTTTTATGTATTAAAAAAAGGATTAAGATGTATCAAATTTATAAGTTTAAAATATGGTTTATCCAAACTTTTCTTTGTGTGCATGATTACAGATCGAGAGAATACGGTATTGAGCATGCTATTTTTGCGACATGTAAAAAATGTGGTAAATTTACGAACAAAATCTAGCAAGGAGGTGATCTAATATCTCCCAGCGATAGGGTTATCATGCGATGACGATTGAAAGGAAAGTGGAATGGCGAGGAAGAAACTTGGCAATCAGAATCCTACTCAATCGGTGATTTTAAAATACGTCAAGAAAAATTCAAAAGCTAAAGAAGCGATTGAACTTTACGAGCGGACAGGACTTTCTTGCTATGCTTGGCAGAAAAATCTGCTATTGCCTTTAATGGCAGTAGATAAAAACGGACTATGGGTACACCAAAAATTTGGCTACTCTATACCTCGTCGTAATGGTAAATCAGAAATCCTCTATATAGCTGAAATTTGGGCGCTTCATAAAGGATTGAACATTCTGCATACAGCGCATAGAATTTCTACATCTCATGCCTCTTTTGAGAAGGTTAAACGATACCTTGAAAAAATGGGGTATGTAGATGGTGAGGATTTTAATTCCATTCGGGCGAAGGGGCAGGAGCGGATCGAACTTTATTCAACAGGTGGTGTTGTCCAATTTCGTACCAGAACATCAAATGGTGGTCTTGGTGAAGGATTTGACATGCTGATCATTGACGAGGCTCAAGAGTACACAACAGAGCAAGAATCTGCTTTGAAATATACGGTTACGGATAGTGAAAATCCTATCACAATCATGTGTGGAACACCTCCGACACCAGTTTCAAGCGGTACCGTCTTTACTAAATATCGTGAGACTTGTCTCTTTGGAAAAGGAAAGTATTCCGGATGGGCTGAGTGGTCAGTTTCTGACGAAAAGGAAATTGACGATGTGGAATCTTGGTATAATTCCAATCCATCCATGGGTTATCATTTAAATGAGCGTAAGATTGAAGCAGAGCTTGGTGAGGATAAGTTGGACCATAATATCCAACGTTTGGGATTTTGGCCAACATACAATCAGAAATCTGCTATTTCTGAAACTGAGTGGAATGAACTCAAGGTGGATGATATCCCAGAATTATCTGGCAAGTTATCTGTTGGTATTAAGTATGGCCAAGATGGAACGAATGTAGCGATGAGTATTGCTGCACGTACCAAAGATGGTCGTTTCTTTGTTGAAACTGTCGATTGTCAATCAGTTCGTAATGGGAATGAGTGGATGGTAGCTTTTCTACGACAAGCTGACGTGGCTCAAATTGTCATTGATGGCGCAAGTGGTCAAAAAATCCTGGACGAAGAGTTGAAGGACTATAGAATCAAGAATGTGATTCTGCCGACGGTGAAAGAAATCATCGTGGCCAACGCTCTTTGGGAACAGGGAATTTACCAGAAGACCATCTGTCACGCTGGCCAACCATCTCTATCAAAGGTAGCTACTAACTGTGATAAGCGGAATATTGGCTCAAATGGTGGCTTTGGTTATCGATCGCACTTTGACGACATGGATATTTCTTTGATGGATAGTGCTTTGCTTGCGCACTGGGCTTGTGCTACTACTAAGCCTAAGAAAAAGCAAAAAATCAGTTATTAAAAACAGCGGTCTAGTGACTGCTTTTTTTGATGCCAAAAAAATTACCGAACTGCCGGGGAAGCAGGAGAAAGGAGACATGAGAATGTCAGAATTTAAACCAATCAATACACAAGAAGAATTTGATGCTGCTATTAAAGGGCGCTTGTCTCGAGAGAAAGAGAAATATAGCGACTACGACCAGCTCAAGTCCCGTATTGCTGAATTGGAAGAAGAAAATGTTGGCTTGAAGTCAACAATTGAAGCTAGTAATCAAAGTAAGGAAGATTCAGATAAGCAACTTGAAGAATTGCAGAATAAAATCGCTGGTTATGAGACAGCTAGTCTGCGAACTCGCATTGCATTGAAACATGGGTTACCTTACGACCTTGCAGATCGTTTGCAGGGAAATGATGAAGAAAGCTTTGAAGCGGATGCAGAGCGTTTGGCTGGATTTATCAAACCAGCAACTAAAGTAGCGCCTATTAGATCAACAGAACCTGCTTTAGAAAAAACAGAAAATACATTGTACAAAAACCTAATTCAAGGTTTAGAGATTGAAGAATAAAGGAGAAAACATATGACAGATCAACTATCAAGAGGAACATTATTTGACCCAATGCTTGTGACAGACCTTATCAACAAAGTTAAGGGGCACAGCTCACTTGCTAAACTATCTAATCAACAAGCGATTCCTTTCAATGGATTGAAAGAATTCACATTCTCGTTAGATGCTGATGTAGATATCGTTGCAGAAAACGGGAAGAAAACGCATGGTGGTGTAAGTCTAGAACCTGTAACTATTGTGCCTATTAAAATTGAGTACGGTGCTCGTGTATCGGATGAGTTTATTTTTGCATCAGAAGAGGCTAAAATCGACATTTTGAAGTCATTTAATGAAGGGTTTGCTAATAAAGTAGCTCGTGGTATTGATATCATGGCCTTCCATGGTGTAAATCCACGTACTAAACAAGAATCCTCTGTTATTGGTGATAACTGTTTTGACAAGGCGGTCACTCAGACAGTTAACTTTACAACAAGTGATCCAGATACTAATGTCGAAGATGCAGTTAAAATGATTCAAGGAGCTGATAATATCGTTAGCGGTATGGCTATTGACACTACATTTGCAAGTGCACTAGCTAGCATGAAGAACTCAGCTAATGAGCGCCTATACCCTGAATTGGCATGGGGAGCAAATCCAGAGGCCATCAATGGTCTACCTGTAGATGTGAATACTACAGTTGGTCTTAATGTTGGAACCAACAAGGATGTTGCTATTGTTGGTGACTTTGCTAACATGGTTAAATGGGGATATGCTAAGCAGATTCCACTAGAAGTCATTCAATATGGTGATCCTGACAATTCTGGAAAAGACTTGAAAGGTTATAATCAAGTATATCTTCGTTCAGAAATCTATCTCGGATGGGGAATTTTGGACAAAAACAGCTTTGCTCGTGTTGTGAAAGCGGGGTAGTATATGGAATACATTAATGTAAAAACAGGGACAACTATCGTTACTAAAAATGAAATTAGTGGAGGTGATTGGGTTCCGATTGAGGAATACAAGCCCTTGGACACATTAACTAACGCAGCATTGAAAGAAATCCTTGATGAAAAAGGGATTACTTATGATAGCCGTGCAACGAAAACAGAATTGCTTTCACTAATTGAACAAACTAATACTGATGCCCAGTAGTGGTTTGATTGGAGGTAGAAATGGAAAACTTTGCAACAGTAGACGATCTTAAAAAATTGTGGCGAACGTTAAAATTCGATGAGGAAAAACGAGCTGAAGCACTGTTGGAAGTTGTTTCTCATTCTCTTAGAGTTGAAGCTAGAAAAATTGGCAAAGATTTAGATATTTTAGTTAGTGAAGATTCATCTTATGCCAGTGTTGTAAAATCCGTAACAGTCGATGTTGTCGCTCGTACTTTAATGACTTCTACTGATCAGGAACCAATGACTCAAATGGCTGAGTCTGCTTTAGGATATTCCTTCAGCGGGTCTTATCTTGTTCCTGGTGGAGGTCTCTTTATCAAGGATTCAGAATTGAAACGTCTGGGTCTCAAAAAACAAAGATATGGGGTGATTGATATCTATGGGACGGATTAAAGGAATCACAATAACATTATTGGATACGATTGAAGATGGAAAGGATGACTTTGGTCATCCTATCTATCGTGAAGCTGAAATCCAAGTGGAAAATGTACTAGTAGCACCATCATCGACAGATGATGTTACCACACAAGTGAACTTAACTGGAAAGAAAGCTGAATATACTTTAGGTATACCAAAAGGAGACCAGTACGACTGGAAAGAAAAAACAGTCATATTCTTTGGTCGCAAGTGGCGCACAATCGGTATTCCTTTAGAGGGTATCGAAGCCATGATACCACTGGATTGGAACAAGAAAGTGATGGTTGAAACTTATGAGTAAGATGAAATTTACTTTAAATCCATCTGGTGTTTCATCACTTTTAAGATCAGGAGAAATGCAGGGTCTATTGACAGAAAAAGGTCAAGCGGTGGCAGAACGTGCAGGCGATGGTTTTGAATTAAAAGTATCCCCTGGTCAAAAACGTGCTAGTGCTACGATAAGTACAACCGACATAAAAAGTATGAAAAAAAATGCTAAATACAATATTTTACTAAAGGCACTAAAATGATTGAACTTGTCATAAAGAAATTTTTAGACGCGAACTTAAATGTCCCGTCTTTTTTTGAGCATAAAAAAGATATGCCAGAAAGCTTCGTAATCATTGAAAAGACTGGAAGTGGTGGTAGTGACTACACACACTCTGCCACGTTTGCTTTTCAAAGTTATGCGCCATCACTTCAAAAATCTGCAGAGTTAAATGAGCTTGTCAAAAAGACAGTTGAACAGCTTGTAACGGTCAATGAAGTGAGTGGGGTACATCATAACAGTGATTACAACTTTACGGATACAGAAACGAAAAAATATCGTTATCAAGCAGTGTACGATATTAATTATTTTTAACAGGAGGAACTCATGGGTTCAGGTACAGAAGAAAAAGGAGAAAATCAAATGGTTACAACAGCGGCATCATCAGCAAACGTAACAGCAGCAAAACCGAATATCAGTGGAGCAGTATCAAGTGCACCACTTAAAACAGCATTACCACAAGATGCTAAAACTGCACTTAATGAAGCTTTTAAAACTTTGGGGTATATCTCTGAAGATGGATTGACAAATGAAAACTCTCCAGAAAGCGAAGAAGTCAAAGCATGGGGTGGTCAAACAGTATTATCATCACAAACTGATAAGAAAGATACATTCAAATTCAAATTGATTGAAAGCTTGAATATCGAAGTCTTGAAAGAAGTTTATGGTGCGGACAATGTAACAGGAACACTCGCAACAGGTATTACAGTTAAAGCTAATGCAAATGAATTGCCAGAGCATAGCCTTGTAATTGACATGATGTTGAAGAATGGATCAGTTAAACGTATTGTTATCCCTCGTGGTAAAGTGAGCGAGATTGGAGAAATCGGATATAAAGACGGTGACCCAATTGGTTATGAATTGACAATCACAGCATTGCCAGACGACCAAGGGAATACTCACTACGAATACATGCAAGGAGCATAATATATGTCGAAAACAATTAAAGGGAAAACCCCATCAGGATTTAAGTTTGAAATTTCAGAGCGTAGGTTGAATAACTACGAACTTTTGGAATTAATTGGCGAGGTTGATGAAGGGAATGGACAAGCGTTCCCTAAAGTCTTAAAACTTCTTTTTGGAGAAGAACAAGCTAAAGCATTTAAAGATCATCTGCGTGAAGAAGATGGCATCATCCCTAACGAAAAAATTGCAGACGAATTGAAAGCAGTTTTTGAGACTGTTCAAGAAGTAAAAAAATCCTAATCCTTGCGCAGATGATAAAGCTAGATGAAGATGCTCTAATCTGTGATTTAGCTGAAACTTATAATATATACGATTATAAGCAGCTACCTCTATCAAAGGTAGCTGTTTTTTCGTATGGTTTAAGAGATGATTCAAGAATTAAGAAGTTGATGTCTGACCAAATAGTTTCACTAGACACCTTGTTGTTGTCTTTAATGGTTGACAAGCTATCACTTTCTTTATGGTTGCAAACCAAAGACGGTCAGAAAGGTATCAATCAACCAAAATCAATAGCAAGTCAATTTATTCACAGGGAAGAAAAAGAAGAAGATAGAGACTATCTAGTTTTCCAATCTGGCGAGGAATTTGAAAGATGCTACAAAGAACGTTTAGCCAGTTTAGGAGGTGATGACTAATGGCTACAGAATTAGGAAAAGCGTATGTGCAAATCATCCCTTCAGCTAGAGGCATCACTGGGATGATTCAGAAAGAAATGGGTGGAGAGGTAGCCTCGGCTGGAGTAAGCTCTGGAAAATCTCTTGGCTCGAATTTAATCGGTGCCCTCAAAGGCGCTATTGCAGCTGCTGGAATTGGTAAAGCAATTGGAGCAGCATTAAGTGAAGGTGCAGCACTCCAACAATCGCTTGGAGGAATTGACACCTTATTTAAAGCATCTGCAGAGAAAGTAAAGGGTTTTGCTAATGAAGCATACAAAACCACTGGACTTTCAGCAAATGCTTATATGGAGAATGTAACAGGTTTCTCAGCAAGTCTATTACAATCTTTAGGTGGAGATACTGATAAAGCAGCAGATATTGCCAATATGGCCATGATTGACATGTCTGATAATGCAAACAAGATGGGTACATCTATGGAAAGTATCCAGACTGCATATCAAGGCTTTGCAAAGCAAAATTATACTATGTTAGATAACCTTAAACTAGGTTATGGTGGTACAAAACAAGAAATGCAACGCTTGTTGGCAGATGCAGAAAAACTGACTGGTGTTAAGTATGACATTAACAACTTGTCAGATGTTTATCAAGCAATCCATGCTATCCAAGAGAATTTGGATATCACAGGAACAACAGCAAAAGAAGCAGCATCTACTTTTAGCGGCTCATTTGAATCTATGAAAGCAGCTGCACAGAATGTACTCGGAAAGTTAGCTCTGGGAGAAAATATCCTACCATCATTGCAAGCTTTAGCAGAAACAACCTCTACATTCTTATTTGGCAACTTCTTCCCTATGGTTGGTAATATTATGTCAGGTTTAGGGGTTGTAATTAGTGAAGGTCTAAGTCATGTAGCTACTCAGTTGTTTGGTGAAGAATTTGGGAATGCAGTATTTACTCAACTATCTCGTGTAAGTGGTATTTTTCAAACATTCTTTGACATGATTTTTGGATCATTGAGCAGAGAAGACAATATTGATATTTTAGAAGCCCTTGGATTCTCTGAAGGAGCTGCAACCCAAATTGTTAATATTGCAGAAAACATCCGTGAAACGTTTATCAATATTGGTTCAGCAATCGGAGATATTTTAGGAATAGCAGGAGAATTTGTCAGTGAGCTTTTAGGTATAAAGGATGGAGAACAAGGTGTAAACCTTTTAGGTGTAGCATTTGAAGCGGTGACAGGATTTTTGAGAGAAGCTTCAGGTGTATTAAAAGACTTCACAGGTTGGTTAAAGGAAAGCCCTGCTGTAGTTGCTTCAGTGACTTCTGCAGTAGTTGGTCTGACTGCTGCTTGGCAAACATATAAAACGATTAGTGCAGTTGTTAAAGCTGTCGAATTGGCTAAAAATGCCATCTTTGGAACTTCATTCGCTTTATCTCAAGCTATGGCTGTGGCAAATGGAACTTTAACTGCTAGTCTAGCGGCTGAGAATGCTGCTGCAGTAGGAGCAAGTGGAGCATTTAGCGTTTTTAATGCGGTTTTAGCTGTAAATCCTATCTTTTTGGCAGTTGGAGCAATTGTAGCGCTGGTAGCAGCATTAACATGGTTCTTCACCCAGACTGAAACAGGAAGACAGATTTGGTCATCTTTTGTAGATTGGATCAAACAGGCTTGGCAGGGAATTTCTGATTTCTTTGTCGGCCTTTGGTCTGGTATCTCTGAAGGTGCTATCGTCTTATGGGATGGAGTTGTTGCAGCTTGGACTGCTTACATCGAAACTGTGAAAGCGGTGTGGACTGCTGTTGGAACATTCTTTTATGACTTGTGGGTGAGTATTCAAGAGGCTGCATCTACTGCTTGGACATTAATTACTACATCTATCATGACAGTTGTTCAACCGTTCATTGATGGATTTATGAATATTTGGAACAATATTTCAAGTGGCCTTACTCAAATTTGGGAAGGTATTAAAATGGTTTTCCAAGGAGTTTGGGAAGTTATCAAATCAATCTTCTTAGGTGCAGTTTTGGTTATCATTGACCTTGTTACAGGTAACTTCAGTCAGCTTGGAGCTGACCTTTCTCTAATTTGGGAAGGTATTAAAAATGGCATTTCTTTGATATGGGAAGGGATTAAAACATACTTCTCTGGTGTTGTGAATGTCATAGTTGGTTACGCTACTGGTGTTTTTGAGAACTTTTCTAATGCTTTGAGTACAATTTGGGAATTTATCAAAACCGCTGCGTCTATGGCTTGGGAATGGATAAAATCTACTGTTACAAGTCTGATCACAGGTTTGGTGGATGGAGCTCAAAACACTTGGAACAGCTTCATGAACTTCCTCTCTAGTTTGTGGGAAGGTATCAAGTCAACAGCAAGTTCAGCATGGGAATCTTTAAAATCTAGTGTGTTAAGTATTATTGACAATCTTGTCTCAGGAGCACAAAACGCTTGGGATACCATGTCAAATGCTGTATCTAGTCTTGTAAGCAATGTTACGGGATTCTTTGACCAATTGTGGAATATTGACTTGTTCGGAGCAGGTCAAGCAATCTTAGACGGTTTCTTGAGTGGTCTAAAATCAATGTGGTCTTCTGTAACTGACTTTGTAGGTGGAATCGCTAGTTGGATTCGTGACCACAAAGGGCCAATTGAATATGACCGTAAGTTGCTCATCCCCGCTGGTAATGCAATCATGCAAGGTTTGGATGGTGGGTTAAAAGACCGATTCAAAGATGTTAAGAAAACAGTCAATGGTGTAGCTGGAGAAATTGCTGATGTATTTTCAGGGGATAATTTAGACCTTGATACATCATCTGCAGTTACAAGAAACTTACAAACAACTTTAGATGTATCATCAGCTCAATTTGAAGCACATGATAGCAAAACCGTGTCTGAGATAGCGATTCTGAGAGCAAGTATGGAGAGAATCCTTACCGCTATCCTTGAAAAGTCGTCAGATATCTACCTAGACAATGACATTATTTCGATGAAAACGTATGAACAACACGGTGCAATATATGCAAGGGAGGGAATTTAATGGATTATATGATCATCAATGGTTTTAATACATCAACCCTTCCTGGTTGTGTTGTGACAGATTTCGGGAAGGTGGAGGCTGCTAAGCCAAAAGGAGAGAAAGCAAACCTTTATGGAGTTAATGGTAGTTACCGTGTGTTAGACGGTTCTTTCGACAGTTACGAAAGGACCTTCACTCTCCACGTTAAAAAAATGGTTGAGATTTCAAGTATTCTTGATAAGTTTCAATCGAATGATAATGTTTTAGAGTTTAGCTATCAGCTGGGGTCGTTATTCTATGCAAACTTCCTTACTGCTAGTTTTGAACCGTTTGGGAATCATGCTTGGAAGTTGGAAATCAAGCTAGACATGCAACCGTTCCGCTACCAAAAAGATGTAGACCCTGTCATACTGACAGCATCTGGTACGATCAATAATCCTGGTACGATTTATTCTGAACCAATTATTGAGATTGAGGGCAATGGGGATGTATCACTCACTATCGGACGTAAAACCATGCACTTGTCAATTATTGGTAAGGCTACAATCGACTGTAGACAAGGAAAACAAAACATCTATAATGCTAATGGTGCAGTGCAGAACACTCTCAGAAAGCGTGGAGGGTTCTTTGAAATCCCTGTTGATCGTAACGGTGTGACCTATACAGGGAACGTGCGTAAGGTAACTATTCGTCCTAATTGGAGGTATCTAGTATGATTTATTTAACAGAAGGGAATATCCCTCTTAATGCAGCATACGATGATAACATCACACAAGAAGCGAATAGCACCTATCAATTATTGTTCAAGTTTCCTACCAATAATTTGTTATGGCAACGACTAAGAGAAGAAACATTCTTGACTGCTGATGATCTTCATGGTGAACAAGATTTTTTGATTTTCGAAATCGAGAAGAAGCATGGATATATTCAAGTCTATGCGAACCAAGCATTCACTCTCTTGAACAACTATGTTGTTAATCCGATTTCTTTGGACAGAGTGACCGGTTCAACTGCGTTAAGTCGATTTGCTGGAAGTATCACTCGTGATAATCCGTTCTCATTTTACTCTAATATTGAAGATAGACATACCTTCAATTCTGATATTAAGAACGCAATGGAAGTCTTTACTAAGGATAAACATTCTATCCTTGGTCAATGGGGTGGTGATTTAGTCAGACATGGTTATCAAGTTCGATTGTTAAAAAATGGCGGTTCAGAAAATGAATCGCTTTTTATGTACAAGAAAAACTTATCGAGCTATCAGCATAAGACCTCTACCAAGTCTTTAAAGACTCGGATTACATTCAAGACGACAGTCAAAGGTGAGGGAGAAAAGGCGCCGGACCGCAAATTTTCTGTGGTTGTGGAAAGCCCTCTAATCAACAAATACAGTCAGATTTATGAGGATGTCGTAGAAGTCAACGATCAAGATGTCAAGGATGAAGCAAGCCTTAGAGAATATGGCAAGCAGTATTTCAGAACAACATTGTGCGATATGCTCGAAGATAGCATTGAGATTGATGTAATCGGTCAGAGTGATGTGCCCGTCCAGATGTTTGATGTGGTGGGTGTCTACCACGAATACTACGATTTAGACGTGAGAAAGAAAATCACAAAATACAACTATTCTCCAATGGCTAAGAAATTGAAGAGTATTGGTTTTGGTGAATTCAAGTCAGGTCTTGCGAATGCGATTGGTAATGTCGTAAGTGATGCGGTTAAAGGTGAAACCCAGCAATTTCAAAGTAATTTTGAGCGACAGTTAGCAAGAGAGATTAAAAACGCTGACCTTGCTTTTGAGCGTAAAAAAGAAGAGTTAACCAATCAATTCACGGATGAAGTGAACGCTATCAACGCCAAGGCGGAAGAAAACAAGCAGAAACTCTCTGACGAAATCAACAGACGGTTTCAGGAGTTCAACCCATCAGGTTTTGAAGAAACTAAAGCTAAAGCAGAGGAAGCTCTACGAAAAGTTGGAGCAAACGCTGACCTAGTCGAGGAAGCTAAGAGAATTGCTACTGATAATGTTAGGGATTTAAACGCGTTTAAAACCTCGGCTCAGAAAGAACGTGAGAAGTTATCAGATGATCTGAAGCGTTATTCACGAGAAGAAGCTGAGAATAAACTGACAGAAATCAGGGAAGTTCTGGCTAGTAACTATGTTTCCAAAAGGACCTATGTCGAAGATGCAGAAGGGACACGTCAACGACTCGAAGCTATAACACAAGATAACAAGTCTAAGTTAGCAGAGTATAAACAAACAGTCGACGGTCAATTCACAAAACTATCTAGTCAGATTGCTGACAAGGTAGATAGGTTGGATTTCCAACAAGTCAAAGAAACCTCACAAATTTATGAACGTATTCTAGGCAGAACAGACTCAAATGTTGCTTCAAATATTGCCCGTATGGCCTTGACTTCAGAATTATTTGAGGTTGAAGTAGGTAAAAGATTCAGCAATCTTACCAACCTATTCTATGCTCCTACAAAAATCCCTAAATATATCTCATCAGTCGCAACCAATGCCCATTTAGAACGTGTTGGCTGGGGCGATCATGACGGGATAAGAATTAACTATACTGACTCTATGTCTGGTTGGCTGGGAGTTCGTTTCCCTCTTACAAAGAGATTTGTCAAACAAGGAGAAAGCCTTGGTTATCGCATTGAGATTGCAGTTGATAAGGTACCAAAAGATGGTATGGTTTTAATTCAACTACTAGACAATACCGAAAAATTAGGATTGTATTATAACTCTAAAATTTTGCTTACCAAAACAGGTAATCAGGTATTCACAGGATATTTGGATATTCCAAGAACGGGGGAACTGAATGAGTACTCGCTTAGATTTACTCTTACAAGCCCAGGGAACATCGTTATTCATAAACCAATGATTATCGATAAGCGCATAATTCCTGAGGAATTCGTAGACAGTACGGACTACAACAATGAGTATAACCGTGTGACTATGTCCTTGCTACAGGATAGCTTTGCTATCAAGGCTCTGAATAGTGCAGGAGATATCATCGCTGGTATCAACGTAGGTGCTAATGGTAACAACCGCATCGTCGGTAAGGCTACGCACATCACAGGAGAAACCTTGATTGACAATGCGGTTATTAAATCAGCAATGATCGACAAACTCAAAACCGCCAATTTTGAAGCTGGTTCAGTCACTACTACTATTTTAGGGGCTAACTCTGTCACAGCAGACAAGGTACTTATGGACCAAGCTATGGCTCGAAAGTTTGTATCAAATGATATATTCACGGATACTTTAGCTGCAAAAACTGCATTTATCAACAAACTACGTTCAGTAGTTGTTTCTGCAACCCTTCTTGAGGGTTACAAAGGTAAAATTGGTGGTTTCCAAATCGGTACTCACGATAAAGACCCAAGCACCTATTGGATAACTGGTACTAATCAATTCGCAGTTGGGATGAGTAATGGTAGTTCCAAATGGGAGCAAACAGCTCTTTGGGTTAACTGGGGAGACGATTGGGGTAAAGTAGGCGATAACGCTTGGTATGTGAAACGAACTGGAGAAATGTATTGTAGGAATACTGCACATTTTTGGAAAACACCTGTTGTTCATGGAGATTTAAGGGTCGGAGGTCATATCTACTATATCAACGAGAATGATAAAACAGGCGGTTATTGGATGTACTCTCCAGCCTTCACGAAGATTGACAAATACAACGGTTATCTATATTTTTATGATTTTAATGAAAGACAATCTGATTGGATACCTCTTAATAAAGAAATCTCAGACCGTAGATACAAAACAAACATCAAAGATAGCGAGATCTCAGCGCTTGATGTAGTTGATAAACTTAAAACGTACAGTTATCGCAAAGAATACGATGACAAAGTCGAGGATATCTCTTGCGGTATCATGGCTCAAGATGTTCAAAAATACGCACCAGAAGCATTTTATGAGAATCCAGACGGTGCTTATTCATATCGCACATTTGAGCTTGTGCCTTACCTCATTAAGGCTATTCAGGAATTGAACCAAAAAGTAGAAAGGTTGGAAACAACATGAACGAACAAGACAAGCAGATTAGTAGTCTCACGATTAAATCATTGAGCGAGAGAATCAGCAATGAGGCTACTCAATCAGCAACGCTAGAAGCTCTATACACAGTTACAGCTATGGAATTGGAGCAGATGAAACGAATCATCGAGTCAAACGAAGAACTAAAAGCAAAATTTGAAGAATTGAAAGGACAAATGACAAATGGCAATTAATAACTACACACTCGCGACTAAACCTTATACTCGTGGCTTCGGAGACAAAACTACAACCGTTGTAGAAATCCGTTTACAAGAAGGCAACCGTTACAGCACCAACCAACGTGAACTCGTCGGAGACCGCACTCAAGACAACGAAGAAACACTTATTCAAGCGGTTTTGGATGTGGTGAAATCTGAGTTAGATCCAGGAAGTGCAATCGTTAAAGCTCAATCTAAAATCGAGCAAGCTGAACAGAAGCTCGCTCAGACTGAGAATAAACAGAACGAGTTACTTGAAATCACTGAAAAAATCAATAAGGTAGTTCGTGTTATGGCTCAAGATTCTATCATGGGCGAAAAAATCGCTTATGGCACAACCTACAAGGAACTCGTTGAACTATTCCCACTTGTAAAAACTGGTGAGAGCTACGCTCCTGGTTCGATGTTTGCAATCGAAGACCCTGAACATGTTGAATTGAATGGCGAAGGGAAACGCATCTTGATTCAGACTAACCAACAATTCATCTATCAGGGCGAATCACTCAAACAACTTGAAGGCTCGCCATCTCAAAATGGAATTCTTGCAGTTTGGAAATGGGAAGTACCAAAAGAACCGAAGAAAGAAGAACCGTCTAATGAGCTAAACACTCAGCCAGTTCAATAAGAGGTAGTCTATGCAAGATTTAGCATTTCATGAACTATTAGAGCACCTCAAAAACCTATCATACAGTCCGTATATCCATTTCTTTTTCTGGCTGATGGTACTTGATATTGTGACTGGCTACATCAAGGCATTCAAGACTAAGCGATTTGATAGCAAGGTAGGTACAATGGGATTGATTAGACATTTCATTGTATTTGTCGTTATCTTGCTAGTGGCTATGTATGCACGTTCGCTTGGTTTTCGTAGCTTTGGGATTGCGTGGACTATGTTTTTCTCTTTCAATTATCTGTTTTCGGTAATTGAAAATTGGGAGATGATAGGACTAGCTTTTCCAGAATTTCTAAAACCGTATATCAATCAAATCAAGAAAGACAATGCTCGTAAGATAGGGCAGTTGCTGGTCAATATTGACCAAAAAGACAAAGTAGAAGTTGAAGTCGAAGTAAAGGAGAAAGACGATGCAACAAATCAATGAAATTTTACTTAATGGAGCTATTAGCATCCTTGTTATTCTAGTAGGTATCGCAGTCAAGGCTGTCAAAGAATACCTCGTTCAAAAAGGCGGAGAAAAGACAATCAAGATTGTTGAAATCTTGGCTAAGAATGCAGTCAATGCAGTTGAGCAAGTATCAGCTGAAACTGGCTACAAAGGTGAAGAGAAACTGGAACAGGCACGTATTAAGATTCGTGCTGAGCTTAACAAGTACAACATCCACATGAGTGATAGTGACCTCGATACATTCGTTGAGTCAGCAGTTAAGCAGATGAACGATGCGTGGATGAACCAATAGTATACGAGAACCCTTTTGGGTTCTCTTTCTTTATTGAAAGAAAGGAGGTTAGCATTTGAAAAAGGTTATCGAAAGGAAAATAACCGTTCTATCTAGCAATCGTGGTATTGAGAAAATGTATAACGAGTTTTACAGCCATGATAAAAATAATGCTGAATTCAAATTCACACTTGATGAGTTAACTGCCACTAAGGTCATTTGCTTGTTCTATTTCAAAGGAACTAAGCGATACCAAGAAGTTGAGGCGGTTATCGAAGGTAATTCATTCACGGTTCAATTCGACACATCATTGATCACGACAGATGAGTCTGTTATTGGCTACATCTACTTTGAAAAAGTAGAGCAGTCAGCAGATGTGTATAGCTTTATGTTTAATGTCCGTGTTAGTGAGATTGACAAGGCAGTTAAAACACCACTCATTGAACGTGAAACAGGGCGAATTGTTAACGTCAAGGATGTTGTTACCAAGGCAGAATTGGACGAACTCTTTGCCAAAATCAAAGAGCAAGGCGGTACTTATGACGATAGCAATATTCGTACTGAAATAAGCCATATTTCAGCCGATGTTGAGTCTTTAAAGACAAAGGTAGATAAAGATACTATCTACGATGATAGCGCCTTAAAACAGCGTGTATCAGCTTTAGAAAACAAGACAGATAATGATACTGTATATAACGATACAGAAATCAAGCAACGTTTGGAAGTTTTGGAACACAAACCAAGCGTAAACACTAGCGAATTAGTTACCAAGCAAGAATTGGAATCTAAAGGCTACTTAACCGAGCATCAGTCATTGTCTGATTATGCAACTAAGCAAGAAATCCCTCAACCGTACAATGATACAGAATTGAAAGAACGAGTCAATCGGTTAGAAAGTAAACCGAATATCGACACTTCAAACTTTGTAACAAACGAGGTTTTAGCTAGCAAGGGTTATCTTACACAACATCAGAGTCTAGAGGGTTACGCCAAGAAAACAGAAATCCCTCAACCTTATAACGACACCGATGTCAAACAAAGACTTTCAGTTGTCGAGCAAAAAGGGGAAAGTTACGCAACAAAAGAACAACTTGCATCTATTCCTAAAACTCCTCAGAAATTAAGCCTTGACGGAAACACGCTCATTCTTTCTGAGGGTGGTGGAAATGTCGTACTACCTACTTCAACAAGCAGCAATACTGGACAAGTCAATGAGTACGAAATTCACGGTATTGGTATGCCTAATGGAAAGGTTACTGCTCCAGTCGGGACGACTTATGTCGATACCAACGCCACAAATGGTGCTTTGAAATGGATTAAGCGCTCAGGCGCTGGCAATCAGGGCTGGGAGGTGTTAACTGGAGACACAGGCTGGAGAACTTTAAATATTAAATCTAAACTCGGAAACTCATTCTTGAAAGTTAGACGAAAAAATGATTTAGTTACTTACCAATTTGGCGGTCTTTCGTGGGGTTGGTTCGGTATCATTCGTAGAGGTGGTGTAGGATACGAGGCACAAGGTAGTGACAAAGAACGAAATTGCTATATTTTAGGATTGAGTGGAGTCCCTCAAGGTTTCAGGTCTGAGGCTAGTTTGATTGGCAGCATTTACAATGACAAGGGCACGCCTTACGGGACTTGGTACCTTGGAGGCTACGGGGACAGCAACATGTTACGTTTCCAGTTCACTGACCCTGTCCCGACCGATAGGGACATCGGGGACATCCGAGTAAGTTCTATCTCATACTTGACTAGTGAGCCTTGGCCTGGCGTTTTACCATAAGAAAGGAAAAATAAAAATGGATATTGATACAAGCAGATATAGAGAAGGACTTCCACAAATCGGATACGCTCCTTACAGACAAGTTCACGCTCATTCAACAGGCAATAAAAACTCTACTGCTCAAAATGAAGCAGACTACCACATGCGCAGACCAGTTGAGTCTGGCTTTTTCTCTCACGTTGTCGGAAATGGTAGAGTCATGCAAGTAGGACCTGTAAACAATGGGTCTTACGATGTAGGCGGAGGATGGAATTATGAATCTTATGCAGCAGTTGAATTGATTGAGAGTCATTCAACCGAAGAAGAATTCATGGAAGACTATCGCCTTTATATCGAATTGCTACGAAATCTAGCAGATGAAGCAGGTCTTCCAAAAACGCTGGATTCTGACGCATTAGAAGGTATTAAATCGCATGAATACTGTACGAATAATCAACCTAACAATTTTAGTGACCACGTTGATCCATACCCTTACTTAGCAAGTTGGGGTATCAGCCGTGAACAGTTCAAGCATGACATTGAAAACGGTCTTGAAATTAAAAAAGGCTGGCAGAATAACGATAAAGGCTACTGGTATGTACGTTCAGACGGAACTTATCCTAAAGAGCAATTTGAAAAAATCGATGATACTTGGTACTACTTTGACGGTTCTGGTTATATGCTTTCTGACAAGTGGAAGAAACGACAAGATGGAACATGGTACTACTTTGACAAGTCGGGTGAAATGGCTACTGGTTGGAAGTTAATTTCTAACAAGTGGTACTACTTCAAAGATGATGGTGAAATGGTTACTGGCTGGGTTAAGTATAAAGAAAAATGGTATTATCTTGATAGCAAAGATGGTAGCATGATCTCAAATGCGTTTGCCCAATCAGCAGATGGCAAAGGCTGGTATTTCATCAATGAAGATGGTACGTTTGCTGATAAGCCTGAGTTCACAGTAGAGCCAGATGGTTTGATTACAACTAAATAAAATAGAAAGAACAAAAATTTAATACACTTGACCGCTGGCGCTTGCTGGCGGTTTTTTTTGTTTGCTCTAAAAAAGAGCTGTAAAAGGAGTTATAAAATTAGCAATGCACTGTTTTAACAATATTTACGTAACTCCCACCGGCTCCATTAATAATTTACTTATTTTATAAATATCTTTAAAGCGTTGTTAATACAACGTTTTTTATTTTGTTCTTTTATATTTCTTGGTAATCCATTTTTAAAAAAGGATTCAACAAAGGATACAACATTACGTTGTATCTCTAAAAAGGCTAATCAAGTTCTAAATTTATTAATTTTTTCTAAGATTTTGTGTTATAATTAAGGTATGTTAAAAATGATGAAAACAATCAATTAGTTTTCATTTAATTTTCAGTATCTTATGAGTTTAGGTTATCTTTCAGTAATGATAAGCAGTGAAAGGGTAGGTTTAGAAAGAGGTAAAGAGAAATGTCATCTCATAAAAAAGTTTCACTTTCTGAGATTAATCAGTCTATCGAGACTCCAAATAATAATCATTTCTGGCAAAATTTAAAGGCTTTTTTAGGTCCCGGTGCTCTTGTAGCAGTTGGTTATATGGATCCAGGAAACTGGATTACCAGCGTAGTCGGTGGTGCTTCCTATAAGTATAGTCTCTTGTTTGTCATCTTTATTTCATCTCTTATTGCCATGCAGCTTCAGCAGATGGCAGGAAAGCTTGGGATTGTAACCCAGATGGACCTGGCTCAAG
>ERZ772935.104-NODE-104-length-31761-cov-5.397811_pt1 | contig 31761 bp, 25 predicted proteins | sample MGYA00511683_ERZ772935 | MGnify/ENA primary metagenome ERZ772935 (study PRJEB29015, sample SAMEA2738086) | human oral metagenome | biome: human oral; feature: human-associated habitat; material: saliva | place: China | collected 2228 ...
ACACGGTCATGTTACGACCGACTTCGCCCAGGCCGCCCAGGGGCACCACGCGCAGGGTGTCCTTCTTCAGGCGGGGCGGGAGGGGAAGATTCGCTTCAAAGACGCTCATCGTGTGTCTCCTCTTTCTTCTATGTTTTCTTGTGATGTCTGTGATTCGTAGGCGACGCTTCGTACCGCAAGCACTCCGGCTGATTCGGCTCTCACGTGCCGAGGCTGCGGATGTGCTGCCGGTGCGTCCAAATCACCGAAAGTATTGAAAAGTATTCGGGGCGTAGCGCGCGGGTGCTTCTGTCTAAGGTAAGTCCCTGTCTGAGTGGGGGCCGAATCATCGACGGTAAACCGCGGCAATACGCCAGAGCGGACCCCTCACCTAGTGTTAGGTGTGGAGTCCGCGTCCGTTGGCTATCTTATGCGTCCCGAGGGCGGGGCGTACGATAGCCGAAGTCCTCTATATATACGCGCTCTGCACGAATAGTTGTGCAGGTTCTGCGTTAAAGTTTAGGCGTTCTTCAGGGTGTGAGCGATGCTCGAGGAGAGCAGGTCAGCTCGCATCGCCTGGGCAACCTCCGGTTCGGAGAGTACGTGCGGCAGGCGAACGACAGGCTCATCCAGCACACCCTGCCAGGAAAGAATTTCCTTGGCGGCAACGCAACCGGGGGCACGGCCCATGGTTGCTCGGACAATCGGAGTCAGTTCCAGGTGAAGACGCTGCGCCTCCACCAGGTCCTGTGCAACGACAGCATCAATCAGGGCACGGAAGAGTGCGGGTGCCACATGTGCGGTCACCGAAACGAGGCCGACGGCACCCATTGCCATCCAGGGAAGGGTCAGTCCGTCGTCGCCGCTGTAGTAGTGCAGGTCGGTGGTTGCCATGACCTCGGTTGCGGCACCGAAGTCTGCCTTGGCGTCTTTCACCGCTACAATACTATCAATTTCTGCCAGGCGACGGTAGGTTTCGGGTGCGATGGGGATGCCCGCACGACCCGGAATATCATAAAGCATGACGGGGGTCTCAGTTGCTTGAGCAACGGTCGCAAAATGGGCGTAGACACCCGGCTGAGTCGGCTTGTTGTAGTAGGGGGTCACGACCAGCAGGCCGTCCACACCAATCTTTTCGGCACGGTGCGCCAGCTCAATGGTGTGCGCGGTGTCGTTCGAACCAACACCGGCAATAATCTTCGCGCGAGAACCGACGGTATCCTTCACAATCTGGAAGACGCGCTCGTTCTCGTCATCGGTCATGGTGGAGTATTCGCCGGTGGTACCGCAGACCACCAGGCCGTCATGGCCGTTCTCCACAAGGTAGTTCGCCAGGTCTGCGACCTGCTTTTCATCAACGGAGCCGTCCTTCGCGAAGGGGGTCACCATTGCGGTCAGGAGGCGACCAAAGACAGGCTCAACAAAAGTACCGGGGTTCGAAAGGTTCTCAGACATATGTCCAGAGTACGCCCGAAATGCAGATTTTTGCTACAGAACGCATAAGTTTTCATGCGTGTTCTACAATTCGGACTCTTTCAAACCCGCGGTACTTCCACGAGAGCCTATGAAACCGGGCACATAGCCTCGGCGTTATCAGTCTCATACCGAAAATAAATGTGGCATTGACTAGGGATCGCAGCGCTAGCGCCTAACGCATGCCCTTCGCCTGACCGCCCGAACGCAACGCCCACGCGTTGCGCATCGCCGCACGAGCACGCTTACGCTCGCCGCCCGCATCATACATGCACGCCAGGTTGAACCATGCCTTCCAGTTATTCGGCTCCTGCTCCACCGCCGCGGCGAAGCTCTCGAACTCCACCGCCGCAGCCTCACGGTCCACACGACCCGCCGGGGTGCGCGGCAAGGTATCCTCCGCCAGCTCACCCGAAGCAGCCAGCTCCTGAGCCATACGCTGAATACGAGCGCCGAAAAGCACCTCACGCACCAGCGCCCACGCACCCAGAATCGGAAGCAGAATCATACCCGCACCAAGAACAATGCCAGCCACAGAACCGGACGTCAGCATCACGAAGCCCTGCTGCGCAATATGCACCAGGTACAGGGTCAGTAGCGCGCAGGTCAGCGCCGCGAAGGTCTTGCCGAACCCGCCAGCATCCACCGTCACAAAGACGGCACTAAAAATCAGCACGCCCAGGATAGAGGCACGCGCCGCCAGAGGCAGCGGCAGAATCAGCACGGTCAGCACCATCAGCACGCAGGCGCAGACAGTCCACAAACGTAGCGAAGTCCACCAGGGGCTACGAGCCTCGGAAGATACCGGCGAGGTGTCGGGTGAAGTCTGTTCAGACAATATTCTCTCCTAGGACAAATCCATGTAGGCGTCCAAGCCCACGCTCAAACCCGGATGCGCCGCCACCTCACGCACACCCAACAGCACGCCGGGCATGAAGGAGGCACGGTCAAAGGAATCGTGACGGATCACCAGCTGCTGGCCGGGGTCACCCAGCAGAATCTCCTGGTGAGCCACCATGCCGCGCAGACGCACCGCGTGCACGTGAATATCGTCGACCACGGCGCCGCGCGAGCCCAAAGGGTCGGAGATGGTGGCGTCTGGGCTCGGGCCCACGCCAGCCTCCGCGCGGGCGGCAGCCACCTTGCGGGCAGTGTGCACAGCGGTACCGGAGGGGGCGTCAACCTTATTCGGGTGGTGAATCTCAATGATCTCTACCGACTCGAAGTAGCGTGCAGCCTTCGCCGCGAACTCGGTGGCGAGGATCGAACCAATCGCAAAGTTCGGGGCGATGAGCACACCCACCTCGGGGTGCTCAGCCAGTAGCGCTCGCAGGGAATCCAGGCGTTCGGGGGTCCAACCGGTCGTACCCACCACAGCATGCATACCGTGCTCCACCGCGAAGCGCACATTCGCCTCGCTGGATTCAGGAACGGTCAGGTCAATAACAATCTCTGCGCCGGCATCGACCAGCTCCTGCAGGTCGTCGCCGCGGCCCAGTGCCGCCACCAGGTCCATGTCTGCGGAGGTGTTGACGGCGCGCACCGCCTCAGAGCCCATGCGGCCTGCGGCACCGAGTACCGCTACCTTCCAGATTTTTTCGTCGCCCTCGTGGGTCATGTTCTCTCCTCCGTAGCTTTTGTGTACCCCGACTATGGGGCTTTTGCGGCATACAGCCCCTATTATCCCCTGTCCGAACGCGCTGGGCGTCATCGTACACACTGGGTGAGATGCCCCACGGAACCTCAACGGCATAAAAAGCGCAATAATCTAACCGTCATATAAGCCGTTTAATACGTTATCTATAGATAGCAACCATATAATTAGGAAGTATTTCTCTATTTTCCATCCTACGGAGTGCTTTCACAGTATGAAGTCCCTCTTTACATCCTCCGTGCGTCCAGATGAGGCTAACCGGCGTTATATTCTGCCGGGTCTGGACGGCCTGCGAGCAATCGCTGTGCTCCTCGTGATGGTGTACCATTTCTGGCCCACCGTGCTACCGGGCGGCATGATTGGCGTGGATATCTTCTTCGTCATCTCCGGTTTCCTGATTACCTCCCTGCTTCTGCGTGAGGGTGCGCTCACCGGCAAAATTGCCCTGGGCAGCTTCTGGATTCGCCGTGCCCGCCGACTGCTTCCCGCCATCGCCCTGCTAATTCTGGTCATGGGACCGGTCAGCCTGCTCATTGGCGGCGATATTCAGGTGAACCTGGGCCGCCAGCTTGCCGGTGCGGCGACCTTCTCGTCCAACTGGATTTCCATTTTTGCCGGTAACGACTACTTCGCGCAGACCTCCCCGGAGCTCTTCACGAACTTCTGGTCCCTGGCGGTGGAAGAACAGTTCTACGTGGTCTGGCCCCTGCTGATTGTTGGCGCCGGCGTGCTGCTGCGCCGTTCGTGGCGTCGCTTCAGCGTGGTCATAGTGCTCGGTATTATTGCGTCGCTGAGCACCGCCACCGCACTGCTGATGTCCGGTGCCCCCATTAGCCGCGTCTACTACGGCACCGACACTCACATGTACGGCCTGCTGCTCGGTGCGCTGCTGGCGTTTGCGCGCCCCTGGTCGCTGTACCCGCCGCTTCAGCAGTCCGTGCTGTACCGTGTGGCTCAGCCCTTCGGCCTGGTTGCTTTCGCCCGCGTCATGATCAGCTGGCTGTCCCTGTTCGCGCTGATTCCCTACGCGATTCTGGTTCCCGAGTCGGCACCCGGAGCGATTCCCTGGGGCCTGTTCGGCGCCTCCCTGCTGGCACTGGGCGTGATTCAGGGTATGCTGCCCGATATGCTCGCTGGCGCCTCCGAAATGCTGCGCCGCCTGCTGAACTTCGCTCCCCTACGCTGGGTGGGCGAACGTTCCTACGGCCTGTACCTGTGGCACTGGCCGCTCGCCGTGGTCATGCACTACCTGATGGGTGCGGACCGCTCCCCACTGGTGAACGTGGGCGTTCTGGTGGCGACCTTCGCTATTGCGGAGATGTCGTACCGCTGGGTTGAGACCCCGATTCGCCGTTACGGTTTCCGCGGTAACGCGAACCGTGTGGTGGCGGCGTTCCAGTCCTCGCGCACTAAGTTCCTGCCTGTTTCAGTGGCTCTTGCCGTTGTCGTGGCTGCTGCTTCGACCGGTCTGGCGGTGCACACCGCTCCGGCAATGACTACCGCCCAGCAGTCCGTTGAGGACGGCAAGCGTGCCGCCGCTGAGCGTCTAAAGGCTCGTCAGGAGGCGCAGGCTGCGAGCGCCTCTGCAAACCCGAGTGCTTCTGCTACCGGTAAGGATGCGAAGGCTTCGGCTAGCCCTTCAGCTTCGAAGGCTGCAACCGGTTCGGTGAACTCTTCGCAGGTGACCATTGTGGGTGACTCCATTGTGGTGGCTGTATCCCCCGAGCTGTACGACAAGATGCCCGAGGCGCAGATTGATGCGGCGGAGGCACGCACCATCGCCAAGGCCCTGCCGATTATTAAATCCATGGGCGCCAACGGTCAGATTCGTAAGACCTTCGTGCTGTCGGTGACCGCGAACTCGACCATTCTGGACGGTCAGCTCGACGAGGTTCTGGCGGCTATGCCCGCCGATTCTAAGCTGGTGCTGGTCACCGGTTACGGCCCGCGCAACCTGACCTGGATTGACTACTCGAACGGTAAGATTCGCGAGTTTGCGGCTCAGCATCCCGACCGTGTGGTCATTGCGGATTGGAACTCTACTATCCGCCAGGCTCTGCAGACTCAGAGCGGTCTGCTGGCCTCTGACGGTGTTCACCCGGAGGCTGCCGGTCAGGAACTCTACGCTCAGGTGCTGATGGAAGCTATCGCCAAGGCACAGAAGTAGCGCTTCAGAAGTAGTCTTCAGAAGCAGTGTTCTGGGGTAGCTTTCAGCAGTGGCTTTTCGGTTCTGCCGCTCATGCTGAGCGTCAAGAGCATGGGCGGCAGAACGACCGGAAGCACTTCTTGGTAGCGCCTCTCGGAAACGCCTCTTCGATAGATACCGATACACACAAAATGCCCGTTCCCTCCCCCGCATTGGGGGTGTGGGAACGGGCATTCTTGTGCCGTAAACGTTGAGGGTTAGCGCACGATGGTGGTGATCATCTGCTGCTGCCCCAGGTACGCCGCCAGGTCGCGAACCTCCTCCAGAGAGACCGCGCGGATCTTCTCCAGCAGCTCATCGGTGCTGGTGAACAGGCCCGAATCCAGCTCGGCGCGGCCCAGGCGGGACATACGCGAACCGGAATCCTCGCTACCGAGCACGGTGGAGCCGGCCAGCTGGCCGCGGACCTTCGTCAGCTCCTCCTCGGTAATTCCGGCGGTGGCGAGCTTATCGAACTCGTAGCCCATGACCTCGCGCACCTGCTCGGTCTTAGCGGGCAGGCAGCCCGCGTACATGCCGAAGTAGCCAGCGTCCGAGTACGCACCGGAGAACGCAAACGTGCTGTACGCCAGGCCGCGCTTCTCACGAATCTCCTGGAACAGGCGCGAGGACATGCCCGCGCCGAACGCGCTGGTCAGCACGCTCATTGCGTAGCGGCGGTCATCCCCGGCGATAATGCTCGGGCAGCCCATCACAATGTTGGTCTGTTCGAAGCCCTTCTCCACCTCACGCAGCTCGCTCAGCGGAACAATGCCGCTGTCGGTGCGCACGCGACGCGGTGCCGGTGCTACGCCCTCCTGCAGGTTCCAGCCGTAGCGGGTCAGCGCCTCCAGCACGAGGCGGACCATGGTGCTGTGCTCCAGCGAACCGGCGGCAGAAATGACCAGGCGGTCCGGGGTGTAGTAGCGCTTGTAGTGCTCCCACACGGCGTCACGCGGCACCTCGGTAATCTCCTGCGGGGTACCGCCGATGGGGCGGCCCAGCGGGTTCTCTCCCATGAGCTGCTCCACGAAGTTCTCGAAAGCAACGTCGGTCGGGTCGTCCTGGTCCATGGCGATCTCTTCGAGGATCACGCCGCGTTCCTGCTCCAGGTGAGCCGGGTCCAGCAGGGCGTTGGTGACCATGTCGGTGATGACGTCCACCGCCATGGGTGCGTCATCGTCGAGCACACGCGCATAGTAGCAGGTGTGCTCCTTAGCGGTCAGGGCGTTGGATTCGCCGCCTACCGCGTCGAAGGAGGATGCGATGTCCAGGGCGGTGCGGGTGCGGGTGCCCTTGAACAGCAGGTGCTCCAGGAAGTGGGTGGAGCCGAGCATGCCGGGGGCCTCGTCGCGGGAGCCGACTCCCACCCAGAATCCGATGGATACGCCGCGGGTACCGGGCATTTTTTCGGTAATCACGCGTACGCCACCGGGCAGGATGGAGCGGCGCACCTCGTTACCGCCTACACCCTCGTAGATGAGGCGGCCGTGCTCGTAGTTGAGCTCTTCGGCAATGGCCTCAAGCTCGACGGGCAAGGAAATAGACATTCAGCATCCTTCGATATTTCGATTAGCTAATTTTTCGTTCAAGAGAGCGAGGCAACGCAAACAGCGGAACCCGCAGTTTCTGAGCGCAGTACCCCATCAAGAGCGAGGCGAGAATCGCGAAGATCGTTCCTCCCACCAAGAACAGGGGCACCGAGAAGAAACCGGACTTCGTCAGCACGAAACGGAAAGCTGCACCGCACACAATGTGCGCGATAAAGATTTCCAGGGAGTGACGGCCCAGGTAGGCGAGCCAGCCACTCCACGGAACCCGCGCCAGCAGGTAGGAGAGCGAGAGCACCGCCAGCGAGGACAGCAACGAAGCGACAATACCCATGGCGATTGCCGCCGGGTTATTCGCAAAGTAGGGCACCACAGTCGGCGGAGCGGCCTGTACATTCACCAAAATTACGGTGTAGACGGCAAGACCGACTACCGCAATGGCGGCGTGTACTGCCAGCGGTACGGACTCCATAATAGCCTGGAACCTCTCGTGGCCTAGAGCCACGCCAAGCATGAAGAAGACCGCCAGGGAGATACCCTGCGTTCCCACGTAGTCACCGCTGTAGCCCCAGAACGCAACGGCAAGGATTGCGCATACCGCCACAATAACGTAGGCCTTGACGTCCTTCTGCCAGACGCGCCCCAGCACAGCGATGACGGTGACAATCATGAGCCAGGGGAAGAACCAAAGCTGCCCTTCGGGCTTCCACAGCTCCAGCAGGCTCATCACAGTCGTCTTATCGGAAGAATTAGACGGAAGTACAAGCTTCATACCCACCTGTAGAACCTGCCAAATGACGTACAGGTATCCGAAGAGAACCAGACGTTTCGTCAGGTACGAGGAGGGAGTAGTCTTCAACGCTCCTCGCGACACGAACAGGCCGCTCAGGAAGGCAAAAACTACCAGGTGCCAGAAGTAAACCCCGTATCCTCATGAAGATGAGGGGCGCCCGGCACACCCGGCGGGGAGTGAACCGCACCGGGTACGTACCGAACGCCCCTCATCATTAGACGGGTCGACTACTCGTCGTCGCCGCCCTCAACGACCGGTGCGAGCGAGAGCTTGCCGCGGTCATCAATCTTGGTGATCTCCACCTGAACCTTCTGGCCCACGGAGACAACGTCCTCAGCGTCAACAACGCGCTTGCCGTCGTTGAGCTTACGCATCTCGGAGATGTGCAGCAGGCCGTCCTTACCGGGGGTCAGGGAGATGAACGCACCGAAGTCGGTCACCTTCACCACGGTACCCAGGTAGCGTTCGCCAACCTCGGGAACCTGCGGGTTAGCAATAGCGTTCACTGCCGAACGTGCAGCCTCGGCGGAGGGGCCGTCAGCTGCGCCGATGTACACGGTGCCGTCGTCCTCAATGGAGATGTCTGCGCCGGTGTCTTCCTGGATCTGGTTGATCATCTTACCCTTGGGGCCGATAACCTCACCGATCTTGGCGACCGGGATCTTCACGGAAATAATGCGCGGTGCGAACTCGCTCATCTCATCCGGTGCGTCAATCGCGCTGACGAGCACCTCGAGGATGTGCAGGCGAGCCTCACGTGCCTGGGTCAGTGCGCCAGCAAGCACGGATGCGGGGATGCCGTCGAGCTTGGTGTCCAGCTGGATAGCGGTCACGAACTCGGAGGTACCTGCCACCTTGAAGTCCATATCGCCCAGTGCGTCTTCCGCACCGAGGATGTCGGTCAGGGCTGCGTAGCGGGTCTCGCCGTCAACCTCGTCAGAGACCAGGCCCATTGCGATACCTGCAACGGGTGCGCGCAGCGGCACACCGGCGTTCAGCAGGGACAGGGTCGATGCACAGACCGAACCCATGGAGGTCGAGCCGTTGGAGCCCAGAGCCTCAGAAACCTGACGGATTGCGTAGGGGAACTCTTCGCGGGAGGGCAGCACCGGGGTGATTGCGCGCTCTGCGAGTGCACCGTGGCCGATTTCGCGGCGCTTGGGCGAACCCACGCGGCCGGTCTCACCGGTGGAGTACGGCGGGAAGTTGTAGTGGTGGATGTAGCGCTTGGACTTGACCGGGTGCAGGGAGTCCAGCTGCTGCTCCATCTTGAGCATGTTCAGGGTGGTGATACCCATGATCTGGGTTTCGCCGCGCTCGAAGAGAGCGGAACCGTGAACGCGGGGCAGAATTTCAACCTCAGCGGTGAGCTGGCGGATGTCGGTCAGGCCGCGGCCGTCAATACGGACCTGCTCGGTGAGGATGCGCTGGCGCACCACGTGCTTGGTCAGGGCAGCGAATGCTACGGAGACCTCGTTGGAACGCTCTTCGAATTCCTTGCCTTCGCCGGTGAGAGCTTCCATGAGCTCTTCCTGCAGCTCGGCTGCTGCTGCTTCGCGTTCCTGCTTGCCAGCGATGGAATACACCTCTGCCAGGCGGTCTGCTGCGAATGCCTCAACTGCTGCGTCGACGTCCTCGCCGTGGCCGCCGAAGAAGGGCAGTTCCAGGGCGGGCTTGCCTGCGCGAGCCACCAGGTCAGCCTGTGCCTTGCACAGTGCTGCGATGAAGGGCTTAGCTGCTTCCAGGCCCTCTGCGACAATCTCTTCGGTGGGGGCGGTCTGGCCGTCTTCCTTGATGAGCTTCCAGGAGTTGTCGGTTGCTTCTGCCTCAACCATCATGATCGCGACGTCTTCGGTACCGTCAGCCTTGGTGACGATACGGCCTGCAACAGCCATGTCGAAGACAGCGTTTTCCAGCTGGGAGTACTTGGGGAAGCAAACCCACTGGCCGTCAATCAGTGCCATGCGCACGCCACCGATGGGGCCGTTGAACGGCGCACCGGACAGGGAGGTCGATGCGGATGCAGCGTTGATTGCGAAGGTGTTGTAGATTTCGTCCGGCTCGTAGGTCAGGACGGTCACAACGACCTGCACCTCGTTGCGGATGCCCTTGGTGAAGGCGGGGCGCAGCGGGCGGTCAATCAGGCGTGCAGCCAGGATTGCTTCGGTGCTGGGGCGGCCTTCGCGGCGGAAGTACGATGCGGGGATCTTGCCGCCTGCGTACATGCGCTCTTCCACGTCCACGGTCAGCGGGAAGAAGTCGAAGCCCTCACGGGGAGACTTGCCGATTGCGGTTGCGGAGAGCAGGGTGGTCTCGTCATCGATGGTGACGAGGACGGAGCCAGCAGCCTGCTTTGCGAGGCGGCCGGTTTCAAAGCGCACGTGGCGCTTACCGTGAATGCCGTTGTCGATTTCGACTTCAGCAAACTTGATTTCGGGACCTTCCACGGTTCCTTCTTTCTTCTTGGCAGGCCGTACGGCGCACGAGTCGGCCTTCGATAGGAAACCACGGCACCTCTCCCCTACCTTTTACATCACGTCCTTTGACATAACGTGTGCGCGACGTGAGTTGCGCAAGGTTGTGGAGGTGGTGTTATTCCGTAATTCGCTACCGAGGACCGCGGCGTGTGTGCCGGCACGGCCTTCTGTTCTTTCTTTCAGGTGAGGGAGGCGGCATCTTCCAACGATTTCTCGCTGTGGAATCTAGCGGTGGACTCTAGCGCCGGAATCTCGCTTTGGATTCGAGCGTTAGAATCTCGCGGGATTCTAGCGAGCGGAAGATGCGCCCCTCAACGCGGCAGTACGGACGCGCTGGCGCTACCCGCCTCCGTGATGGAGGGTTGGTAGTGCTGACAGCACGTCCGCACACACCGCCTAAAGGCGATTAATCACCACAAAAGCGTCAAGACGCTCCTGTTTTATCGGCGCAGACCCAGGCGCTCGATCAGCGAACGGTAACGCTCGATGTCGACGCTCTTCAGGTAGCCGAGCATGTTGCGGCGACGACCAACGAGGATCATCAGGCCACGACGGGAGTGGTGATCGTGCTTGTGGAACTTCAGGTGCTCGGTCAGGTCGGCGATACGACGAGACAGAACTGCAATCTGAACCTCGGGCGAACCGGTGTCGCCCTCGTGGGTTGCGTATTCCTTGATGATTGCCTGCTTGACAGCGGGATCCAGTGCCACTTTTAACTCCTAGAGTTAGTACCGCATACGTCCCGTACGGACGGTTGCCGCCGGGTGGTGGGCTTACGCCCTGTAATACACGTCGTCTACTGCGGACTGCAGACGCGTTCTTCCCATTCTACGCTACCGGGGCGCTTTCGTGGAAGGGTGAGCAGAAGCCCGGCGACAGGTAGCTCATCACACTACCGGTCGCCGGGCTTCACAGCCGGGTTCTCGCACCGGACTCTCGTACCGGCTCCTACGTTTATTTTGTGTTTATGCTTCAGTGCGAGCGCGGACCACCACGAGGCGGTAGTAGCCCAGCAGGAACAGGCACCAGATTGCGCCCATCACCAGCGCCAGCTGGGTATCGGCAAAGCAGCCGAAGAGCACCACGATAAAGATCATGAACGCCAACGCCAGGTAACTCAGCCACAGGGGCTGGCGCACCGGCTGCGCTTCGGTATCGGCGCCGCTGCGTTTGAACGCGATGTGCGCCAGCAGAATCATGACCCACACGAATACGGTCGCGAAGGTTGCCAGGGAGGCGACCACCTCGAACGCGTTCTCGAAGAGCACATTCACGATCACGCCGACCGCCATGACCAGCACCATGATGAGGGTGGTCATCCAGGGCGCACCGTTCTTGGTGACCTTCGCGAAAGAGACCGGTGCCAGGTTCTGCTTCGCCAGGCCGTACATCATGCGGCCGGCACCGTACACGTCCGCGTTCAGCGCAGAGATTGCGGCGGTAATGATGACCACGTTCAGAATCGAAGCGGCGGCCGGAATGCCCAGGCCCTCAAAGATCTGCACGAACGGCGAGTTCGCCTTCGTCACCGAATACCAGGGGTACAGGGACATGATGACCGACAGGGTCAGAATATAGAAGATGAGGATGCGGAACGGAACCGTGCGAATCGCCTTGGGGATTGAGGTGCGCGGGTCCTTCGCCTCGCCGGCGGCAATACCGATGTTCTCGATACCGCCGAAGGCAAACATCACCACGGTAAAGCAGGCGAGGAAGCCGGTAAATCCGTTCGCGAAGAAGCCGCCTTCAAGAGCCCAGAGGTTCGTGACGGAGGGCGCCACGGAGTCGTGTGCCTGCACGCCCACAAAGAGCAGAATCACGCCGCCAACAATCATGGCGATAATGGCGCTGACCTTCACGAGGGTGAACCAGAATTCGGTCTCACCGAACGCCTTGACCTTCGCCAGGTTAATGGCGAGCAGAATCAGCAGAACAGAGACGATCCAAATCCAGGAGGGGCTGTTCGGGAACCAGAACTTCATGTACACGGCAAAGGCGGTGACGTCCGCAATGGCGACCAGCGCCATTTCCAGGGCGTAGGTCCAGCCGGTCACGAAGCCAGCCCAGCGTCCGAGGTAGCGGGTGGCGTATTCGGAGAATGCACCGGAGACCGGGTGTGCCAGGGCGAGTTCGCCCATTGCGCGCATCACCATGAACACTGCCGCGCCGCCAATAACGTAGGCAAGCAGCACGGAGGGGCCCGCCAGCTGAATGGCGGATGCCGAGCCGTAGAACAGGCCGGTGCCGATGGCGGAGCCGAGGGCGATGAACATGATGTGGCGCAGGGAGAGTCCACGCGCTAGCTGCGGGTTCTCGGAAGTCTCTGCTCCCTGCTGTGCCGGGGATGAGTCCGGGCTGGTATTCATCTTCTTCTTTTCCTTTACCTCGTGGGGTGTACCCGCCGGTGGCGGGGAAACGTATCGGGTGGTGCCTCACAGGTGTTGTCCTGGTAGGGCACCGATTGGTTTACTCCCCATCGAGTGATGGGGCGTTGTGCAGAAGGTGTTGCTTTCGCGCATCGCCCCGGCGCATTCCCACCCAACCGGTACGGTGGGTGGGAATGCAAAAGACGGCGGGAAGGCAACGTTGCCTTTCCGCCGTCTTTGTGTTAAAGACTACTTCTGTCGCTTACGTCCAATGACGATGGAGGACAGAGCGGTTACAGCAGTCACGGTGTAGACTGCAGGCCACGCGCCAAGCTTCTTGGCGAGCGGATGAGCGGCGCCGAACGCGCCGAAGTAGAGAGCGGTGAGGAAGGTGGCACGGCCTGCGCCAGCCTTACGCTTCCAATTCTTGTAAGCCACGGCACCGCACAGTGCCAGGACAGCGCCACCGAGCGGGCGGATGCCGGTGCTAGATGCAACCTTGTAGCCACCGAGCAGACCGGTGACGGAGGCGAGAGTCGGACAGAACTTCACGACGTACTCCTCTGTGAGATCGGATAGTTTCTTCAAACATAGTACTCCACAACACACAGAATGTATATTCACCGCGATTAATATTTCTGCATTTCTCACGAGCCGGGTCCATCAAGGTGCCGGGCGGCAGAAAGAGTGGCGTACAAAAACCGGCGTAAAAAGACCGCTACGAAAAGACCGGGGCAAAAGGGACCAGGCAAAAGGACCGGCACAAAAGTGCCGGGGCGCAAACCCATCAGGTTCGCGCCCCGGCACTTCTGAATGCGAGCTCACATCTGGCCGCATGCTCTAGAGATTTAGAGCGCCAGGTCCAGCGCCTCCAGCTGCGCTTCGGTCCACAGTTCAGCAGCCAGCTGCAGAGCGTAACGAGCCGAACGAGGAGCCACTACATCCACGGAGAGGTGGAAGTCCTGGTCAGCCTCCGGGCCGCACAGGTCAGACACGCAACGCACACCGATAAACGGAATCTCGTAGTTGTGGCAGACCTGCGCAATAGCGGTGGTCTCCATGTCGGTGCTGATGGCACCCTCGAATGCTTCGCGGGTGTCCTTCACGTTGTGGGCGGTCACGAAGGAGTTACCCGCCAGCATCTGGCCGCGGCGCACCTCCCACGGGCTCTCAGCCTGCTCACGCACCGGCTCCAGTGCGGCGAGCGCATGCTCCAGAGCATCCTGCCACTCATCCGCCTGACCGTCGTAGCTTTCGGGCATGCCGGGAACCTGGCCGCGTGCGTAACCGAACGCGGTCGCATCGGCGTCAGTGTAGGTGTAGTTCTCGCCAATCAGCACGTCGCCCACGTTAATGCCGCGAGCCAAACCGCCGGCGGTACCTGCGCTAATGACGCCCAGGCAGTTCGAGGAGTAGCTGATCGCCTCGGTGACGGCGCTCGCCGCGTTCACCAGACCAATCTTCGAGCGAACCAGCAGCAGCGGAACCTGGTCCTCGCCCACCTGCAGGTAGCGCGGGTGGAACTGAGCCGCGCCCTCGGTGAAGGAGGGCTGCAGCTCCTCGGTCACCTTCAGGAAGGGTGCGAGTTCCTCATCCATTGCCACCTGAATGATGATGGCGTTGGACATGCCGTCCATCAGCTCAAACATGCTGTTGAACGCCTCAGCCGGGTCGAAAGCGTTCGGGTCAAAGTCCACCGGGTTGAAGGCGGATGCGAAAGCGTCGGGAATCTGTGCGCTCATTACGCCATCACCTGCGCCCACTCATCGCGTGCCGCGAGGAACTCGCGAGCCGCCGCCTGCGCGCCTTCGAGGGTGTGGTTGGCGCCCCAACCGCACTGCACTTCGTTCGCTGCCGGAACCTCGGTCGCGTTGAGGATATCGTTGAGGGTTGCTTCCAGGATGGGGAAGAACTCCTCGGGCTCCAGGCCCAGGGTCAGCGCGTAGAAACCGGTCTGGCAACCCATCGGGGAGAAGTCAATCAGACGGTCGGTGTGGTTGCGCATGTGCTCGGCGCTCAGGTGCTCGATGGAGTGCACGGTCGGCATTTCCAGGTGCGCGGTGTTCGGCTGGGTGAAGCGGATATCGTACTTGATGAGGGTGTCGCCACCGGGCAGGACCTTGCGGTCTGCGATACGCACGTAGGGTGCTGCTACGGCGCGGTGGTCGAGGTTGAAGGATTCGACGTTCATTTTTTCCATGACTCTATCTTCTCTTAAAACCGGGGCGACTAAAACGGGGACGGCTAAAACAGGGGCACCTCGCGGGCGACGCCGGACGTAAAGGCTCGCGGCGCAGCAGGTTTCATGGGAGGCGCATCCGGTCGGGTACACAAAATCCCCGGCGGCAGATCCGAAAATCTTACCGCCGGGGCATCACACGTCATTACCGCAGAAAACGCAGGCTGCGGCTCCCAATAGTGGGGTGAGAGGTGGTGGGGTTAGAAGTGGGGATGCTTCACTTCCGCCTGCACCGGGCACTCCGGCGGGCAGTAGTTCTTCGCGTCCTCAGCCAGCACCTCGCGGGTCTGCACCACGTCATCGCTAATCTGCTCGATCAGCGCCTCAACACCGGTGTACGCCACCATGGGGCGCAGACGCTTCACGAACTCAATCAGCACACGCTGACCGTACAGGTTGAAATCCTCCACGCGCTCTTCCGGGCGGTCAATCACGTGCGCCTCAACCTGGCGGTGCTCAATACCGTCAAAGGTCGGGTTCGTACCCACCGAAATAGCGGCGGGGTGGCGGTTACCGGACTCGTCCACCAGCCAACCGGCGTACACGCCATCGGCGGGAATCAGGCCGCGCGCCTCAAGCTCAAGGTTCGCGGTCGGGAAGCCCAACTCGCGGCCGCGCGCCAGACCGTGCACGACCTCACCGGCCATCATGTGGTGGCGGCCCAGCAGCTCGGCTGCGGCGGGCATATCGCCCTCCAGCAACAGCTGACGGATGCGGGTCGAGGAGCAGCGGGTATTCTCATCCACCATCAGATCTTCAACGACAACCACCTCAAAGCCGTACTTCTCCCCCAGCTCACGCATGGTGTTCAGGTCGCCGGAGTTGTTCTTACCAAAGCGCACGTCGTCACCAATGACCACGAAACGCGCGTTCAGCGCATCCACGAAGGTGGACTTCACGAACTCTTCGGGGGTCTGCGAAGCGAACTCCAGGTTGTAGTTCAGCAGCAGGTAGTCGTTCAGACCCAGCAGGCACATGAAGTAGCGGCGCGAGCCCTGACCCATAATGTCGTGATGGGGCACCTCGGGACGGTGCACCTGCATCGGGTGCGGGTCAAAAGAGACCGCAATAGAGCTCAAACCATGCTCTTCAGCAAGGGAGACCACGCGCGAAATCACGCGGGCATGTCCACGGTGCACGCCGTCAAAATTGCCGATGGTCACGACCGAGGGGCCGTAGCCGGCGGGGACCTCGCTCAAAGCGGTGTAGAGGGTCACGGGCTCTCCTGAAAAAGATAAATGTACCTAACCATCCTAGACCACAGGCGGCAGGATGCAGAATTCAAAACGGGAATCAACAGGGAATGGAACGGCGCCCCTCGCAGGCGCTGCCCTCTCCCCTACCTTTGCGGATGCGGCGGGGTATCTGACACGCAACTATGCAGCCTCCGCACCTGGAAAATCCATGCGCAGCACCCGCCCAGAAAAAAGCCCGGGCAGGCACCCCACCGTGCGGCAGGAACCTTCCCGGGCGTTACGACTACTTACGAGCCTGGTTACGAGAAGCCTTCAGCATCTCCTCGCGAATCTTATTGGACTTGTTAATCCAGCTGTACCACACCAGCAGGCACGGAGGAATCACAAGCTCAGTCACCATCAGCACAATCAGCGACCAGTGCGGGGTGCCGAAGAACGCCCACGACAGGATACGACCCACGCCGCCCAAGAAAACCACCAGGCAGGAGAACACGAGCATGTTCACCCACTTGAACTTCAGGGCAATGAACACGAAGGACAGGCCCACACCCACATAGGCTGCCGCGAAGAACACATAGTTCGACTGCACCGAGGGGTTTGCGAAATCCGCAGGGGCATCCGGAATGACGCGGACACCGCCCAGAACCTGCCACACACCGTACGCAATCATGAACAGACCGTACAGCGCCACCGCCGCACGGAACGCCGCACGGTTCTGAGGCTTAGCCGCCTCCTCAAGGCTCTTCGGGCGGGCAAACGCCTCGCGGGTTGCCTTCTTCTCAGCCTTCTTAGCTGCCTTCTGCGACGCCTTATCGCCGGACGCCGGTGCGGCTACGCGAACACCCTCGGGTGCCTTCGCCGCAGAAATAGGCTCAGCAGTCTTAGCACCGGAAGCCTTCGCGGCACCGCCCTGAGTAGCAGTTCCGGTCGCAGCAGCTCCGGATGCGGTAGCTTCAGCCTGTGCAGACTCCACGCGGGGTACCGGCGCGGTACGAGGCTCACTCGCCTTATTAGCGGAGCTCTGGTTCTCGCTCATCTTCTCTCCTTCAGCAGGGCCGGGCGGCACCCGCACGAGTAGTCATGTGTGTTCAGGGGTTGTATTACTTTAGCGTGTTGAATGAATAGGGGCGCACCTTCAACAAGGCGCTGAATCAGATAGGTTTGGGCAAATCAGATTTGAGCAAATCAGATTTGAGCAGGCGCAAACGCCGAACCCTCTTCGCCTATCATAAGCCTTCAACGCCTAGTTGAAGGAACGATTCGCCTCAAAAACCAGCACCGGGGCGGCCTGCACCTTCCCACGCTGCTTCTTATTCTCCAGGAGGGCTACCAGGGTACCGTCCGGGGCGAAGCCCGCCACAATACCCTCAACGCTGGCATGCTGCACCGCGCCGGACTCATCCGCGCTCGCGTGCACGGAACGCTTCACCACGGAACCGTCACCGCTGGGGCTAATACGGCGCCCGTAAGAAATATCGCTCGCCTCCGCAGCGGAGAGCTCACGCGCACCAAAGATGCGGCGTGCCGCCTCCTCCAGGGGAAGCAGCGGCAAATCTTCCAGCGGTGCCTCCGACTCCTCACGGCGCTGCTTCAACTGCGCCAAATCGGCGGCATCCTCAAGCACCACGGCACCCACACGGGTACGGCGAAGAGCCGTCAGGTGGCCACCGGTGCCCAGAATCTTGCCCAAATCACGCGCCAGGGCACGAATGTAGGTACCCGAAGAGCACGAAACCGTCACATCGCAGTCAATCACGGGAACCGAGGTTGCCATGTGCTCGCCCTCGTTCTCGGGGTCCTCAATCACGTACTCGGCAAAACCGGCAGTCACAGAATGCACCGTGAACTCGCTAATCGTCACCGGACGCGCCGCCAACTCAACCTGCTCACCGCTACGCACACGCGCATACGAGCGAACACCGTTGATCTTGATAGCAGACACCGCAGAAGGAACCTGCAGAATATCGCCGCTCAGCTGCGCCACAGCCTCCAGGATGCGCGCACGCATCTGCTCAGCATCCAAACCGGTCAGCGCCTCGACGGCGTCCGGATGCGCGGCGGTGTGCTCGCCCTCGGCGTCCTCAGTCAGCGTCTCAATGCCCAGGCGAATCGTCGCGTCATAGGTTTTATCCTGACCGACCAGGTAGGTCAGCAGCTTGGTCGCCTTATTAATGCCCAAAATCAGCACGCCGGTCGCGGCAGGATCCAGCGTACCGGCATGACCAACCCGCCGGGTGCCAGCAATACGACGCATCTGAGAGACTGCGTCGTGACTACTCATCCCGGCGGGCTTATCAATGACCATCAGGCCGGACGGGCCCTGAGGTTGCTTCTTCGCCACTTAGGCGTCCTCACCCTCGGCAGGCTCATCCTTCTTGTAGGGGTCAGCCTCACCAGCGTACTCGGCACCCTCAGCTGCAGCAGCCAGGGCGGCGTCGCGCTCGCGAGTCTCACGCAGAAGCGCCTCAATGTGGAAGGCGTTCTCGGGAACCTCGTCAGCGACGAAAGTCAGGGTGGGGGTCAGGCGGGCAGTAATGTTCTTACCCACCTCGGAGCGCAGAATACCCTTAGCGGATTCCAGCGCTTTCTTGGTGTTTTCGGCGTCCTCTTCGGAGCCGAACACGGTGTAGTAGAGGGTTGCGTGCTGCAGGTCGTTGGTCACGCGGGCATCGGTAATGGTCACAAAACCGAGGCGGGGATCCTTAACACGACGCTCCAGCGCCTTCGCCACAATTACCTTGATGCGGTCGGCAAGTCGTGCCGCGCGGGCTGCATCAGCCATGTGTTTCTCCTTGAAATGTCGTGGTGAAATGTTGTAGCGCCTCCGTGGGCACTCGAGGTGCTTCTTTGGAAGCGTTCCAGGTAATGCGGAAGCGCCCGCCCCGCCAGCACCCGCCCCGCCGGCTCCAGTTTTAGAAGCCTGCGGGTGCGAGAACACTAGCGGGTGACGGGCGCATCAGCGTGTGAGTCTTAGACACGCGGCTTTTCGCGCATCTCCCAAGTCTCGATAATGTCGCCTTCCTTGATGTCGTTGAAGGAGCCGAGGCCAATACCACACTCGAAACCTTCGCGAACCTCGGTAGCGTCGTCCTTGAAACGACGCAGCGACTCGATGGTGAGGTTGTCTGCCACCACGGAACCGTCGCGCACCAGGCGTGCCTTGGCGTTGCGCTTGATGATGCCGTTCTTGACGATCGAACCTGCGATGTTGCCCCACTTGGAGGAGCGGAAGACCTCGCGGATCTCTGCGGAGCCGAGCTCCACTTCCTCGTACTCGGGCTTGAGCATACCCTTGACGGCCTGCTCAATTTCCTCAATCGCACGGTAGATGACCGAGTAGAACTTCATCTCGACGCCTTCGCGGTCGGCAAGTTCGGCAACGCGCTCTGCCGGGCGGACGTTGAAGCCGATGATGACCGCGTTGTCCACGGTAGCCAGGTTCACGTCGTTCTGGGTAATAGCACCCACACCGCGGTGGATGACGCGCAACTGAACCTCGTCGCCACCGGCGTCGATCTTCATCAGGGACTCTTCCAGTGCTTCCACAGCACCGGAGACGTCACCCTTAATGATCAGGTTCAGGGTGTCCATCTTGCCCTCAGCCACAGCGGCATCGAAGGACTCGAGGGTCACGCGCTTACGACGCTTAGCCAGCTGAGCGTTACGATCAGCAGCCTCACGCTTCTCAGCGATCTGACGAGCGGTACGCTCTTCCTCGGTGGAGAGGAAGGTGTCGCCTGCACGAGGAACGGTGGACAGACCCAGCACCTGAACGGGGCGGGACGGGCCAGCTTCCTTCACAGCCTGACCATTCTCATCGAACATTGCACGAACACGGCCGTGAGCAACACCGGCAACGATAGCGTCACCGACGCGCAGGGTACCGGACTGAACCAGGACGGTGGAAACCGCACCGCGGCCCTTGTCCAGGTTTGCTTCAATAGCAACGCCGCGTGCTTCCTTGTTCGGGTTAGCAGTCAGTTCGAGCACGTCAGCGGTCAGGGTGACAGCCTCAAGCAGCTCGTCGATGTTGGTGCCGTTGCGAGCGGAGACGTCCACGAACATGGTGTCGCCACCGTACTCTTCGGGGATCAGACCGTACTCGGTGAGCTGGCCACGGATCTTCTCCGGGGACGCGCCTTCCTTATCGATCTTGTTCACAGCAACCACGATCGGCACGTTAGCTGCCTGTGCGTGGTTCAGCGCCTCAACGGTCTGGGGCATAACGCCGTCATCCGCTGCGACCACGAGGATTGCCACGTCGGTGACCTTCGCACCGCGGGCACGCATAGCGGTGAACGCCTCGTGACCGGGGGTATCGATGAAGGTAATCGCGCGGTCTTCGCCCTCAACGGTGGTGTGGACCTGGTATGCACCAATGTGCTGGGTAATGCCGCCGGCCTCACCCTCAATGACGTTGGTGTTACGGATAGCGTCCAGCAGGCGGGTCTTACCGTGGTCAACGTGACCCATGACGGTAACAACCGGGGGACGAACCTCCAGGACATCCTCGCCCTCAGCTTCTGCTTCGGCTTCGAGGTCAATGTCGAAGGACTCGAGCAGCTCGCGCTCCTCATCCTCCGGGGAAACAATCTTGATGACGTAACCCAGTTCGGCACCCAGTAGCTCGAAGGTCTCCTCGTCCAGGGACTGAGTCTGGGTAGCCATCTCACCCAGGTGGAAGAGAACCGTAATCAGCGATGCCGGGTTTGCGCCAATCTTCTCAGCGAAGTCCATGATGGACGCGCCGCGGCGCAGACGAATCTCGGTCGAGCCGTCGCCGCGAGGAACAACCACGCCACCGGGTGCCGGTGCGTTCAGCTGCTCCTGCTCATTGCGGCGAGCTGCCTTGGACTTGCGGCCCTTACGCTTGGAGCCACCGCGACCGAATGCACCCTGTGCATTGCCGCGACCGCCGGGGCCCGGACGACCCGGACCGCGGTTGAAGCCGCCGGAACCGCCGCCGCGACGTGCGCCGCCGCCACCGTTACCGCCGCCGTTGTTGGAACCGGACGCGCCGCCACCAACGTTGGAAACCTTGGGCATCATCGAGGGGTTCGGGCGTGCGCCGCCGCCGCCAGCCGGACGGGGTGCACCGGGGCGTGCGCCAGCTGCCGGACGGGGGCCACCGTTACCGCCGGGACGTGCGCCACCTGCGGGGCGGGGACCGCCGTTACCGCCGGGGCGTGCGCCACCGTTGCCACCGGGACGACCGTTACGTGCCGGACGGGGACCGCCGGAACGCTGGGAGTCGCCGCCGCCACGCTTCATGCCCTGCTGGGATGCGAAGGGGTTGTTACCGGGGCGAGGACCGGGCTTGGGGCCGGGCTTCGGAGCGGCAGGCTTGGGTGCTGCCGGCTTCGGTGCAGCCTCGGGGCGTGCCATGCCCTGCTGGGATGCGAAGGGGTTGTTACCCGGGCGGGGGCCGCCGGGCTTGGGAGCTGCTGCTGCCGGCTTTGCGGCGGGCTTAGCTGCTGCAGGCTTGGGAGCTGCGCTCTCAGCTGCTGCGGGCTTAGCTGCGGGCTTGGGTGCCGGCTTTGCGGCAGGCTTTGCCGCTGCGGGCTTGGGAGCTGCCGCAGGCTTAGCGGCGGGCTTAGCCGCTGCGGGCTTGGGCGCCGGCTTAGCTGCCGACTCCGCGGGTGCTGCCTTTGCGGCAGGCTTAGCGGCTGCGGCGGGGAATTCCGCGCGCAGCTTCTTCAGAACCATGGGGTTCAGGGTGGAAGAGGAGCTCTTAACGAACTCGCCCATATCCTTGAGCTTGGCGATAACTTCCTTAGAAGGTACGCCTACTTCTTTAGCAAACTCGTGTACTCGAGGCTGAGCCAAATTTTCTCCATTCCCGGTCCGCACCGGGAATGGTGCGGACACTAATGTTTACGGGGTGCACGCCCGAAGGCGCGCCAATTCGTGAAATTGCCGGTGGGTGAGCACGAAAGGGTACTCATTTCGCGGCACTCATTAGATATCCATCAGTTTTCTGACTCGCTTTCAGATAAGAAGTCGTCAAACTCGTTGACTTACAGAGGGCCTATACCCGAAAAGCGTCTATGAGGAGGTCGAGTCCGCAATCACGGCTCGAATCTGCTCACAGCACGCCTGCAGCTGGGCTGCAGGGACCGCTTTTTTGAAGGCGCGCGCCAGACCGTTCTTTTTCTGTAGAGCGGCTACGCACTTTTCGCTCGGATGGATCCAAGCGCCTCGTCCGGGCATAGTTCCCGCCACATCGGGCTGATAGGGCGGGGTGTCCGTCTGCTCGGTAGCAGACGTGACGGGTGTGCGGGCGATGCGCAGCAGGTTGCGCTGTTCATCGCGGGCACGGCATCCGATGCAGGTGCGGACCGGTCCTTCAAACGCTTCGGAGGTTACGGTGAGGTCGTGATCGCTCATGGTCCTCTCCCCTCTCTAGCGTGTGTAGAACCGCGTTCGCGGTACATTCGTGATGCTCTATCCGGTGTGTGCGAGGGCACGTCAAAGCGCCCGGTTACGCACCGGTACATCTTAATAGTGTATCCCGTTTTTAAGAATCATGGGCAAAACTGTGACGCAGGCGCAAGAACACCGGGCACGTTACTGCCCGATATCTTGCGCCTGCATCAACGTGATATACCACGGGATACGCCCCTCACCGGGGCTAATGCTTATTCAGCGTCCTGTGCGGACTCTTCTACTACTTCTTCAGCTGCAGCTTCTTCAGCCAGGCTACGGGCCACGCGAGCTGCAACCTCTTCCTCGGCACGAACCTGAGCGTACTTGGACTCGGAGAGAATATCGATACGCCAGCCGGTCAGCTTCGCTGCCAGACGTGCGTTCTGACCCTCACGGCCGATCGCCAGGGACAGCTGGTCGTCCGGAACCACGGCACGAGCGGAGTACTCACGCGGGTTCGCGATAATGACCTCGGTGACCTTCGCCGGGGACAGCGCCGCAGCGATGAAGGTTGCCGGATCGGTCGAGTAGTCGACAATGTCAATCTTCTCGTCGTTCAGTTCGGCAGCAACCGCACGCACGCGGGCACCCATATCGCCAATGCACGCGCCCTTAGCGTTAATGGTCGGGTTCTTCGCGGACACAGCAATCTTGGAGCGGTGGCCAGCTTCACGTGCGATGGAGTTAATGGACACCAGGCCCTCAGAGATCTCGGGAACCTCGTGCTCGAACAGGCGCAGAACCAGGTTCGGGTGCGAACGAGAAACCACAATCGAGGGGCCCTTGGGGCCGCGGCGAGCCTCAACCAGGTAGGCGCGCAGGCGGGTACCGTGCGGGTACTTCTCGCCCGGAACCTGCTCGTTGCTGGGCAGAACAGCCTCAACGGTGCCCAGGTCAACCTGAACCATGCGCGGGTTGTTGCCCTGCTGAATCACGCCGGACACCAGGGTGCCCTCACGGTCCTTGAACTCGCCCAGAACGGATGCGTCCTCAGCGTCACGCAGACGCTGCGAGAGTACCTGACGGACGGTTGCGGCAGCGATACGGCCAAAGTTGTTCGGGGTATCGTCGAACTCGTCAATCTTCTGGTTGTCCTCATCAAGCTCAGGAGCCAGAATGACGAACTCGCCGGTGGTGCGGTCGATGACGGCACGAGAGCCCTTAATAGCGCCGGGCTGCTTCATGTACGCGAGCAGCAGGGCGTTCTCAACCAGGGTGAAGAGCTCCTCCATGACGAGAGAGCGCTGCTTCGCCAATGCGCGCAGTGCGCCCAGGTCAATAGTTTTAATATCCTCCACGCTTTTCAGCCTTTCCCAGTTAGCACGGCGCCGGGACGCTCAATGCGCCCCGGCTCCCGAACGGTATATACCTGGCACGGAGCACCCCGTGCCTGAAGCTTTAATAACTCTATTCTACCGGCTCAGCGGGCGAATTGAAGTCAATCTCGACGTGAGCAGAAGCAATATTTTCCCACGGAAGCAAGCTCGGCTCGTGGTAGGACTCCTTCTGACCCTTCTTCGTGTTCTTCTTACGAGCCAGTACCGGGCCCTCGTCCTGCACCTCGTGCAGACGCGCCAGGTACTCGGTACCGTCAGGTGCGGTGACCGCAATCAGGCGGGTACGGGCACGCTCCCAGTGGCGGCGCTCGGTCAGGGCGCGGGTAGCGCCGGGCGAGGACACCTCCAGCTCGTAGGGGAAGAACTCGTCGTTTTCATCCGCACGGTCCAGGGCGCTCGAAATCGCACCGGAAATCTCCGCGAGGGAATCCAGCGACAGCGAATCGGTACGCTCAGCGGTGTAGTCCACCGTAATCTTCACGGTGCGGTTCGCCGCCGGGCCCGAAATCTTCAGGCCCTCCAGCACCAGCGAGAACTCGGAGATCACCGGGGCAATCGCCTCGGCAACCTCTTCCTCACGGATTGCGCGGGTACCCACGCGCACCGGTGCCTCCACCACGGGCTCGCTCTCAACGCGAGTGCGGGGAGTGTTCACACCATTCGCCACGCGGGATGCGGCACGGCGAGCGCGCGCATTCGGGGCGCTCTTCTTAGCGCCAGAACGCTTCGGCTTGTACGCCATGATTACGCTCCCTTGACCTCTGCGATGACCTCAGCCACCGCGTTCTCGACGGACACCTCGCGAGCCTCACCGCTGCGGCGGTCCTTCAGTTCCAGCACGCCGTCCTTGAAGCCGCGACCAATCACCAGGATGGTGGGCACACCCAGCAGCTCGGCGTCGCCGAACTTCACGCCGGGGCTGGTCTTCGGGCGGTCGTCCAGCATGACCTGCAGGCCGGCGGATTCCAGGGATGCGCTGAGCTCTTCAGCGTACTCGTGGGATGCTGCGTCCTTGCCGGTGATGACAATGTGCACGTCTGCCGGTGCCAGGTTACGCGGCCAGATCAGGCCCTTCTCGTCGTGGTTGCCCTCGGCGATAGCGGCCAGTGCGCGGGTCACGCCCACGCCGTAGGAGCCCATGGTCACGGTCTGCAGCTTGCCGTTCTGGTCCAGAACCTTCAGGCCCAGTGCCTCAGCGTACTTGCGGCCCAGGGCGAAGATGTGGCCCATCTCAATACCGCGGGCTGCCACCAGCTCACCGGAGCCGTCCGGTGCCGGGTCGCCTTCGCGCACCTCGCACGCCTCGATCACGCCGTCGGCGGTGAAGTCGCGGCCGAAGACCAGGTTCGCCACGTGCTTGCCCTCTTCGTTTGCGCCGGTCACCCAGCGGGTACCGCGCACCACGCGGGGGTCAACGAAGAAGGGAATGCCGGTTGCGGAAGCCACCGCGTCCTCGTCCTCGGTGTGTGCACCGAGCAGGGGTGCTTCCAGGCTCAGGCCGGGGCCAATGTAGCCCTTGACCAGCTGCGGGTATGCCTTCAGGTCCTCTTCGCTGGCTGCCTCGACCTCAACCTCGCCGCCGATGCCCAGCAGGGCGCCGATGTTGACCTCAACGCGGCCCAGGTCCACGGCACGGTCGCCGGGAACGCCCACGGCGAAGACCTTACGCTCGCCGGAGGGGGTGATGACGGTGCCGAGGAAGCACTTGAGGGTCTGGGAGGCTTCCAGGGTACCCTCGAGCTTCTCGGAGTGCAGCTCGTTCATGCGCTCCACCAGGGTCTCAATGGTGGCGGAATCGGGGGTGTCCAGAACGATTGCCGCCGGGGTGTCCTCGGTGATTTCGATTTCCTCGGGAACCACGGTGGTCACGGCCTCAACGTTTGCCGCGTAGCCGCCCGCGGAACGCACGAAGGTGTCCTCACCGATGGGGGTCGGGTGCAGGAACTCTTCACTGCGGGAGCCGCCCATCGCGCCGGACTGTGCGGTCACAATGACGATCTCCAGGCCCAGGCGCTCGAAGATGCGCTGGTAGGCGGCACGGTGCGCCATGTACGCCTCGTTCAGGCCCTCATCGTCAATGTTGAAGGAGTAGGAGTCCTTCATGACGAACTCGCGGCCGCGCAGCAGGCCCGCGCGGGGGCGCGCCTCATCGCGGTACTTGGTCTGAATCTGGTACAGGTAAACCGGCAGGTCCTTGTAGGAGGAGTACAGGTCCTTGACCAGCAGGGTGAACATTTCCTCGTGGGTGGGTGCCAGCAGCATGTCTGCACCCTTGCGGTCCTTGAGGCGGAAGAGGTTATCGCCGTACTCATCCCAGCGGTTGGTTGCCTCGTAGGGTTCGCGGGGCAGCAGCGCGGGGAAGTGAACTTCCTGCGCGCCGATAGCGTCCATCTCTTCGCGGATGATGTTCTCGACCTTGCGCAGTACCTTCAGGCCCAGAGGCAGCCAGGTGTACACGCCGGGGGCTGCGCGGCGGATGTAACCGGCGCGAACCAGCAGCTTGTGGCTGGCGACCTCAGCATCTACGGGGTCCTCGCGCAGAGTGCGCACGAAGAGGTTGGAAAGGCGAAGTACCACGATTCTCCTTGAAAGGTCGATAGGTTTAGGTAGGGTGCCCACGGCTCACCGAGTAAGCCGCGAAAAAGGCACAGTCGTCTTTAATTTTATAGCGTTTTAGGGTTCGGCGTGTTTAGCGCTCAAAAATAATGGTCGAGAACTGCCCAATCTGCTCCCAACCGGTCCCCCGGTACATGGCAAGAGCGCGGGCGTTGTAGTCGTTCACGTACAGGCTCAAGTGCGGGTAGCGGTGCTGCAGAATCTGCGCGGCGGCGGCAAAGAACGGCTTAGCCAGCCCGTAGCCGCGGTAGTCCGGATGCAGCCACACGCCCTGCACCTGCGCGGCGTCCAGGTTCACGATGCCCGCATCCGCCTTGAAGATGACTCGCCCGTTCACATCGGTGACAATGGCGCTGCGCTGACCGACAATGAGCGTGCGCAGGCGCGCCGCGTAGCCGTCACCGTAGCGGGCGATCGGGTCGAAGCCGACCTCCTCGGTGAACATGGCGGCTGCGGCGGGCAGAAGCTCCCCCAGGTCCGCGGAGGTGGCGAGGCGCGCATACCCGGCAGGCTCGCCGGAAGAGTCGCCGCCAAGAGGGCTCTGCCCCGGTTTAAAGGGCTCGGGTTTGAAGGGCTCAGGTTTGAGGGGCGCGGGCAGATGCGCCGGCAGCTCAGGAAGCTCCACATCGTAGAAGCGGGCGAGGTCATTCTCCGGCGGCAGATACAGCAACGGCTGATTGGGGCGCTCCGACAGAACCCGCGCACGGTGATCGCAACCGTCACGCAGGCTCGGCTGCAGCATCTGCAGTAGCGGCACCGGGCTCTTACCGCCCCGATTCTGCTCGCACAGCTGTTGCATGCGCATCCACAGGGGCATCACGAAGGCGCTCTCACCGAACATCGAATCCAGGCGAGAACCCACCTGCAGCAGCAGCTGAGCCAGCGCGTCACGATGCGCGAGTGCCGTAGCATCCAGAGTGGGGGCGTCCAGCGCTTCAGCGCCGTAAGAATCCGCATCGTGTTCAGCGTGTTCAACCGCGGCATGTTCAACCGCGGCACCGCACCATCGCACCGGCACCACATTCGAACCCAATAGCAGCACACAGCACAGCTGCCCGTCGCGCTCACACCCCACAAAACCCTGATAGTAGTGCAGCGGAATACGCGGGGCCCTCACCGGAAGAGGGCACGCCAAATAATGCTCAATGGGGTACAGATTCGGGACCGGGTCACTGAACAGGACCTCCTCCAGCTCATCGCACCACCGAGCATCCAGAGCAAAAACGTGTTCCTTCACGCGATCAGGCATAGGGGAGGCATCCAACGACGAAACAGCAGCACGCCGGGCACGATCAGCCTTACGGCGGCGAGAAAAAAGAGAGAACATGACCTGTTGAGTGATAGAGAACGAGCGACAAGAATTGAGTGAAAATCCGGGGACACGCGCCCCAGAAAAGGTAGCCGAATCATACGGCAACAACCGGCAGCGGCACGCACCGAGCCTGCCACCACCATAACCGGACATCACCGGAAAAACGCGGAGGCGCCCCCACCAGGACGCCTCCGCGCACAAAAGCTAACTAGCTCACCGAAACAGCCGGGGAACCCTCGGGAACATACTCGCCCGAAGCCTCCATCTCAGCAGCAATACGGGTAGCCTCTTCAATCAGAGTCTCAACAATCTGATCCTCAGGCACAGTCTTAATGACCTCACCCTTCACGAAAATCTGACCCTTACCGTTACCGGACGCCACACCCAGGTCAGCCTCACGAGCCTCACCCGGACCGTTCACCACGCAACCCATCACGGCAACACGCAGCGGAACCTTCATGTGCTCCAGGCCCTTAGTCACGTTCTCAGCAAGCTCCCACACGTTCACCTGCGCACGACCACACGACGGGCACGAAACAATATCCAGCTTGCGGGGGCGAAGGTTCAGCGACTCCAGGATCTTGGTGCCCACCTTCACCTCCTCAACCGGAGGTGCAGACAGCGACACGCGAATAGTATCGCCAATACCCTGCGACAGCAGAGTACCGAACGCCACCGAGCTCTTAATAGTGCCCTGGAACGCCGGACCAGCCTCAGTCACACCCAGGTGCAGGGGCCAGTCACCGCGCTCAGCCAGCTGACGGTACGCCTCCACCATCACCACAGGGTCATTGTGCTTCACAGAAATCTTGAAATCACGGAAACCGTGCTCCTCAAAGAGCGAAGCCTCCCACACAGCAGACTCAACCAGAGCCTCCGGAGTAGCCTTACCGTACTTCTCCAGCAGACGCTTATCCAGCGAACCAGCATTCACACCAATACGCAGAGAAACGCCGTGGTCCGAAGCCATCTGAGCGATTTCCTTCACCTGGTCGTCGAACTTGCGGATATTACCCGGGTTCACACGCACAGCACCGCAACCAGCCTGAATAGCCGCATACACGTACTTCGGCTGGAAGTGAATATCAGCAATCACCGGAATACGGGACTGCTTCGCAATAATGGGCAGAGCCTCCGCATCCTTATCAGTCGGGCACGCCACACGCACAATATCGCAACCGGCAGCGGTCAACTCAGCAATCTGCTGCAGAGTCGCACCAATGTCGTGGGTCTTAGTGGTCGTCATCGACTGCACCGAAATCGGAGATTCAGAACCAACACCGACAGAACCCACCTTAAACTGGCGGGTCTTACGACGCGGGGACAGAACCGCGGGAGCGGGCTTCGGCATACCAAGGCTGACCGACAAGGTTTTCCTCCATACATGGGTTGTGAAAGACGTACGACGCATCCTTCGTTCAACTTTTTATTGTGCCACTGACGCGAAAGAAACCACTAATACGGGTACCCTTACCGCGCGCAACAACACACTAAAACAGGGTGATGGGCTTAACAATATCCGCCACAATCAGAATGATAGACATCACAATAAATGCGCCCGCCACCACATACGTCAACGGCAGCAACTTCACCGGATCAAACGGACCCGGATCCTTACGCCCAGTCAAACGCGCAAAGAAGCGACGCACACCCTCCCAAACAGCGCCCAACACGTGGCCACCATCCAGCGGCAAAAGCGGAATCAGATTAAACGCAAAAAGCATCAAATTCATATTCGCCACCAGCGAGACCAACATCGCAGCCTTCGCCTTCACATCAATACGGTCAGTAGCCGTCACCTCACCGGCAATACGGCTCACACCAACCACAGACACCGGCGACTCAACACTACGCTCACCACCAGTCACCAGGGTTACGGCCAAATCCCACACACGCTGCGGCAACGAAAGCATCGACGAACCCACACGCGCAAGCGTATCGCCCACCATCGCCGGCACCTCAGTAATAGAACCAGGCACCAACTCACTCGACGGCGAAACACCCACAAAACCGCCACGAGTCGTCGCAATCGAACCATCCGCAGCACGCGCATACTGGCCCTTACCATCAGAAACCGGGCGGATCATCTCAACCGGAGTCACCGACAAATCCAGACGCTGACCATTACGCTCCACCGTCAAAGTGCTCGGGTGAGAACCCGCCGCACGAATCGCCGAAGACACAGCCTCCCACGAACCCGTCGACACACCATTCACAGCAACCACACGGTCACCCACCTGCACACCGGCAGCCTTCGCCGGCGACGGAGTGGACTTATCCGTACACTCGCCATAGCTAATCGAATCATGAGTGACATTCACGCTCGGCACGCACTCAGACACCGCCGAAACCTTATTCGTCACCTGCGCCGTACCAAAACCACAAATCAGCACAGCAGTACACACCACACCAATCAGCAGGTTCATCGTCGGGCCACCCAACATAATCACCATACGCTTGAGCACCGGCAACTTATAGAACAGGCGGTCCTCATCACCGGGCTTCAGACGCTCAGCATCCGCCGCACGCGCCTCCTCAGCCAAGGACGCAAACGGGCTGGTGCTGCCCGAATGGCCCTCCTCATGGTGCTCCTTCACCTCAGCAGGGCTCGGCGGGTACATGCCAATCATCGAAATGTAACCGCCCAACGGGATCGCCTTGAAACCGTACTCAGTCTCGCCGCGGCGGAAAGAGAACACGGTCTTACCGAAGCCAATCATGTACTGCGGAACGCGCACATTGAACAGCTTCGCGGGCACCAGATGCCCCACCTCGTGCAGGGCAATCGAGACGGCAATAGCGATTGCCATGAGGATAATGCCCACAGCGTACAGCAGGATTTCCACGCTTTTTCTCGTTTCGGTTCGGGGATACGAAGCTTCTAGGATACTCGCTTAGCCTGTGAAGGCGCCCTCCCCCGCTTTCTGGAGGGGCTGGCTTGAGTGGGGTTTGTCTGGGATAGATGAGTCTGAGATAGATGAGGAGGGACGGTGTTCGTCCTCGTTCCTACAGGGGCACCCGCCCTCGCTTCGCTTCGGGCACCCTGATGTCACTTCGGACGACACCGCCCCTCAACACCTACTCAACGTGGGCTAGTTTTGAAGACTAGCTCAGAATCTTTTGGGCGTTCTCTTCAGCAGCTTTATTCGCGGTAGTCACCTGTTCGATGAAGTCCTGTTCCTTTTCGAGGAATTTGGTCATATAGGTGTCTAGTATCTGCTCAGTTTTTTCCTCGTAGTTGATTTTCTCTCGACACGCCGCATCATCAATCGCTGTTTGCCACTCAGCAGGCTTTCCATGCACAGCATCGTATGCAATATCTGAACTTGAATAGGTGTATCCACGCTCAGCCATACAACGTGCCCATTCATCGTCCAGCGACGAGTATGCTCCATCGATGACAGAAGTACGGATGTAGGACAGTAGCTTCTCCGTGACTACTTCCCGCGTTCCTGCCAAAGTTCCAGAACCGTATAACTTCAGCTCAGCTTCTTCTCTGCAACCGCCTTTTCCGTTATCTCCGTGAAATGCATAGATTTCTTGCTCAGTCATTTTCACTGTGTCTTCCAGAGATGCATAACGAGACGGAGGGGTAGGGCTGGGATAACCAGATTTGTTGGCGTATTCCACGCTTAGAGGCAGTGGAGAAAGCAAGTCCCTAACGGGAAACGTTTCAACCATGTAGTAGGTTTTCCTGTCAGGGTATCCCTTGGAAACCATACATTCGGATGCAAGCCGCTGATAAGCACGTTCAACGTTATCAGAGGTAGATATCAACGCATTTACTTTTTCTGTAGCCTGCGTATCAACGGTTGCAGATGCAGTTGCAGAACTACTTTGCGGTGCCGTGGAGGCGCTATACGCCTTCTCAGCGTTAGCGGAAGCCGAGGAGTCGGCACTGGGTTGCCCGGATGCGCAGGAGCTAAGCACCAGGGTCAGCGGGAGTAGAGCCCCGGCGAGGGCTCGTAGGGTGTTCTGTCGACGCATAGGTGTGCACTTCCTCGTGAAATATAGCTGCATCTTTGTCCACTCGTTCACAGGGCTCACCATTGTTTGCCCTTGAGAGAAGATGATTTGAACACTAGCCTACTATGCGCCGGGGGGGGGAGGCAAGAGGGGGCGGTGTTCGTCCTCGTTCCTACAGGGGCACCCGCCCTC